>Ga0335072_10001949_pt1 | contig 32710 bp, 30 predicted proteins | sample Lox_Sample_21_FD_206725 | JGI IMG/M metagenome (GOLD analysis project Ga0335072, IMG submission 206725) | Soil microbial communities from Loxahatchee National Wildlife Refuge, Florida, United States - Lox_Sample_2.1 | ecosystem: Environmental > Terrestrial > Soil > Wetlands | place: USA...
GCGCAGGAAAGTTTGCCGGGAAATCGTCATAAGGCGCTCCTGAATCCCTGGTTGGCGAATCCCTTCTGGGAATCCACGTGGCAGTTCCAGCACGTCAGTGAGACCGCCGAATAGTTGTGGCAGCGGTGGCAGAAGTCGGCCTTTCCGCCATGGCACTGCTTCAGGCAGGTGTTGGTCAGGCCTATGTTGTAGTGCTTGCCGTCAGAGGCGGTGAACTGACGAAGATTCTGACGCACCACGGCGTCGCGCCAGTTCATCAGGAGCTGCATGTGGGACGTTTTCATGAACGCCGTGGGTTCGATGCACTGCTTTTGGTCCCTGGGCAGCACGGGATTCGGTCCGCGGGTAGTGACCCCGGCCGAAAGGTTGTGCCATGCCGGAAAAGTCACCAGGACGAGGAAGAGGGCAAGTCCGGTAAAGATAATGGGACGATCACGCATGGGCCACCTCCGGCACAGCGAGCGGTTCGCCGCGTAAATCGGTGTCACGTTGCTTTTCGCCCTTCATGACGAGGGCGTTGCCCAGCAGTTCGTGGACGCCGGCGACTTCCACGCCTGGAACCCAGTATTCCAGCAGGGTGGGAAGCGTGGCTTTATCGATGGCGCAGATGCAGGCCAGCAGGTTCACGCCGTGTTTATCCTTCACGTAGCGCACCGCGTTAGCTCGCGGTAAGCCGCCGCGCATGCGCATTTCGAAATTCTCGTCGGTGCCAAGGCCCGATCCGCTGCCGCAGCAGAACGTCTGCTCACGAATGGTGTTTTCGGGCATTTCGTGGAACTGGTTGCAAACGCTGCGAAGGATGTAGCGCGGCTCTTCCAGCAGGCCCATGGAGCGTGAAGGGTTGCAGGAATCGTGGAAGGTCACGTTCCAACGGTCGTTGCGCGACGGATCGAGCTTCAGCTTGCCGTGGTGGATCAGATCCGCCGTGAATTCACAGATGTGGACCATTTTGGTGGATCGCGTGTTCTCGAACCGCGTTCCGGTGATAGGCGATACCGGCACTTCGAGAAAGTCGGCTGGGCCGTTCATCGTATCCATGTATTGGTGGAGCACGCGCCACATGTGGCCGCACTCGGCGCCGAGAATCCACTTCACGCCGAGCCGCTTCGCTTCGGCATAAATCTTGTTGTTCAGCCGCTGCATCATTTCGTGCGAGGTGAACAATCCGAAATTTCCACCCTCCGAGGCGTAGGCGCTGAAGGTGTAATCGAGCCCGACTTCGTGCAGCAATGCCAGGTAGCCCAGGAATGTGTAGTAATGCGGGGTTCCAAAGTAGTCCGCCGAGGGGACGACGAGCAGCACTTCCGCGCCTTTGCGATTGATGGACGCTTCCACGCGGACGCCGGTCAATTCCTCGAGTTCATCCACCGCGAAATCGACGCTGTCCTTGAATCCGTGTGGCTGGATGCCGAGATGGTTCCCCATACGGAAGCAGTTCGCTGCCGGTTCCAGGATCCAATTGATGTTGCAGCCCACCAGGGTCAGCAGTTCGCGGCCGATCATGGTGATCTCCGCGGTGTCGATGCCGTAAGGGCAGAACACCGAGCAGCGGCGACACTCGGTGCATTGGTGGAAATAGTAGAACCACTCCTTGAGGACGTCTGTCGTCAGCTCCCGTCCGCCCGCCAGGCCGCCGAGCATCCGTCCCGCGGGGGTGAAGTAGCGCCGGTAAACGGAGCGGAGCAATTCGGCGCGCAAAACCGGCATGTTTTTGGGATCGCCCGAGCCGATATAGAAATGACATTTATCCGCGCAGGCGCCGCAGCGCACGCAAATGTCCATGAAGAGCCGGAACGAGCGGTATTTTGCCAGGCGCTCCTTCATCCCGTTGAGGATGATCTCCTTCCAGTCGGGCGGGAGTTTCCAGTCCTCGTCGAAGGGCTGCCATTCGCGGGGATTGGGCAAACCCAGATAGGTCAGGTTCCTGGGAAGCGCGCTATAACAGTAGGTCCCCTTACGAAACTCCGGCTTGGTGTCCATCCAGTCCGGCTGCCGCGGCTGGAGATCGATGTGAACGAGTTCTTCGGGTTTCGGATTGGCCATGTTAACGCTTCTCCAGGGGCAATCCCGCGGCCGCGATCTTGTCGTGGAAATCCTCCTCCCACTCTTCGTAGGTGTGGACTTTCACCGGATAGTGCCAGGGATTGACGTGCCGCTTCATGCGGTTGTTATTGGCAAGATTGCGCGTCGGGCTGAGAAACACTCCGCCCATGTGGACCAGCTTGCTGAACGGGAAATAGGCGAGCAGCGTGCTCACCAGCAGGAGGTGCGCAAAAAAAAGAGGCGAGGCGCCGGGCAGGGCGGCCGGTTGGAATGTAACCAGCCCCAAAGCGACCTGTTTGACGGCGACCACGTCGGCTCTGCTGAAATAACGCATCCACACTCCCGTGACGCCGATCCCAAGCAGCACGGAGAGCGCGAAATAGTCGGTGAAAAGTGAAATGTAGCGAACCTGCGCGTCGCGCAACCGCCGCTGTAGCAGATAGAGCAGCGATGCGAGCAACACGATGTCAGTAAGATAAAGGACCGGTGCACCGACCTGAAAGAAGCCATCTAAGCTTTCTAGAAGAAGCGACAACCGCGGAACAGGTTCGACGAAAAATCGCAGGTGCCGCAGCAGAATCACGAGAAACGAATAATGAAACGCGATCGCGCCCAGCCAGAGCCACTTGGCTTCGCCATAGATCAATCGCGGCCCCGGCAGGATTTTCGAGCGGGTATTGCGAAACAGGCTTCGGAAGCAGAGAATTTCCAGCGCCATGCGCATGATTACCGCTGTGGTGGTAGAAGGGCTTTCGATCTGATTAACTTGAACCCAGGGAAGCGACTTCTCCTGGCCACACACGGTCGGAATCCGGAAGGGCACGGGCGATAGCGCCCAGCGAGTCACGCGCCAAACGATTCCGACCAGAAAGATTGCCATGGCTGCGTACGGGATCGCGGCTGTGAATAGAAATGCGAGTCCGGGGGGGGCGCTGCTGCCCGCTGCCGCCACGAGTGCCAGGCCAGCCACCACCAGCAGGGAAAGTATTGCCTTTTTCAATTGCCACCTCGCTCTTGCCATGCCATCCGATCTTCCCGGTTCATCCGCCGTTCCAGCACAAAAACACGCCGGCGGACCTCATTCGCCCGGGCCTGGCTGGTTCTTTCGCGATACTGCACGAACAAGTCGAAAGCCTGAAGCGCCATTTCATCGATGCGTGCCGAGAGCTGGGCGAAATCGGCATCCCGGCAGTGAATTCGGAGGATTTCCTTAAGATCGAACAGAAAGCGGAGAGCGGAACTCGGCGCTAAGTCCTGCACGGCCTTAAGTTGCATCATGGAATCGAGCGCCGGGGTGATGCGCCCCCGATCCATTCCAGCCAGCAGTTCGTCCAGTAGAACGGCCAGCGCGCTTTGCAGAGTGTGGCCGGCAGGATTGTGAAACGGATCTTTCTCCGCGGCCATAAATTGCGCTGCTTGCGGCGGATAATCCCGCAAAACGCGCCGCAGCCAGAGCTCAGCGACTGCTTCTCGGCTCTGCATGAAACCTCCGGTGGGTTTGGGGCAGATTACGAACGGCGAACCCGCCCCGTTCTTTCTACACGCAGCCGGTGGGTTTCGGCAGGCCGGCCAGTTTGCAGGCGCCTTTCGCCGGTCCCGACGGGAACATGGCGTAGATCTCGTTCAATTTGAAGCCCGACTCCTTGCACAGCTTACGGATCATTGGGGCGATACCGAACTGGAGATAGTAATTTCGCAGGTAATTGATTACCTTCCAGTGATTTTCAGTAAGGTCCGTGACCCCTTCGGTTGTTGCGAAATCTTTCGCCACTTCCTCGTTCCAAATGCTGGGCTCTTCGAGAAAACCGTCTTCGTCTACGTTGTAATGGTGTCCATTCACTTCAAAATCAGGCATTTTTCTGACCTCCCGTACTTTTAGTTCATTTGGATATAGCCGCAGGGACAGGCGTCCGCGCACTTCTTGCAACCATTGCAAAGCTCGAGCTTCACCTTGTAGTGCTCGCCCTTCGGCAATTTGACGAAACAGTTGTTGGTGCAGTACATCCAGCAGGTTTCGCAATCCATGCACAGGCCGCAGGACATGCAGCGCTTCACTTCTTCCAGAGCATCGGATTCCGCCAGGCCTACTTCGATCTCGGTATCCGGTTCGCGCTCCGCAACGGCAACATGTGATCGCTCGTGGCGTTCGGCCGCCTTGTACCACTCCGGGTGCATCTTGTCCGTAGTGATCGTTTGTAGCGCAGAGACTTGCGGAAGCGGCGCCTTGCGAACGTAGGCATCGATGGCTTCGGCGGCAAACCGCCCCTGGGCAATGGCGATGGTCACCAACCCCAGTTCGATGCTGTCGCCGCCGGAGAAAACGCCTTCCAGCCCGGGTACCGCTGCGCCCTGTGCTTTGATCCAGTGTTCGCCATCGGGCGTGACGCCGAGACCGCTCAACTGCGGCGCCTGGCTGATAGCGGCAATGATGGTGGTGGCCTCCAGATCGAATTCCGATCCGGTGCGCGGCACGGGACGGGGACGTCCGGAGGCATCGGGTTCACCCAGATCCATGCGAATACAGCGTGCGCCCACCGCGACGCCGTCCTTAACCAGCACTTCGGTGGGCGCGGCCAGAAACTCGATCCGGATGCCTTCTTCGATCGCGCCATCGATCTCCGGCTTGATGGCCGGCATTTCGGCGCGAGTGCGGCGATAGAGAATGGTGACGTCGGCGCCCAGGCGCTTGCTGACGCGCGCAGCGTCAATCGCTGTGTCGCCGCCTCCGACGACCAGCACCTTCCGGCCCACTGCGACGGCCTCGCCGCTGTTGGCGCGGTTCAGGAACTCCGTTCCGGTGAGCACATTCGGCGCATCGTCGCCGGGGATGCGCAGTTTCAATCCGCGATGCGCGCCGATGCCGACGAACACCGCCGCGTATTCCCCGCGCAGTTGTTCCAGCGAAATGGTCTTGCCGATTACGGCCCCGGTTTCCAGATTGACTCCGAGATCCAGAATGCGCTGGATTTCGGCGTCCAATACGTTGCGGGGTAAGCGATATTTCGGGATGCCATAGCGAAGCATGCCGCCGGGCTGGCTGAAGGCCTCGAAAATGGTTACGGAGTAGCCGCGGCGTGCGAGTTGGTACGCGCAGGAAAGTCCCGCGGGTCCAGCCCCCACGACGGCGACCTTCTCCGGACGCCGTTCTGCCGTCAGCCGGGAGAGCTTCAGGCCTTGGGCGATGCCAAAATCGCCGATGAACTGCTCCAGGGCGTTGATGGCGACGGCGCCGTCCTTTTTGGTGCGATTGCAGGCGTCCTCGCAGGGATGCGGGCAAACCCGGCCGCAGACCGCCGGCAGGGGATTGCGTTCGGTAATTTTCTCCCAAGCCAGGCGGTATGCTTGCTCCTTGTCGCGCCCATAGGCGTCGGCCTGGGCGATGGCGGTCAGCCAGCCGCGTATGTCGGTGCCGCATGGGCAGCCGCCGGCGCACGGCGGGAGTTTTTCCACGTAGTGCGGACGCAGCGGGCTGATCTCGCCGCCGGCCGGCGCCGCAGCTTTGATCACGGGCTTTTTGACATCTTTGAACAGCGCCATAACGGTACCTAAGCGTAAGGGTAAATGTGCTTCTTGAAGTCTTCGAGCTGCATGAGGAGACGGTCGTGCTTCTTCTCGTCTTCAATCAGGTAAGTCAGCAGATGCCGTTGTACAAACAAGCGGCAGCGGCTCAAAGCCTTTTCGGCGAGTTCGATGGTGTGCTTCTCCATCTCGTCGTGCTTGACGATCATGTCCCAGATGTCGCCCAGCTCGTCGGGAGTGAGGGTGAACGATTGCTTTTCGAGGCCGTCGAGCAGCACCTGTTGCACCCGGTAGTGCATCTGGGAGTCCTGCCGGATGATCTCCATCAGGAGTTGGATGAGCGGGTTCTTGGTCTTACCGATCACTTCCGTGGTGTGCGTGATGGTAGCGTTTTCCAGCCCCTGCCACTGCTTCAAGACGGAAATGAGTTCCTCATTACTTGTCGCTGTAGTCGCCATGTGGTCCTCCTTTTAGAAACGGATGTGCGTCGAACGCGCGTAAGTCAGGCCGGCGTTCTTGAAATCGTCAATGTGGTATCGCGTGAACTCGATGCCTGTCAGCTGGAAGAACTTCGGCCAGCCGATGCGCTCGATCCACTCGCCCATTCTCTCGAACCGGTGCGCGCGCTCCGCGTAGACCTTGACAATTCTGGTGACGGCATCGACCACTTCCGGCCAGCGAGGCGGGTTGTTGGGAAGGAACGGGATGGCCAGCTTCGTGAATTTAGGGGCGGTGCGCGCATTGCTCACCTTTCCGCCCACCCAGATGGAGATGCCGTCATTGTCGGGATCGTTGAGCGGCATGGCGGGGCAGACCGTGTAGCAGTTCCCGCAGTACATGCATTGCTCTTCGAGCACCTCCACGGAGGGTTTGCCATTGACCTGCGACGGGCGAATTGCGCCGGTGGGGCAGGAGGCGATCAGCGTAGGTACTTCGCAGATCTTGTTTAGCGTATCGTGCTTGATCTTGGGCGGTTTACGATGGACGCCGAGGATGGCGATGTCCGAGCAGTGAACCGCGCCGCACATATTGAGGCAGCAGGCCACAGCTACGCGCAGCTTGGCGGGAAGCTTTTCCTCCACGAAATACTCGTAGAGCGAATCCATGACGCACTTCACCAGGCCGGAAGCGTCGGTGGCGGACGAATGGCAGTGTACCCAGCCCTGGGTGTGGACGATGTTGCTGATGCTGTTATTCGCGCCGCCCACGGGATAACCCGCCGCGTGCAGTTCTTTCTTCAGCGGCTCGATGTTGGCGGCATCTTCGAGCAGGAACTCCACGTTGTTGCGGCTGGTGAAACGCAGGAATCCGCCGCAGTACTTGTCCGCCAGATCGGCGAACAGCCGGATGGTATGCACGCTCAACAGGCGAGGCGAGCCGGCCCGCACGGTGTACAGCTTCTCGCCCGATTCGGCAACATGGCAGAGCACGCCCGGAGCGAGGTTCTCGTGGTACACCCATTTTCCGTAGTTCCTCCTCGCGACAGGAGGAAGGAACTGCTCGTAGTGCGGAGGTCCAATGTCGGTAATTCGTTTCGGATGGGCAGTAGTAGTCATGGTTTCCTCGCTTACTCTTTCTCCTCGTGCTTGAAATAGATGTAGGGATTGTCGCGCGGCGCGGACACCATTTCCGGCGCCGGGTCGAGTCCGATGGCGTCCAGGAAATTGGCCATACCAACGCGTTGGATGAGTTCGCCGACGCGTTCGCGGTTCTTGCCGTATTCATCCCAGAATTCCCAAATGCGCTTGATCAGTTCCTGCAGGGTTTCCATCAGTTCCGATTCGGGAACAAACGGCACCAACACCGACGAAAGCAGCGCCCCGTTCACGATGGGAGCCTTGGAGCCGATCAGAATCGCGGCCCCGCGCTCCTTACCGGGTCGCAGGGCCTTCGGCATGACGTTGATACAGTGCATGCAGCGCACGCACTCGCTGTTCTCGATGGCGAGCTTTTCGCCGTTCCAGCTCATACAACGAGTGGGGCAGCGGTCGCATACGTCCTTCTGGATATCGAGCCCGCCGGCGGCATATTCCGCTACCTTGGCATCGTCCTGCCGGATTTCGTCCTTCCAGATGCCGATGAGCGAAAGATCGGCGCGCGCCGCGGAGGCGACGCAGTCGTTGGGGCAGCCGGCAGCCTTGATTTTGAACTTGTAGGGGAACGGAGGCCGGTGCAGTTCGTCCTGATACGCCTGTGTGAGGTCGTAGCAGATCTTCAAGGTGTCGTAGCAGGACCACTCGCAACGCGCCGGGCCGACGCAGCAGGAGGGAGTCCGCATGCAAGAACCGGATCCGCCGAGATCGTAACCGTTCTCGGTGAGCTCGCTGAAAATCGGCTCGAGTTCGTCCGTCTTGGTGCCCAGGAAGACGATATCGCCCGTCGAGCCGTGCATGTTCGTCAAGCCCGAGCCATGCTTCTCCCAAATGTCGCAGAGTTTCCTCAAGGCATCGCTGTTATAGAACCATCCCGACGGTTGGTTCACGCGGATGGTGTGGAAGTGAGCAACCTTGGGAAATTGCTCCGGCACATCGCTGTAGCGGCCAATCACGCCACCGCCATAGCCGAGGACGCCGACGATGCCGCCATGTTTCCAATGGCCCTTTTTCTCTTCGTAGGACAGCTCGAGTTGGCCCAGGAGGTCATCGCACATCGGGCTCACGTCGCTGGTTTTCTTGATTTCTTTCACGAAGCTCGGCCATGGACCTTTTTCCAACTCGTCCAGCAATGCCGTCTTCGGCTTTCCGTTTCCTTCAGACATACTCGTTTGCTCCTTGTGTCCGAAAATAGCCTTCGGCCTGTCTTCTTACCGCCACCACGTAAATGGCGATCGGCCGGTACAGCAGATGCGCCCATTTCCCGAACGGCACTTCGACCACCAGCATGGGAACCACGATTGCCAGGTGGACCACATACAGGATGTAAGTCGGCATCGCCCAGTTCATCAGCCGGAACAGATGGAGCAGGATGCCGGTCAAAGCCGTGAGGAATAGCAAAATGGGGAATAACCAATCGGAAAGATGACTGAACCGGTGCATCTGGGTGCGCTTTAGGGCGCGATCGGATATCATCCAGGTGGTCGACCCGAGCATCACAGCGGTCGCGTAGTATCCCAGAATGCTCGTCCAGTGGAAGCTGCTGTCCTCCACCTGGAAAGTGGGCAGAAACACCACCACGAGCGTGAACATCGTGGCATAGCCCGTGACCAGCAGGAAGTGGCGGATCCAGTTTTTGGTGGTGTCCCGGTCCCGGCAATTGCGCCATCGCGCCTGCGTCACACCCTGATAGATCAATCCCGGAAGGTTGGTGACATAGGCCGAAAGCGGAATGCCCTTCCCGTGTGTGAGCCGGAAGAACATGCGGCCCGCATTGCTCAGCAAGAGGAAGCCCAGCACCAGAGCCATGATGCGGTCGGCTACGTGGACGATCTCTTTGGGCGCGAAATGATTCAGCTGGACCGTTTGCATGGCGTACGGATTCAGCAGGCCGAAACCGAAACTCGCCGGCAGCACGAACGCCAGCACCACCGCGAGCGAGACGATGGCCAGGACCGCGACTTCCCAGAATGCCGAGCGGTACATGAGTGCCGAAAGGCCGGTCCAGTCGTATTGCGCCGTCAGGTAGCGCCGCAGCGCCATCATGGTTTCACCCGGATTGGCCTGTCGCGGACACCGTTCCGAGCACTCGCCGCAGTAGAAACACAGCCACGGTCCGGGATCGTCCAGCAGCCGGTCTTTCAACCCCCACTGCGCCGCGAGCATCTGTTTGCGCGGGAAGTTCGCGTCTTCAATCCCGAGATGGCACGCCACCGAGCAGGTGGCGCACTGATAGCACTTCTTCAGGTCGCCTGCCCCCAGTTCCATCAGGTTCTGGATGAAAGCCGGATCGGGTTGTACTTTCTGTGTCGGCGCCATATTCAGAATCCCTTGTACGGATTGGGTCCGAGATCGCGAATCCGGCCCACGAAGTCGTCAAATATCGCCGGCAATTTCTCCCATTCGTTCATGGCGAGCTGCGTCAATTGCAGCCGCTCGGATTCGAGTTGCAGGCGCTGGAGGGTCTCCTTCACGTTCTCCAGCCGGCGCTGGGCGAGTTCGCTGCCTTTGGTGAAGTGGCACTGATAATCGTCGCCGTATTTGCATCCCACGATGATCACGCCATCGATTCCGCCGGAGAGCGCGTCGGCGATCCACACGATATTAAGCGAGCCGAGACAGCGCAGCGGAATCACGCGTACACTGGCGTCGTATTGAATCCGGCGCATCCCGGCCAGGTCCATCGCCGGATAAGCATCGTTCTCGCAAACCAGCGCCAGTACCCGCGGTTTTTCTTCTTCCTCTTCCGGGACCTCGATGGCTTTGATCATCGACGCGATCATGTCCACCGAATAGTTCTGGAACGAGACGACGCGCTCCGGACAAGCTCCCATGCACACGCCGCAGCGCCGGCACCGGTAGGGATTGGGCTTGGGCGTGCCTTTGGCGTCTTCATCGAGCGCGCCGAAGGGGCATTCCTCAGTGCACCGTTTACACTGCGTGCAGCGCTGGAGGAAGAACTGGGGGAACGACAGATCGCCCGCGCGAGGATGGACTGCCTGTCCGCGGGTCGCCAGTTCGACGGACTGGATGGCCTTGAGGGTCGCGCCCATGGCATCTTCGCGGGCATGCGTGGCGTCCATTGGCGCGCGTGTGGCGCCCGCCGCGTAGATGCCCGTGCGGCGCGTTTCATACGGGAAACAGACGAAATGGGAATCCGGGAAGCCGTTCGAAAGGATGGGCAACTCGGGCCCCTGGCGGTACGCCAGGTTCAGGACGTTTTCCATGCCATTGGGCACCATGCCAGTGGCGAGTACCACCAGCTCCGCCTGAATCTCCACGGCTTCGCCGAGCAACGTGTCGCGGAGGCTGACCGCGATCTGGCCATCCAATCCTTCCTTCACGCCAGCGACTTCACCCTTGGTGAAGAAATTCAGCGGCTGGTCCTGCACCTCGCGATAGACGCGCTCATACTGGCCCGGCGTCCGCATATCCTTATAGATCACGTAAGCCGCAACTTTTGGGTTCTGCGTGCGAAGATCGGTGAGGTGTTTCAAAGTTTGCATGCAGCAGGCAGACGAGCAATACGGAAGATGATTCTTGTCGCGCGATCCGGCGCATTGGATGAAGAGAACGCTCTTGGGGGGCAGTCCAGTGGAGGGGCGGACGATCGAGCCCGACCGCACCATATCCTCGAACTCCACGTTCGTGACCACATCCTGAATGCCATAGCCGAACTCTGTGAGCCGCGAGGCGTCGTACGGTTTCCAGCCGGTGGCAACCACGATCGCGCCCGCGCGCAGGGTCTGCGCCTGCCCGTCCTTGGCGATGGTCACTTCGAACATTCCGGGCTGGCCCTCGATCTTCGAGACGCATGAGTTCAGAAATACGCGGATGGCCGAATGATGGAGGACGGCCGTAATGTCAGGATTGCGAGATCCGCCTCGGCCTCCGAGCCCGTCCGATTTCTCGACGAGGAGCACGTCGTGGCCGGCCTCCGCAGCCTCTAGTGCGGCGGTCAACCCCGTTACTCCGCCACCGACTACAAACACCGCGCGGCAGATGGTTTCCGCCAATGGCACGGTGGGCTCGGTCTTTTGCGCCTTTACGATGCCCATCCGCAGGTAATCCTCGGCGAGCATCTGGGTGTCTTCGTCCTTCGGCTTGTGGCACCATGCCCCGTGTTCGCGCAGGTTGACCCGTTCCACAGGCGTGCCGTTGAAGTTGAAAAACTCCGCCTTGAAACGCGGAGAGCAGGCCGCCACCACTACGCTGTCCACATCGCCCGACGCCAGGTCTGCCGCCAGGACAGCCGCGCCTTCAGCGCTGCAAAGGGCCCGGTGCGCCCGGCACACGGGCACTTTGTATTCGCTGGTAGCCACTTTGGCCAGCCGGTCGGTGTCGATTGCGTCGCCTATTTCGCAGCCGGTGCAGATGTAGACGCCAAGTTTACCGGGCATGGGCCACATCCCTTCGCACAACCTGGAGCGCCTTCAAACCGGCGCCCGTGGCGTCCTGCACCGAGGCCGAAACATCCGCCGGCCGGTGCGCGCAGCCGGCGGAGAAGACTCCGCCTCCACTTGCAGGCGCCACAAATCCGAACTCGTCGCGCGCCAGTGCGGCCGGCAATCCGGCGGTGGCGGGCACCATGCCGGTGGCCAGGACCACCAACTCGAAGTGCGTCGTGCTCTTCTGCGAGGCCATCGCGTCTTCCGCCGTTACCAGCAAGTCAGCCGTCCCGGCGTTTTCTTCCACTCGCGCGACTTTGCCGCGCACCAGGCGGAAGTTGCTGTCTTCCGTGATCTTGGCCTGGAATTCCTCCAGCTTCCCGGGAGTGCGGACATCGATATAAAACATAGTGATGGCCGTTTCGGGGTAGAGCGCGCGTATGTAAGCCGCCTGTTTGATGGACGCCGCGCAGCAGACGGCCGAACAATAGGGTAGATGGTTTTCGTCACGCGACCCGGCGCACTGCACGAACGCCACGGTCCGCGGCTCTTTACCGTCCGAGGGCCGCAAAATCCGGCCGCCGCTCGGTCCATCCGTTGCCGCCATACGCTCCAGCATTACGTTGGTCACCACGTTCCGGCATTTGCCGAAGCCGAGATGGACCAGCCGCGATGCATCATACGGCGTCCAGCCCGAAGCGGCGACCACGGCGCTCACCTGGAGCTTTCGCACTTCCGCTTCGGCTTGCAGTTGGATCGCTCCGTAGGCGCACGCATCCTGGCAGGCAGTGCATCCCGCGCGGCAGGCCTTCCGCTCGATGGCGTAGAGCGCAGGATACGCCATGCCATGCGGCAGATAGACCGCCTTGGTAGTGGCTATACCGTAGTTGAAATCGTCGCGGCGCTCGGCCGGGCAGACCTTGGTGCATGCATCGCACGCGGCGCAGGTGCTTGAGACGTAGCGCGGCTCGACCCGCACCGTCGCTTCGTACCCTCCCGGCGACCCGGTGAGATCCACCACTTCCGCCAATGTCATCACCGTGATGGCCGAATTCGCACGTAAGCGGCGATAGTGCATCTCGAGGCCGCAGGATGGCGGGCAGAGCTTGGGAAAGTACTGGTGCAGGCGCGCCACTCTGCCGCCCAGGCTGGCGGTCTTCTCCACCAGAATTACACGCACCCCGGTGTCGGCCAGTTCCACCGCTGCGGTAAGACCGGCGATACCGCCGCCGATCACCAATACGGGCTTGCCTGCCACGCTCATGCGGTTTCCTTTCGTTGTCCGGCGCCTGGCCGGAGACGCAGGGCTTTCTCTCCGAAAAGAGAGAAACGAAGCCATTGCATCCCGAAATCGAGCAGTTCCTGGTCGTCGGAGCGGAGGGCTTCGACGCGGGCCTCGTCCACCTCAAACAGTCGCAGGAAGCGGGTTTCGAATACGAAGCGCCGAAAGCGGTCCAGGTCGTAGCAGGCCATGTAGAACATGTCGGCCTGGGCCGGCGTCAGGGCGCGGTTGCCGTTCCAGAAGTCGTGGAGCGTAAGCTCCTTGAAGCCGGTGGACATCATTTCGTACTCTTCGATGCCCTGGCATTGGATCCATTCGCGAACCGAAAGCGGGGTTCCCAATCCGTGCCCCTGGCATACGTTTTCCTGGATGATGAAATAGAAACGGTGGTTTTCAGGCGAGGGATTCTGCGGCTCCGCCACGCCCAGCGGGTACATCCGGCACGCCCACGGGCGATTGTGATACACGTCGCATCCCGTCTGCGACAGGAACTGGCATTTCTTGGAGTCGTCATCCATCTTCAGGATCACGACCGGAAACTTCTGGTCGGCATTTTGCAGTCGGAGAGTGTATTTTTCGAGGAATTCCGACGAATCGAGGTGCAGGGCGCGCTTCAACCGCAGAACGTCGTACGGCGTCAGCACTATGCTTACGTCATGGCAGCATTTGCCGAAGCAACTGAGCTGCATACCACACTGGAACATGAAGTGGTCGTCGAGCCCCAGACGGGGACAGTCTTTGATGATCTTCTCGGGCGTGACCGGATCACATCCCATGGCCTTGTAGCTCCTCGGGGTCGAAAATGATGCTGCTGCGGAAATCTGCCGCTGACCAGACCGGCAACGGACCGCTCTGGCGATTTACGGGGTCGAGACGGTAGCGGTAGGATGCCGTCACGCCGAATCGTTGTTCCATCCATGCCCAGCCGCGCACGAAGTAGGGGCAGTCGTCGTTGAAGCACACGTACTGGTAAGCGCCGCTCCAGTTGCTGCCATCCGGGTTCGCCCATCGCCGCATGGGCTTGCCGCAATGCACGCACGAATTATTGGGTTCTTCGCTCATGGCCAGGATTGGTAAGGGGGCGGAGGGCCGGAGCCCCCCGCCTGGTTAGTCAACCTTATTTGCTCGCGAGAGCGGGCTCCTTCGGTTGTGAAGCAAAGATATACTTGACCGGCCGCGCCATGGTTTCCCACTTGCCGGTGGCTGGATCGAACCGGCAATTGGCGAAGACAGTCCAGTTCTTTTCGTCGAGAGCCGGCTTATCGGCGCGGAAGTAATATCCCGGCCAACGCGTTTCCTCCCGGAACAGCACCGTGCGCACGTGCGCCTCGGCCTGCCACATACGGTGGACATTCTCCCAGCAGCGCATCAGCTCATGCAGGTTGCAAGCGGCCAGCTTATCCGCGTCTTCCTTCAGGAAAGCCAGCAGTTCCAGACCCTTGTTGAGCAGCGAGGCGTTGGTAGTGAATTGAGCGGTGATGCCGCCGGCGTATTCGTCCATGATCTTCTGCAAACGGAACATGAACATCCGCGGCTTGATGTAGTTGGGATTGATTTCCGGATCGGTGGTGGCGTTCTTGAACTGCTCGAACGTGTCGATCGGCTTGAGAATCTCTGCCTTGAGAGCTTCGATCGCCGCGGCATCCAGTACCGGTGCGGTATTGTTCTCCACGATGTACTTCACGGCGGCCTTGGCCGCGATGCGGCCTTCGGCGTGCGAGCCCGAGGAGAACTTGTGGCTGGAGGCGCCCGATGCGTCGCCGGCGCAGAACAGCCCCTTCACCGTCGACATGTGGGCGTAGCCCCAGAAGTATTCGCTCTTGGTATCCGCGGTTTGCAGATCCTCGGGACCGCTGATCCACGCGCCCGATGCGCCGGAGTGCGAACCGATAAAATACGGCTCGGCGGCGGCGATTTCGGAGCTGCGCTCTTCGGGCTGCAGGTTGGTGGAAGCCCACAGCAGCGCCTGGGAAATGGTCATATCGAGGAAGTCTTCCCAAGCTTCCGACTCGAGCTCCTTCATCTTCTTCTTGTAGGCCTTGGGATCGTCCTTGTAAGAATCGGCGATCTTCTGGATGGCCTCGTCAGTGCGCATGTAGATTGGGCCTTTGCCCTCCATCACGTCGAGCATGCCCAGGTAATTGCGCAGGTTGGCGGGAACCGGCTTTACGCGGCCGTAGGGCCCCCACTTTTCCAGTTCCGGCTTGCGCTCCTCCATGTAATTGCCGCCCTGCGAATTGGTCGCGCGCGACTTGAACAGGAGGAACCACGCACCCACCGGACCGTAGGCGTCCTTGAAACGCACCGGGATGAAACGCACTTCCTGGCACGTCATTTCGGCGCCGGCCTTGAGGGTGAAATATGCGGAAGAACCGGAGTTCCATGGTGGATACCAGGCGCGCCCCATGCCTTCGCCCGAGCTCCGCGGTTTGAACACGTGGACCGCGCCGCCCATCGCCACCAGCGTGGCCTTCGACTTGAACACGTAGAACGTGTTCTCGCGGACCGAGAATCCCACCGCGCCCGCGCAGCGCTCGCCGTCCATGATCGGGCCGACGATGAACACACGCTCGAAGATCTCGCCCACGCCCGTCTGCAGCAGGGCGTTCTTGGCTGCCTCCGCGACCACCACCTTGTACGACTCGCCGTTGATCATGAGCTGCCAGCGGCCTTCGTGTACGTAGGCGCCTTTTTCGTCTTTCCAGATTGGCAGGCCCCACTTCTCGAACAGGTGCACGCTGGAATCCACGTGGCGGGCGATGTTGGCTACCAGGTCTTCGCGCGTTATTCCCATGAGGTCGTTGCGCACGTAGTTGACATAGTCCTTCACCGTGTTCGCGCCGTCTTTGAGCCCAACGTACTGGTTGATCGCGGAGAGGCCCATGGCGACCGCGCCCGAGCGATCCACCGCGGCTTTGTCGACCAGGGTGACTTTCAGGCCGTTCTTGCTGGCCCAATATGCCGCCTCTACCGCTGCGCCGCAAGCGGCCATACCGCCGCCCAGAATCAGCAGGTCGGTTTCTACTACTACAGTTTTGAAATCAGCCATTCTGTCGTTCTCCTCTCAGTTGGTCAACTCAAACACTTCCGCCATCCCGAGCGATGCCGGCTCGGTGTACAGAGCGGTTGAGTTCAGGTCGGCCTTGGTGTCATACCCGCCATCCGGCACTGCCTTCCCTTCCGCCGTCGTGCGGATCGGGAATTTGAAGCGCTTGATGGTGCCGTTGCGGAATTTCACGGTCCAAAGAATGGAATCCGTGGAACGCATCGGCGTCGCGGAAGCACCCAACGGTACGAAGTCCGCGTAGCTGCGGATCTCGACGGCCTGAGTGGGACAGATCTTGACGCAGTTGTAGCATTCCCAGCACATCGAGACGTCCCGGTTGTAAGCCTTCATCTTTTCTTTGTCCAGAACCATCAGGTCGTTGGGGCAAATATGCTGGCAAGCCGTCTTGTCCAGCGCTTTGCACCCATCGCACTTGTCCGGATTTACATAACTCGGCATTAGTCCACCTTTCTTTCGACGGAATCGCTGCTACCGTTCTCGCGATTCCGCTTCTTGTGACGTTGATAAAAACACTGCCGGCGCCCGTACTGGCCGAACCTGCAGATCTCACGAAAGTAGATCTCGCACTGCATGCACTCCCCGCCGGGATCCGGACCGCTGCTGATAATGGTCCCGGCCAGGCGGTCCAAAAGCTCAGATGTTCTTCTCAGTTCTTCCGGTGTGAATTGCCCGAGCGCCATTCTCGCCCGGTTGTCGCGGGCCGCCTGGTAGGCTTCCATGAGTTTTCGGCTGGTGTCGGTCAGGGACAGGTGGAAAGTGCGCCGGTCCTCGGCTGGAGCCGTCCGCTCCAGCAGTTTTCGCCGCACCAGCTTATCTACGGCTTTGCTGGCGCCGCCGCAGGTCACTCCTAAAAATGCCGCGGCATTGCCGATGCTGAGCGTATCGGTATGGGCCACCAGGTACAGCAGCTTGAGCTGTGCGAATGTCAGGCTGTCGCCGGCCACTTCGCGCAGTACGGTCCGTTCGATCACTTCGCGAACCGACCAAGCCAGCACTCTTGCGCTGCTCAGAAACTCGTTGCTCAACTCGGGCGGAATCAACTCCGCAGTCGAGCTGTCACGGCTTTGCTGCATCGAGATCGTTAACCTACTCGACAGTAATCCGAGTCAACAATCCAGGCAAATTTTCAGAGCTTTATATCTGATATTGGAACCACGCTACCTGTTCCCGCCTGTCAATGCTGGACTTAGCGGAACACCTGGCGCTCTGCGTCGCGCCCAACGCAGCTGGTTCGTGGCGTTTTTCGACGAATCGGGCTTTTCTTCGCCATTCCCGGCTTGGCAATCGCCGAAATTCCCGATGCCGTCGATTTCAATCCCGGATTTTGTCGAGTGACGCCGCTAAACGGCGCAGTTGTAGCCACCGGGGAGACACGCGATGGGGAAAACTACATCGGGCGGGCAACAATCAACTGCGTTCCGCCCGGAATCGGCTCCTGCCGCTCGACGCGCAATCCGGCATTTTCGAGTTCGGATAGAATCCGCGACTGCGACCAGTTGCGGCTGCCGCCCAGCACCACGTGGCGGCCGAAAGCCGAGAGAACTGCCTCCTGGGGTGTCACGGCGTTCGACGACAGGAACGAATCGTGCACGATGAGCAGGCCATCCGGCGTCAACCCACCCGCCGCAGCCTTCAATACCGGACCGAATTGCTGGCGTTCGCAGCACTCCAGCAATCCAGACAGGACCACCGCGCCGTAACGGCAGCCATTCAGGCCGATGGCTGACGCCGGGTCGCGTACTTCACGGCTCTCGAACGGGTTGCAGCTATTCCAGACAGTGTTCGGCCAACGGTTTGAGGCCAGTTCGTGGAAGGTCCGACCGCCCCAGCCCACGAATAACCCCGAGCCCAGGGCGGTGAGGTCGAGTTTCTCGGCCACGTATGGCAGGGCGTACCTGGCGAGGCATTCGCAGGAGGCTTCGCGGAGATGACTCGGGTCGTTGGCCGCGATATCCTGGCGGCCATTCAACACGTAAGTGCCTACCGACGACAGGGTCATGGTCTGCGCCCCATGGTAGAGCAGCGCCGGACGCAGGCTCTGGGGGGAATTTTTCACGAGATAGCGGCTGGCCAGTTCCAGATTGCGGTATCCATCCACGCTCGCTTCCAGTAGCCCCATGGAAACTAGGCACTCCAGAACTTCCGCCAGCCCCATGCGATTCAGCCCCAGTTCGCGGGCTAACTCGGAAGCGGATTTCCATTCCGCCAAACGGTCGAATAGCGAAGTCGCCAGCGCGAAGCGCAGAACCTGCGTGCCGATCCCGCCAGTCGCGATACGCAGCAACTGTTCGGGCGAAGGTGCTGGTTGAAACGCGGGACTCGAATCCGGGCGCCGCCGCAAGTCGCGCTGTGCACCGCGCAGTTTTCCGCGCATCCGGACCACTTCCCCCACCACCAGAGTGGCGGGCGGATTGATTCCCGCGCGGGCCACTTCCGCCGCGATTGTGGCAAGCGTCGCCGTCACCACCTGCTCGCCATGCCAAAATGCCATCTGGATCATTGCCGCCGGCGTTTCCGGGCTGCGGCCGTGCGCGATCAGTTCGGCGGCGATGCGCTCCACGCCGCTCACCGCCATCAGGAAGACCAGCGTGTCCACTCCGGCGAACGCCTTCCAGTTGAGCCGGCTGTGTTCGCGATTAGCCTCGTGACCGGTAACGATCGCCACTGCGGAGCCGGCCTCGCGGTGCGTCACCGGAATGCCCGCGCTGAGCGGTGCGGCTAAAGCCGAAGAGACTCCCGGGACTACTTCGAATGGAATCTCGCGATCGGCCAGGTATTCCGCTTCCTCGCCGCCGCGTCCGAACAGAAACGGATCGCCGCCCTTGAGGCGGACAACCATCTTGCCCTCCCGAGCCTTGGCGACGAGCAGTTCGTGGATTTCGTCCTGGCGCGATTCGTGTGAGCCGACGGATTTTCCCAGATAAATGCGCTCGGCCGAAGACTTGGCGATGGCCAGAACCTCTTCCTGAACGAGGCGGTCGTACACGATTACGTCGCAAGTCTCGAGCAGCTTGACGGCTTTCACGGTAAGCAGTTCGGGATGGCCAGGGCCGGCGCCCACCAGGTAGACTTTTCCGGGCGTCATAACGATCCTAAAACGAAACTCGATGGTAACATGAGGATCGGGTCCGAAATTATGCCATTCGGCCGAAAGGGGTGAGTTTCATGCCGGTAATCACCATTTCCCGCGGACCCTTCAGCGGGGGAAAGAGGCTGGCCGAGTGCCTGGCCCAATCGCTGGGCTATCGGTGTGTGGACCGCGACGTAATCGTCGAACGCGCGGCCGCCAATGGCGTGTCGCAGGAGGAGTTGCTCGACGCATTGGAAAAGCCGCCGACTCTTCTGGAGCGCTTGAACCACAAGAAGTACCTCTACCTGGCGCTGTTTCAGGCGGCGCTCTGCGAGGAAGTGCGGACCGGACAAGCGGTCTACCACGGAAATGCCGGACATCTGCTGCTGCGCGGCCTGCCGCATCTGCTTCGCGTACGCATCATGGCGCCGATGGAGTTACGCGTCAAAATGGCGGGAGCCAGATTGAAACTCGGCTCGGCGGAAGCCTTCGACCATATCGCGCGCATGGACCAGAATCGCCGCAAATGGACGCATTATCTGTACGGAGTCGACTGGTCCGATCCCGTAAATTACGACATCGTCCTGAATCTGGAGTTGATGAATTTCTGCGAAGCTTGCGAGACGGTCGCCACCCTGGCGCGGCAACCCAGTTTCGAATTCACGCCCGCCTGTCGCGCGGCAATGGACGACTTGGCACTCGCCAGCCGCATCCGCGCGGAACTGGCGCTCGATCCGGCGACGTCTCACCTGGAGGTGACCGTCGAATCAAAAGCCGGCGCGATAGCCATTCACGGTGCCATCGCGGTCATTCCCGACGCGAGCGAAGTGCGCCGGGTAGTGGCTTCCATCCCGGGTGTGGCCTCGCTGCAGTTGGACGAACTGGAGTCACCCGTTCGCGCGTAACGCCTACTCCCAGGTGCCGTAATATCCAGGGCGCCAGGCGACGTTGAGATCGCGCCCGGCGATCACATTAACCCGTACTGTGTGATATTTGCTATCGCGGTGGGGATTGGCCGGGCGATAGCCGAGAATGTATTGATTTCGCAACTCCAGGCTAATGCGTGCGGCCACCGCCGGAAGATCCGCCAGGTTCATCACCGCGAAATGGCGGCCTCCGCTATCTTCGGCAAGCCCTCTCAACAGCTTCTCTCCCGCCGTGGGCACGTCGGACCGAAACCCCACCCGGGGTTCGTAAATCCCCATGGCGTAGATCCACAGATCCGACTCGCGCACGCGGCTTCGCGTTTCGGCTTCACTATAACGGCTGTGGTTGTCCCCGCCGTCGGAAAGAATCAGCAAGGCTCGCCGGGAATTGCGGGCTCGTTTCAAATTGTCCATCGCCAGGCAGACAGCGTCCAGAAGCGCCGTCGTTCCCTTGGGCTGGACCATCAGAAGTCGATTCTGGACGTCCCCGATATCGTCGGTGAAGGGCACCGTCAGATGAGGTTTCGTATTGAACTCCACCAGGAAAAACTCATCGTCAGGGTTCGCAAACCGCAGGAATTGCTGGATTGCTTCACGGGATTTATCCAGCTTGCCGGTCATACTGTTGCTGGCATCGAAAACGATGCCCACCGACAGCGGCGCGTCTTCACTGGCGAACTGGACGAGGGTCTGCTCACGCTTGTCTTCGAAGATGCGGAAATCGCCGGCGCCCAGCCCGGTGACCGCATGATTTTTCGAATCGGTCACGGTGACCGGTATCAAAACCAGGTCGCTTTGGATTCTGAAATCGGGGCGTACAGGCGCAGGGCGGGCGCGAACCGCGATGGCGACCTGCGGATCGTCCCCCGCAAAGGCTCCGATGGCAAACAGACAGACTGCGCCGACCAGCAAAGGCGCCGTACGCGGCGTGGCAGTCACAGTACCCAGTCCCTCTGGATGGAAGTTTACCAAAGAAAGCCGCCCCACGTGTGGGATCGTTCTACGAAGTGAAATCCGAAATCGCCCGTGCGATTGCGAAACCAATAATTCCCATGAAAGCTTAGTGGTAAAAGCGCCTTAATTATGGATTCCCGACTTCGCAAAGAGCCCTGTGGAATGACTCGCCATTTAATAGTAAAAGGTCCCTTTTTACTTGAAAGAGGAAAATCTTGGTTGTAGAGTTGTAGCGGATAAGCTTTGTACGCTTTGGTTTCAAAAGGGAGTAGACCCGGCGTCCGAACAAATCAAGATGCCGCTTGCGGACGCAGCTTCCGCGATTGCGCATCGTGTGAGCTTCCTGCAACGAAGCTCTTTCTGTTTCGAAAAAATGGGTGATCGCCTGACGCTTTCGCCTCGCCCTGGCTCTTTCCCAGGAGTCATACTATGAACGCTCTTCGCAGTGCCATTCCATTTTTCCTCATTCCTCTTCTCATCGTTGGAGTAGCTTTTGCGCAAACCGCGACGCCCGCGACCGCACCGGGTTCCGACTCGAACGCGGCGCAATCGGCAGCTTCATCCGATACATCGTCCGCTGGGCAGCAGTCTTCCGGTGCGCCGACGACCGACCAGAAGATTCAGCAACTCCAGAACGAAGTGGACCAACTCAACCAGAAGGTGAAAGACATGAAGCAGGACGCCGATCTGAAGAAAGTCGAGGACGCGGCTTCCGCCGAAAAAACCAAGACCCAGGCTTCGGTTACCGCCGATACCAGCGGGTTCACCATCACTTCGCCGCACGGCAACTTCCTGCTCAAAATCGGCGCAGACCTGCAAATGGACAACCGCACGTTCTTCGGGACCAACAGCACCAACCCGACCGACCTCATGATCGCCCGGCGTGTCCGTCCGACATTTTCAGGCACAGTCTACAAGTACGTAGACTACTTCTTCCGCCCTGACTTCGGCCAGGGATCGGTGGTTATCTACGACGCCTATATGGAGCTGAAGTATTTTAGTTTCGCCAAAGTCAGGGCCGGCAAGTTCAAGCCGCCGATCGGGTTGGAACGTTTGCAGTCGGACGACGACACAACTTTTGTGGAGCGTGGGTTTCCCACCCTGCTGGTCCCAAGCCGCGATCTTGGTTATCAAATCGGCGGCGACATCGTCCCTAGCCATGTGACGTATGCCGTGGGCGTGTTTAACGGCGTTCCCGACAATAGCCTGAGCGATACCTCCGCCAGCAGCCACCGCGATTTCGCCGGCCGGCTGTTCTTCAATCCCCTGAATCCCGAGATCGCCAATCTCGGTTTCGGCGTCGGCGCGTCATCCGGTAGCGTCGACGGTGAAGCGCTGCCCGGCTACAAAACATTCGGTCAAAACACGTTTTTCAGCTTCAACTCCGGCGTGACCGAAGCCGGACACCGCACACGCCTGGCTCCCGGCGGCTATTACTACATGGGAGGCTTCGGACTCTATTCCGAATACGGCCTGACGGAAGAAGACCTGCAAAAAGGAACCGTGCGGGCCGATATCCCGTTCCGCGCCTGGCAAGTAGCCGGCAGCTACATCCTGACGGGCGAGAAGAAGTCATTCTCGGGCCCCACTCCGAAAAGGAACTTCGACCCCAAGAACCACGGTTGGGGCGCTTGGGAAGTCGCCGCCCGGACAGGCGACTTCAGCACCAATCACAACATTTTCAACTACGGGTTCGCGTCTCCAACCGCCACCCCACGGTTCGCGCACGAGGTGGTGGGAGGCGTCAACTGGTATCTCAATCGGCTGGTGCGTATTTCCGGCGACTACGGCCGTACCAACTTCGGCGGCGGCGCCACGGTCGCGCAGGGCATCAACCGGCCAACTGAGAAGATCGTGATTTTGCGGCTCCAGATCAATTTCATCTGAGGAAGTCCTGGGGCTGTTGCTGGAGGCGCTGAGCGCAGGCGCCTCCAGCTTTTTCGTCACGGAGATTGAGAACAACATGCGAAAACGTTTGAAGTTATTCCGAAGGATAGGCATCCTTCTGGCGCCCGCCTGCCTGACCGCCGCGGAAACCGCTACCAGCATGGTGGTAGTGGCCGATAGCCGGAAGCTGACAGGGCTGCGGGCATGGTGGGCGAATCTCTACAACGATAGCCATCTGAATTTTGCACTGATTACCGTGCTGGTGATACCGCTGTCGGGAGTGATTCTGGGATCGTTGGCCGATTTCTTCATGTCCCGCATTGGCATCGATTTGAAATCACGCAAGCTTAGGGAAGGATGACGCGACTCGCGAGGTGATTCGTATGGATTGGCTATACACACTTATGCCGATTGCCGGGGTCCACATCTGGTGGCCCGGTTTAATTATTTTGGGTCTCGGTGTAGGCATTATCGGAGGCTTCTTCGGAATGGGTGGCGCCTGGATGGTTACCCCCGGGCTCAACATCCTTGGTTTTCCGATGGCTTTTGCGATTGGCACCGATATCACGCAGATGGCTGGAAAGTCGCTTATCTCCACCATGCGGCACGCCAGGTTCGGAAACGTCGACTACAAAATGTCGTTCACCATGGTGGGCGGAAATATCATTGGGCTGGAGATCGGCGCCCGCACCGTGATGTGGCTCGAGCGGATCGGCAAGATCGATTTTTATGTACGCTGCGGGTACCTGGTGCTGTTGAGTCTGATTGCCTGGCTGGTGTTCGGAGATGTGGCCAAAAAGCGGCGCAAGGAGCGGCAGGCCCGGGCCGCCGGTCGTGCCGTGAACGAACTCGAGACCGGGCTGGAATGGCACAAGACGTTGCAAAAGATCAAACTGCCGCCGGTTATGTATTTCAACAAAGCCGGTATCCGTTGTTCCATGTGGCTTCCTGTCATCGTTGGCTTTTGCACGGGATGGGTCGCCGGATTGCTCGGTATCGGCGGCGGATTGATCTGTATGCCCGCGCTGGTATACCTGGTCGGCTGCCCCACCCACGTCGCCGTTGGCACCGATTTGTTCAATGTGGCGCTCTCCGGACTTTATGGCGCGGCAACGTACAGCTACAAGGGGCGCGTGGAACTGCTGGCGGCGTTGATCATGCTCGTGGGCGCCGCGGTCGGCGCGCAAATCGGCACCGTCGCCACTAAGTATGTCCGAGGCTACGGAATCCGCATTTTCTTCGGAATCGCGGTCGTCGGCTGCGGGGTTACGGTGCTCATGAAACTCATCTCGGCTGCCAATCCCCAGCTCAAGCCTCTGATGGACGGGTCCGCGACGGTGTTGATTCTCGGACTCGTGACCGCGCTCGCGCTGTATATCGTCTACCGGTTCCTCCTCGGCGTGCGCGAGGAACTGGCCCTGAAGAAACAGAAAGCCGTGGTGGCATAGGAGGACAAGATGTCGATCGGAAGCTCTAGCCTTTTGCTCTCCATAGGGGCCTCACTGGCCCTGAGCGGTTGCGGCAATTTCGCCAATTTCGGCAAAGTGGAGCAGGGGCGCGTGATCGCCTACGACAAAGAGGCAAGGGTGGCCACCGTCGTGGCGGAGACGCCCGATTCCCCTTTCGGCGCCCTGCCACCGGTTAAGGTCCGGTTGCCCGAGGATCCCGACGAAATGGGGCCTGCTCCCACGCCCGGCAAGTTGATCCGTACCGACCTCCAGGGCCACCGCATCACTATCTTCGATAGTGCGGCTGGACAGTTCCGCACCATCGACTATACGCCCGTAAAGGAAGTCCATGGCGTTGCCAAGGCGCCCGGCCCGCCGAAGATCGATCGCGAGGCCAGGACGATCACCATATACTCGTCGCGGCAGAAGACGGTGCTCACGTTCGTTGCGACGGACGACCTGCTGGCGCTGCCACCCGATACCTGGCGCCCCGGCGATACCGTTCGTTATTACTTCAAAAAATCGGGACAGGCTTTGCGCATGATGAACGTTACCAGGACGGACCTCGCGAAGTCTTAGGCGGTTCCGTAACCGCCAATGGCGTTATAGTCGGACTTGAAGCTGATGAGATTCTGGCGGCGCGAGCCTGCGCGCATCGAAGAACCGGGCATGTCCGCCCAACGCGTGAAGGCCAAATATAACAACTTCCGGGAATTGCTTTCGGTAAATAACGAGTGCCTGGAACTGATGGCCGGTTTGCAGGAAGATCTGCAATTCGTGCCGCCGCGGCGCGACGTGATCGAGGACCGGATCGCGGCCATTTTCAGCAAAGTCAACGATGTGGTCGCCGCGCTGGACAGCGTCACCGGCATCCGCCACCAGCCCTTGCGGGCGGCGCTCGAATCGCAGCAGCAGGAAGTGGAGCGGTATACGGCGGCGCTCCAGGAATTCACCAAGCCGCGCATTTCCGCCTGGCTTTCAGAAGCCGATCTGCGGATGGAAACCTTGGTGGGCAACAAGGCCTCCATGTTGGGTGAAATCCGGAAGCTCGGCTTGGCCGTGCCGGATGGATTTAGCCTGACCACGGAAGCTTACCGCCAGTACGTCGGCATTCCTCTCTGGAAAACCATCCGCGACGCCACTCGCGACCTGGATTTCAACGATCTCGACGCGCTCCGCCGCGTTTCGCGGCAACTCTCCGATGCGGTGATGGCCGAGCCGGTGCCGCGCGCCATCGAAGTGGCGATTACTGCGCGCGTTCAGAACATCCTGAAAAACGGCGGTGCCCTCGCGGTCCGTTCCAGCGCCATAGGGGAAGGTGGCGCGAAATCAGCCGCCGGCCAGTATCTGAGTATCTTGAATGTGCCCGCCGCGGAGGCCGTGGACGCCTATAAACAAATCATCGCGGCGCGCTTCTCCGAGCAGGCTCTTTTTTACCGGCTATCCACCGGCATGTCCGAAGTGGATAACCCCATGGCGGCGCTCTTTCTGCTGGTGGTCCCGGCAAAAGCGTCCGGCATCATGTACACGCGCGATCCCTCGGATCTGAAAAGTAAGGCACTGTGGATCACCGCCACGCGAGGGCTGGGGCTCGATATCGCCAGCGGGCGCATGCCGGCCGATCTCTTCCTGGTATCGCACTCGCGGCCGCACACCATTCTCGAGCGCAATATCGTTCACAAGGAGGAAGAACTGGTCGTGCAGGACGGTGGAGGGGTCGTGCACCGCCCGTTGCCGCCTGGAGCGCAGGACGAAGCCAGCCTTCAGGATGGCGACCTTCACACCCTCGCCGAATGGGGCGCCCGCCTCGAACAGCGCTTTCAGACGCCGCAGGACATCGAATGGGTGATGGACCACGACGGCCGGATTTGGATCGTGCAGTCCCGCGCCCTGGTGAACACGGGACCATCGCGCTCGTCTTCTCGCGTCAAGCCCAAAGTGGAACCGAAACTGACGGGCGGCCGCACCATCTGCCCCGGACAAACCTCCGGCCCGGCCTTTCTGGCGGAAGAGTTGCAGCATATCAGGCAGGCGCCGAAAGGCTCGGTGGTCTTCATCCGCAAACCCTCGCCCGAGATCGTGGAAGTATTTCCGCGGATCGCTGGACTGGTGGCGGAATGGGGTAATCCCGCCGGCCACGCCGCGGCGCTCCTGCGCGAGTTCAAGGTGCCCTCGGTATTCCAGATGGCCGGCGCTTTCGGCCGGGTGGCCAATGGCGAACTGGTCAGCCTCGATGCTGTGCAGTCGCGTATCTACCCCGGGATTCTTTGGCCGCCCAGCCGAATGCAGGCCGTCGCCGCGGCCGGCCCCGCCGCAAAGAAAGACCCCGTTACGCGGCGCTTGTTGCGATTGCATCTGCTCGACCCCGCGGCGGCCAATTTCTGTCCCGCGGGCTGCGAATCGGCCCACGACGTTCTGCGCTATTGCCATGAGAAGGCCATCGGAGCAATGTTCGCCGTCAACGACAGCGCTATGGAGGACGGCGCGCAGGGAGCACGCCAACTCGTGACGTCCCTGCCCCTGAATGTCCAGGTAATGGATCTCGGCGGCGGCATGGCGCCCGCGGGTTCCAATCCCCGCCAGGTATCTCCCGAACAGATTCTCTCCCGTCCATTCCGCGCGCTCTGGAAAGGCATCAGCCATCCGGGCGTGACGTTTTTGCGCGAGATGCCCGCCCGCATCAGCGACCTGGCTTCCGTGCTGGCCCATTCCATCACCCCGCAAGACAGTTCGATGCGGGCTCTCGGTGACAAGAGTTATCTGCTCGTCGCCGACGAATACATGAACTTCAATACGCGTCTCGCCTACCACTACAGCCTGGTGGACGCGTGCTTGAGCGACGCCGCGGGCAATAACTATATCTCGTTCCGCTTCGAGGGCGGCGGCGCCACCGAAGAGCGGCGTGGACTCCGTGCGTGCTTTCTGGAGCGCTGCCTGCTCCGCTACGGATTTCAGGTCGACCGGCGCAGCGATCTGGTAAATGCGTGGTACCGTAAGGCCCCGGCAGGCCAGACCGAAGAGCGTCTCGATATCCTCGGCCGTCTGCTCGGCTGCACCAGCCAGCTCGATATGTACATGACGAGCCGCGAAGTGATGAACTGGTACGTCGATCAGTTCCTCTCCGGCAATTACGCTTTTCGCCAGCCGGAGACTTGACCCCGGCGGCGCATGCGCCATAGTATCTAATTAGAGCCTATACTCTTAAATTAGGAGGCGACATGCCTACTACCGTTGAATCGCTCGCCGACGAGATGTATGCCATGGTTTCGGAATATGCCGGAAAGAGAAATCTGAAAGCCGGCGATCTGACCAAGGAGATGATTGCCCGTCATGGCGATGCGGCCTGCAGCAAGGACGATTGCAAGCTGGCTATTCGCGCACTCATAGAATCCGGCCGCTGTGTTTACAGCTATATTGGCGGTTCCTATATCGTATTGCCACCGAAAACTGGTGACTGACAATGACGGGGGGAACGGCAGCCGCGGCCGCCTTTCCGCGGCTTGTGGTTGCCGGACTTTCGGGAGAGTCGGGTAAGACTCTCGTATCGCTTTCGTTACTGCTGGAAGCGCGAAATCGGCGCACTCCCGTGCGGGCCTTCAAAAAGGGCCCCGATTACATCGATGCCGCGTGGCTGGGATGGGCCGCGCAATCTCCAGCTCACAATCTGGATACTTTCCTGATGGGATTTCCTGCCGCGCGCGAGTCGTTTGCGCGTCACGCGGTGAGCGACGGCTTAAACGTGATCGAGGGCAACCGCGGGCTTTTCGATGGGTCGGACGCGCACGGCACCCACAGTACGTCAGAGTTGGCCAAAGCCTTGGCCGCGCCCGTAATTCTCGTCGTGGATGCCACCAAAGTCACACGCACGGTTTCTGCACTGGTGTTGGGCTGCCAAAAGCTCGATCCGAAACTACATATCGGGGGAGTGATTCTGAATCAGGTGGCGGGCCGCCGCCACGAATCCATTATTTGCCAGGCCGTGGAAGCAGACTGCGGATTGCCTGTTTTGGGTACAATTCCCCGCTGCTCAACGCACAGTCTGTTGCCGGCGAGGCATTTGGGACTGGTGACACCCTACGAGCATCCTTCCACCTCGGACCTCGAGCGGGACCTGCTCGCGTTCATCGACAGCCATCTGGATCTCGACCGCCTGAGCGCGCTTGCAAATAGCGCGCCGCCTCTGGCTCCCGCGCCTCCGGTCCACTCGGTTGCCTCCGGTCCGCCGGCCGCGATCGGATACTTCCACGACTCGGCATTCTGCTTTTACTACCCTGAGAACCTCGACGCCTTGCGAGCGGCGGGCGCGACTCTAACGCCTGTTTCTCCTCTCACGGCCGCCGAAATTCCCGCCGCAGTGGACGCGATCTATATCGGGGGCGGCTTCCCGGAGACCCATGCCGCCCGGCTTTCGCGGAACTCCGGCTTTCTCGCCTCTTTACGGGAGCGCGCGCGCCAGGGCCTGCCAGTCTACGCCGAATGCGGAGGTCTGATGGTTCTCTCTCGCGCGATCCACTGGCAAGGCTCCAGATTTCCAATGGCCGGCGTGCTTCCCTTCGACGTGGAAGTCTTGCCGAAGCCTCAAGGGCATGGCTATGTCGAGCTTATAACCGACCGCCCGAATCCGTTCTTCGCCACCGGTACACGCCTCCGAGGTCACGAGTTCCACTATTCCCGCATCGCATCGCAGGGTGAGTTGCCTGCCACTGCTTGCGCGGTCTCCCGTGGTGTGGGGTGCTCTTCCGCTCGCGACGCCGTGGTCGTAGACAACGTCTGGGCGGCGTATACCCACCTGCACGCGCTCGCTACTCCCGAATGGGCGTCTGCCCTGGTGCGGGCGGCTACTTCTCGGCAGACTCCGAAACCAGCGCTTCAATCGGTGTCCGATTGATCAGGGCCACGATCTCATCCGCCTGAAAAGGTTCCTGCACGGTGGCGTAAACCGAGCAACTGCGCACCCGGAATCCAATACCTCCCTTGCGGACGGCGACCAGAATCCGCACACCTTTCGTGCGCGGGTCCGAGGCCAGGGCTTCGAGCAGATTGATTCCCAGGCTGTCCAGCACCACCTGATCGAAGATCACGTAGGCGGGGCGGAACACTTCCACAATGGCCGACGCGTCATAGCCGCGGCGTGCAAACCGGAACGCCACCTGATGGCTTTCCTTTGCCGCCAGATCGCGAATCAGCCCCTCATCGCGCGTAATCACCAGCACATTGGTGGGCAGTTGGTGCACGCGCCGGTAATACGGGCATTCCTGGCACGACGTGCCGCAAAAACGGGCTGCGTGTCCTGTGCCGCGCATCTGTTGCACCAGCCGGAAGCACCATGTGGCGTGAACTTTGTAGACTATGCAGTCCTGGCACTCTGTTCCGGGGCTTTGGTTCATGTACTCCCAGCAGCGGACGGGACGGCCGCAGAGGGCTGGTCTTTCCTCGCGTGGTTCGTCGTTCACGTGACCCTGCGTTAGGGCTTTCAGAACATCCCGCTCCTCCACGCGATAGTGACCGCCGGCGGTACGGATGGCAGGAAGCCGGCCTTTTTTGATCCATTTCAGCACGGTATCCGGCTTTACCGAGCAGAGCTGGGCCGCTTTACCCGTCGTCAGCGAGCAGGAGGACATGAAAACCTCGTTGGGCGATACTGCCAATATTGTCTACACTTTCACGCCCAGAGTCAAGGAGTACAGGGCCTTATTTTCTGGATTTGCCCGAATTTGCAAAAGAAATAACGGGATTTCTGCATTCACCTCGCGAAGCGGAGCTAACTTCAATGTTTTTGCGGAGATGCACTACACCGAACGACAAAGAAAATTGCCCAAAATCGCACTTTTGGGCCTATATTTAAAGTGTCCAGGATCTTTAACTATGAAAACAGTCGACGGAGGATCATATCCGTCGCAGGAGGCATTAATCGATGAGTAACCTGATTCCGCCGCATGGCGGCGGTGAGCTGCGTCCACTGCTTCTCGATGAAGCGGCCCGGCGCGAGGAACTGCAAAGAGCCAAAGGTCTCAAACTGTTGCCGATGACCAGCCGGGAAACTGGCGATCTGATAATGATGGGTATCGGCGCGTTCACGCCCCTGGAAGGTTTCATGGGCTACGAAGATTGGCGTGGCTGCTGCGAGACCTTCACCATGCCAAGCCGCAAGAACCTGTTCTGGCCCCTCCCCATTACGCTGTCCGCCGAAGAGGAGCACGCAAAGTCGTTCGCCATCGGTGAGGAAGTCGCCCTTTGGGACACCGAGACAGAAGCCATCATGGGAACCATGAAGGTTACCGAGAAGTATCACATCGACAAAGACTACGAGTGCCAGCAGGTGTTCAAGACGAAGGACCCCGCGCATCCGGGCGTGCAGAAAGTAATGGAGCAGGGCGCGGTAAACATTGCCGGGCCGGTAAAAGTGCTGTCCGAATCGTACTACCCGGAAATGTTCCAGGGCATTTACCAGCGGCCTTCCGAAGCGCGGCAGTCGTTCGCGGAGCGCGGATGGAATACCGTGGCGGCGCTGCAGTTGCGCAACCCCATGCACAATTCGCATGCTTATCTCGCCTGGATCGCGATTGAAGTGTGCGACGGCGTGTACATTCACCAACTGGTCGGCAAATTGAAGCCGGGCGATATTCCCGCCGAAGTCCGCGTGAAAGCCATCGACGCCCTGGTCAACAAGTATTTCCGCAAGGACCGCGTCATCCAGGGCGGGTACCCCATGGAGATGCGCTATGCCGGTCCGCGCGAAGCCCTGTTGCACGCGGTGTTTCGCCAGAATTACGGGTGCACGCACCTCATCGTGGGCCGCGACCACGCGGGTGTGGGAGACTACTACGGCCCGTTCGACGCGCAGAAGATCTTCAACGAGATCCCCGCTGGTTCCCTGCTGCTGCAGCCGCTTGCCATGGACTGGACTTTCTACTGCTATGAATGCGGCACTATGGCATCCATGAAGACCTGCCCCCATTCGAGCAAGGCAATCATCGACGAACATGGCAATTACAAGGGCGGCGCTCGCCTGCTGCTGTCGGGCACGCTGCTGCGTAAGTTGATGAGCGAGGGCAAACCGGTGCCGCCGGAATTCTCGAAGCCGGAAGTCATCGCCATTCTGAAGCAGTATTACGATTCGCTCGAAGAGAAAGTGGAAGTGAAACTCCACGGCGCCGCCACCGGCGACGTGAAGAAATAACCAGAACGGGCGCGCGCCGGGCCGCCGGGGCGCGCCTGCCATTCGGGAGGCCGGGGAAATTATGACCATCGCACTCTACTGCATACTCTACGCCGGCGTGCTCGTCTTTCTGGCCGGCTGCATCGTGCGCGCCATATCGTACGCCAGCAAGCCGATTCATCTTCGCTGGGAAATCTACCCCGTGCCGCACGGCAGATCGGGCGAACTGAAGATCATGGTCCCCGAGATCCTGTTCTTGAAGGGACTCTGGGAATTCAATCGCCCGATGTGGTGGGTCTCCTATCCCTTCCATCTGGGCTTGTATCTAATCGCCGCCGCCGTGGTTTTGTTGGGCGGCGCGAGTTTGGCTCCCGGCGTTCTCTACCCCGTCTTGCATGACGCCAGCGTGGTTTGTGGAACGGCGGGGCCCGCGCTAGGCCTCCTGGGGGCGTCGGGTCTCATGGTCCGGCGCCTCAGCGCGCCTGAGTTGAAGCCTTATAACGCGCCGGGCGACTTTTTCAACCTGGCGCTGTTCATTGGTACGACGAGTCTGATTCTCGCCGGAGTCTGGTTCCGGCCGGTGGGAAGTCCGGGGCCGGGCGCGATTCTGCAAGGCGCCGCCCGATTCGATGTCAATTTGCAACCCTCGCCGCTCCTTGCCGCCGGTTTTATGCTGGGTTGCGCGCTTCTGGCTTACATACCCATGACCCACATGGCGCACTTCATCGCCAAATATTTCACCTATCACGCCATCCGCTGGGATGAACGGGGACCGCTCGCGGACGGAAGTATTCAACGAAAAATGGCCGAGTACCTGACATACCGTCCCACTTGGGCGGCGCCGCACGTGGGGGCCGATGGCAAGCGCAATTGGGCGGAAGTCGCTACCACCAATCCGACCCAGGCAGGTGCCAAATGAAAAACGCCGAATTGCGGGACATGTCTCGGCCGGACCGCGAGCCGCTCACCCATATCGGGAACGAGGATTTGATGCCCCTGCCCGCACCGCTGGACGATCCAGCGGCGGATCGTGCCTGGAAAACGCTTTCCGAACAGGCGCGCGCGAATTATGAATGCGGCCTCGACGATACCTGCGCACTCAATCTCCCGCGGCCCAAGACGCCGGAAGAGGAAACCGAACTCGTCCGGAAGTTTGTGAGCGGCCTCGAAAAACTGTTCTCCCGCGCCAACAACTGGACGTTTCTCCAGCCCTTGGTCCTCTCCATGGAGCACTGCGCGAAATGTCAAACCTGTGCCGACTCCTGCCATATTTTCGAAGCCAGCGGCGGCAATGAACTCTACCGGCCCACCTTCCGTTCCGAAATCGTGCGCCGGCTGTACTTCAAGTGCGTCAAGCATGGCGGCCTGCTTTCCG
>Ga0335072_10001950_pt1 | contig 32704 bp, 27 predicted proteins | sample Lox_Sample_21_FD_206725 | JGI IMG/M metagenome (GOLD analysis project Ga0335072, IMG submission 206725) | Soil microbial communities from Loxahatchee National Wildlife Refuge, Florida, United States - Lox_Sample_2.1 | ecosystem: Environmental > Terrestrial > Soil > Wetlands | place: USA...
AGCGCCTCCGTCAACATGGGGCCGCGGTACAGCTCCGATGGTGCGGTCCAGTACGTCCTGTCGCAGGGCGCTACCAAGATCGCCTTCGACCAGTCAAACGTCCCGGGTACCACCTATATCGCGGGCGGCCCCGACGCCATCGCGGCCGCGAAGCACGCGCAGATCCAGGACTTCACCGAGAACGTGCCCATCACCAGCGCCGACGGCATCGCCATTAAGCTGGTCGACGCGGCAGGCCCGTCCGGCGCGGTGGTGCTCAACTTCACCCCGCCGGAGGCCCTGATCATCTTGCAGGCGGCGCAGAAGCTCAACCTGGAGGACCGGGTCAAGTACTGGGCCTGCTCCACCCCGTGCAACACCGACTTCCTGGCCAAGTCGCTCGGGCCGAAGTGGAACGACAAGCTCTTCGTCAACGCCGAGCTGACTCCGCTTGACCAGGACACCGGCAAGACCGCCCAGCTGTACAAGGCGATCCTGGCGCAGTACGGCAGCGCCGTATCCGGTGGGGTTGGCAGCTTCAGTCAGATGGGCTTCGTGAACGCGGAGATCGCGGTGAACGCGCTGGAGTCGATCACCGGTGCCTACACGGTGGCCAGCGTGAATGCCGCGTTCAAGGCCGTCACGGGCTTCAACACCGGCATGCTCTGCCAGGCCTTCACCTACGGCAGCTACTCCGAGCACATACCCAACAACGAGGACTACACGGTGACGCCGGACAACGGGATCTTCGTCCAGGCGCAAGGCTGCACCGACATCTCGAACTCCGACCCGCAGATCGCGGCTTACCGGGCCATCGCCGGCACCGCCCCGTCGGTCCCGACGTCCTGAGCCGCCAGGCCCAGGCAGCAGCACTACGAGAAAAGGGATACACCGGTCAATGCCGAGCTGGTCTGACTTCCAGCCCTTCATCGTGAGTGGTCTCGCCCTGGGCGGGGTGTACGCCCTGTCCGGGGTGGGACTAGTCGTCTTGTACCGTGCGACGGGCGTGCTCTACCTGGCGTTCGGCGCGGTCGGGGCGATGGGGGCCTACATCGCATGGCAGGTACAGCAGCAGCCGGGAGGCTGGCCCGGCTGGCTGTCGTGGATCATCTGCATCGCGTTCGGCGGCCTGGTGGCGCTCGGCTACGGGGTGATCTTCGGGCCTGCCCTGGCCGGGCGCGGCCCGCTCATCCAGGCGGTAGCGACGCTGGGCCTGACGCTTGTCTTGTTCGGCGCGATCGACCTGCTCTGGCCCACCTCCGCCGGGCAGTCCAGGTCACTAACGTTCCCCACCGATGGCAGCGGGTTCACGGTCGGCCAGGTCCAGGTCAACTGGACGCAGGTCATCGCCCTGGGACTCGGCGTCGTCATCACGATCGGCACCGGGGCCTTCTTGCGGTTCTCCAAGCTCGGGACGGCGATGCGGGCGATGGCCAACGACCGGGAGATCACCGGCACGCTCGGCGTGCCCGTGCGCCGGGTGGAGGCGGCGGCCTGGTTCGGCTGCGGCATCCTGTCTGGCCTGGCCGGGCTCATCCTCGCGGACCTGTCCGCGCTTGACGACACCACCCTGGTGTTCACGGTCGTCATCTCCTCGCTGGCCGCCGCCCTGATCGGGCGGCTGCGCTCCATCGCGGTGACGTTCGTGGCGGCGCTCGTCATCGGCCTCGTGCACGACCTGATCACCCCGATCACGCAGATCGTCAACTACCAGGACATGACCCCGTTCGTGCTGGCCGCGATCGCCCTGCTCGTGGTGTCGCGAGGCCAGGTCACGAGCAGGTCGAGGGAGGAAGGGTAATGGCCCGCGCGACGGGCCCGGCGCCGGGCCGGAGCTCGATCATCAGGGCAGCCGTCATTGTCATCGGCGTCCTGCTCGCCATCTTCGCCCTGCCGCCGCTGATGAACGGGTACTACACCGACACGATGACGCAGGTCGCGATCTACTCGATCGTGACGCTCGGGCTCGGGCTGCTGGTCGGCCGGGTCGGGCTGTACTCCCTGGGCCAGGTCGCGGTGCTCACCATCGGCGCCTGGGCCGGAGCCCGGCTGCTGTTCGCCACCTCCCAGCCGTACCTGCTCGTGCTCCTGGAGGCGGGACTCGCCACCATGGTGATCGGCACCCTCATCACGCTGCCCGCGCTCCGGTTGCGCGGCCTGTACCTCGCGCTGATCACGCTGATGCTGGCCGGGGCGGTGACGGTCGTCCTGGCGACCATCAACTTCCCCAACGGCGGTGGCGGCTTCAGCGGCTACAACGGCAGCTTCCTGCACATCCCGCAGATCAGGCGGCCGTCGCTCGCGGGCACCGATCCTGCCTATTACCGGTACTGCGTGATCATCGCGATCGTCATGTTCCTCGTCGTGTTCGCGCACCTGCGATCCCGGCCAGGGCGGGCGTGGGCGGCCATCAGGCAGAGCGAGCCGGCCGCCCTGGCGGCGGGCATCAACACGACGTTCTACAAGCTCTGGGCGCTGGCGCTGGCCTCCTTCGTCACCGGCGTGGCCGGCGCGCTGCTGGCCGGGGCGGATCGTGAGCTGTTCTCGATCGACTTCCCCATCCAGAACTCGATCGAGCTTCTCGCCGTGGTACTGATGGGCGGCGTCTTCAGCCTCTGGGGCGCGGTGGTGGCCGCGTTCCTGCTGGAGTTCCTGCCGGCGCTGCTGCAGGACTGGGGAGTGCCGAACGACTGGCTGATCATCATCTTCGGCGTGGGCGTGCTGCAGGTGCTCGTCACCGCGCCGCGCGGGCTCGCCGATCAGTTCCCCAAGGACATGCGGCGGCTTGGCCGGCTGATCTGGCGCCTGGGGCACCGCCCGGCGGCCACCCCCGCCGTTGCCGGCGCCTCCGGCGAGCCGGGAAACCCAGCCGGGCCCGCCCCATCGACTACGGAGGCGGCCCGCCGTGATTGAGGTATCGAACCTGACCGTCCGGTATGGCGGAGTCACCTCGCTTGACGAGCTGACCGTCACCTTCGAGGCGGGCATCTGCGGCCTCATCGGCCCCAACGGCGCGGGCAAGACCACGTTCTTCAACGTGCTGTCCGGCTTCGTGCGCCCGGCCTCCGGATCGGTGCGCGCATTCGGTGACGACGTGCTGAAGATGGCGCACTTCCGGCGGGCGCGCTGGGGCATGCGCCGGACCTTCCAGACCGAGCAGGCCATCGCTGACTTGTCCGTCTATGACAACGTCGCGATGATCACCTCGCCCCTCGGCGGCGCGGCGCGCCGGGCCGACGTGCTCGCCGCGATCGATTTCGTCGGGCTGAGCCAGCTGTCGGCGGCGCGGGTCGCCTCGCTGTCGGCGGGCCAGCGCCGCCTGGTGGAGGTCGCGAGGACGGTGGCAGGCAAGCCGCGGCTGATCCTGCTGGACGAGCCGGCCGCCGGGCTTCCCGACGCGGAGACCGCTCACCTCACCTCCCTGATCCGGGAAATCCCCACCCGCACGGGTGCGCTGACGATCCTGGTTGACCACGACATGTCGCTCGTGTCAGCGGTCTGCGGGACGACGGCGGTGCTGGACTTCGGCAAGCTGATCGCCTCAGGTCCGACCCCGTCGGTGCTGCGCGACGCCCACGTCATGCGAGCGTACCTAGGGACGGCGGACATATGAGCACGCTGGAACTGCGCGGCATCACGGTCGAGCGCGGTGGCCGCCCGGTGGTCAAGGACGTGTCGATCACCGTCCCGGCCGGAGAGGTTACCGCCCTCCTTGGCCCCAACGGCGCGGGCAAGTCCTCCCTGGTGCTGGCCGTCGGCGGCGTGCTGAGGCCGCGTCCAGGCTCGGTCAGGCTGGACGGGGTGGAGCTGGCGGGCCGGCGCCCGGAGAAGATCCGCGCCGCCGGCGTGGCGATCGTGCCAGAAGGCCGCCGGCTGCTGCCCGACCTCACCGTGGACGACAACATCCGGGTGGCCACCTATGCCCTGTCCAAGCCGGAGGCGGCGCGTGGGCGGCAGCGGGCGCTTGAGCTCTTCCCCGGGCTGGAGGAGCGGCTGGCCGTCCCGGCGCGCCTGCTGTCGGGGGGCGAGCAGCAGATGGTCGTGCTGGCCCAGGCCCTGGTGTCGCAGCCGCAGTTCATCCTCATCGACGAGCTGTCGCTTGGCCTGGCACCGGTCGTGGTCAGCCGCCTGGTCCCCGTGATCCGCGCCATCGTCGGCTCAGGCACCGGGGTGCTGCTGATCGAGCAGTTCGCGGCGCTGGCACTGTCACTGGCGACCGGTGCCCATGTCATGGAAGGTGGCGTGATCCGCTACTCGGGCACCGCCGCGGAACTGCGCACCCACCCGGACCTGCTGCACTCGGCCTACCTGCTGCGTGGCACCGCGGCCGCTGGAATCTCCGAGGCCCCCGCCGGAATCTCCGAGGCCCCCGCCGGAATCTCCGAGGCCAGCCCCGCGGAAGGCGACGCGGCGAGCTAGCGGTGCCAGGCAGCGCGCTCCGCTCAGCGGCCACCGCGGTGGGCGCCCGGCGGCCCCGCCCGTTTCTTTGGATTGTGGTCGACTGGCAAGCCGGGCCAGGGGTACGGTGCGAACCGTGACGGATCCCTTCCTGTTCGCGGCCAGCGACGATGAGGCCGAGCACTTCGTGACACGGGATGAGTCGCGGGCCGAGCTCGCCGCAGACGTTCGCGAGGCGCTGGAGGCGGGCGGCTTTCATCGCCACGACTCGTATGGCCCAGGCGGCGGATTCCACATCAATGCCTACATCAGGGATGAGGCCGTGCTGGTGGCCTGGGCGGCCAGGGAAGCGACGCCGCACGTCACCAGTCCCCTCGAGCGCCAGGTCGAGCTGATCATGCAGCCGGCCCTGGTAGCGATCCTGGCGGCTTCCGGCTTCGACGCGCAGCCGATTCCCGACGGTGAGGACGACGCCGGCTGCGTCCTTGTCTACGGCCACGCCAATCCGCCCGCCTGGCCCGCCAGGACATTCTTCTCCTCGTCGCCCATCGGAGCCTGACTGCGTGCCATCGGAAGGCAGCGGCCCCGCGGCCCCGCGCGACGTCGAGGTTCAGCGCCTTCGGCGCCTGTTCTTGTTCTTCGCGGCCACGCAGTGCCGGGGCCGTTCCCTCGTGTACGAGACGCTGAGCGAGGGCGTCGCCAGCGACAGCGGGCTGCTGGACCTGCTGATGTCCACGCCAGCGCAGCAACGCCGGCCCAGCCTGCTGTTCGCTGCGGTCAACCTGCTCCTCGCCACCCGTCCTGCCGCACCGCTTGCCGCCTATTACCCGGTTCACGGTGGCCGGCGGCCAGTTGACGGCCAGCTCCTGCCCGCCTTCGCCGCCTTCTGCGCCGAGCACCGCGACGAGCTCGGCCAGCTACTGCGCGAGTCGGCCACGCAGACCAATGAGATCCGCCGCTGCGTCGCCCTGCGTCTCGGCCTCAGCCATGTCCACGCGCGCTGGCCTGGGCCACTGGCCCTAGTCGAGGTCGGCGCGAGCGCGGGCCTGAACCTGCACGTGGACCGCTACCGTTACCGCGTCGGGGGCACGGAGACGTCCCCGCCCTCGGCGGCCTCGGCCGTCCTGATCAGCTGCGAGGTGGTAGGGGGTGCTGGCCAGGTTCTCGGCCCCATCCCCGAGATCACCAGCCGGCTCGGCATCGACTACCGCCCGGTGAACCTGGCCGATCCCGGTGCCCGTGCCTGGCTCGAGGCGTTCGTCTGGCCCGAGCAGGCCGGGGACCTGGCCACCTTGCGTGGCGCTGTCGAGCTGGCGACCGTGGCCGGGGGCGCCACCGTGGTGCCGGGGGAGGCCACCGCCGATACCGCGCGCCTGCTCGGCGAGCTGCCCGGCCGCGAGCCCGTCGTGGTCTTCACCGCCTCGCTGCTCAGCTACCTTGACACCGCGGCCCGGACGGCTTTTGCCAGCCAGCTCCTCCAGGCCGCCGGGCGCAGGCCGGTGGCCTGGGTCTTCGCGGAGGCCCCCGGTCTCCTCGCGGCCACTGACTCCGGCCTGGCCGCGCTGGCCGGCCCGGTCGCCGGGCGCAACTCCCTGTGCCTCATCGGGGCGAGCCTGCGCGGCCGCAGGACGCGTGACGACGCGCGGCTAGCCCTCGCCGATCCGTACCTGCGCTGGCTCGCCCCCGCCAGGGATGACAGGGACACGTTCCGGTGGCTAGCGGCGGACGCCGCGTCCGCGTACGGCAGCTGAACCAGCCGGCTACCAGGCCGCCCCGACTAGAGCTGGTACTGGGTGTACTTGGGCAGGCCGAACTTAGCGGCGATCGGCCGCCAGGCCTGCGCGAATTCCGCCTTGCCCGAGGACGCCGGGTCCTCGTAGGCGTTGCTGGCCTGATAGTGCGGGTCGGACGTGACCGACTTGGGGTTGCACCCGCCCATCTCATCCTGCGCCCAGGCCTGGAAGTCGCTGTCGACCTGGACCGAGGCCTGCCAGCCGCTGACCAGGTCCTGCAGCATCGCCGGGGGGAGCGCGGCGCGGTCAGGTAGCGCCGCGACCTTGGCCAGCAGGTTGCGCCGGTTCGCCGCGGACGCGCCGAAGGCATCCCGCGACGCACGCAGTGACTTGCAGGCCTCGACGTTGCCGAGCGCCGCGTTCACCTCGGCGCGGTACTTGCCGCTTTGCGAGAGCAGGTTGTTCAGCGCGACCGCCGCCGTCTGCTCCGCGGTGCCGTTCCCGCCTTGCGCGGAGGAAGCCGCGCTTGACCCGGTGGTGCCGCTCGTCGCGGCGGTCGCGTTGGGTGATCCCCCCGAGCTGCCGTTGGCGAGAACCAGCGCGACGACCGCGATGACCGCCACCGCGCCGATCGCGAGGGCGGGGACCAGCGGGCCGCGGGACTTCAGCGCTCCGAGCAGCCCCGGCCGCTGTCCGGCATCGGGATCGGCGTACTGGTCGGGACCGTACGGCGGCGCCGCACCGAACGGCTCCGTCCCGTACCGAGGGTCGTACTGCTGCGTGCCTGCGTAGGGCATGGAGCCGCCAGCCGTCGGGCCGGCGTAGCCGCCAGCGCCGAAGGACGCCGTGCCCTCGGGGTACTGCTGAGGCCCGCCATAGGGCTGGCCCGGATACTGCTGTCCAGGCCCGCCGGGATCCTGCGGGCCACCCCACGGCGGCGGGGATCCGCCGTACTGGGGCGCCCCGGCATAGGTAGGGGCCGCGCCGCCATAGGTCGGGGCGGCACTGTAGCCCGCCTCGGGGCCATATCCCTGGCCGGGGTTGTAGCCCTGGCCAGGCCCATAGCCCTGCGCGTCGTAGGAGGTGCCTGGCTGCCCTGGTGGCGGGGTCACGCGGGGCAGCGTGGCCGACGGGCTTTCCTGAGAGAGCTTCCTCGGCTTGCCATACCACGACGCCCACGGATCGTCGGCCTGGTCGGGATTGATCGGGGGCTGGTGGATCTCCGGCGGCGGCGCGGGCCAGGCCTGCCGGGATATCGGCGACGGAGGCGGCGGTGCGCCCGCCGGGCCAAGCGTCGTCATCGTGGGCATGGCCGATCCGCCGTCGGCCACGGGCGCGTACGGCTGCCCACAGATGTCGCAGAACTGTGCCCCCGGCTGCACGGGATGACCGCACGCCGGACCCCAGGAACTACCCAAACCGACCACAGACTCCCTTTCAATTCCTCAGCAGGCTAGTGCAGATGACGGCGCTCGCCAACCGGAACGGGCACTTCTTTGAGGTTTTCCAAGGATTGGATGGCAGGGTTTCCAGGTCAGCGCGCCGCGGGAACTGGCCAGTGCGGCAAGTCCCTTGGGCAACGCCAGGGAGAGTTCGTGACTAACCCGGTAGTGTGGGCGATTATGGACTTGGATGGGCGGGGACGGTCTCGGGCACCTGTGGCGATCATGCTGCGCACGGCCGGCGGCATCATCGTGCTCGCGGCCGCGCTTGGCCTCCTTTATCTGGCCTTGCGCGGCCCGTCGCCGGGAGGGCACGCCGCCAGCAGCGCCGTTGGCCCCACCCTGTCAGGCAGCCTGGCCGGCGCGGGCACCTCATCGCCGTCCGCGGCCGCGCCGGCGACCGGCCGCGCGACGTCACCGGCCACGACCAGCCCGGCCCGCCCGGCCTCGCCCGCCAGCCCGCTCGGCCCGGCGGCGCAGTCCTATGTCGACAGCAGGGACGGAACGGTCCGAGTGGCGGTCTACGACCTGACCACCGGTAGGGAGTGGTCGCTCGGCAGCGGCACCGCGCAGGCGGAGGCGAGCATCGTGAAGGTCGACATCCTGGAGACCTTGCTGTCGCAGCGGCCAGGTGGGCTGACCGCTGACGACCAGTCGCTGGCACAGCAGATGATCGAGGACAGCGACAACGACGCGGCCACCAGCCTGTGGGACCTGGTGGGCGGCAGCACCGGGATCGGCGCCTTCAACACCCGGGCCGGGCTCACGCAGACCGCTCCCTCGCTGTGCGTTGTGTGCTCGGGCTTCCCCTGGCCAGGCTGGGGGCTGACCACGACCACCCCCGTCGACCAGATCGTGCTGCTGCGCCAGCTCGTCGAGTCCGGCGGGCCACTGACGGCCAGCGAGCGGCGGTACGCGTTGTCGCTCATGGAGAACGTCACGCAAGACCAGCAGTGGGGGGTCAGCAGCGGCGTCCCAGCCGGAGTGACCGTGGCGCTGAAGAATGGCTGGCTGCCGCTCGACGCCGCCAACGACAACTGGCAGATCAACAGCATCGGCTGGGTCAGCGGCGACGGCCGCGACTACCTGCTGGCCATGCTGAGCACCGGCAACCCGAGCGAGCAGTACGGCATCGACACCCTCAACTCGCTCGGGGCCATGGTGTGGCAGGGGCTGGGAAAGTAGGCGCCGCGCCGCTGCCCGGGCTAGATCTCGCTCTGGTCGTAGGTGGGCAGGCCGTACTTCTTGGCGATCGGGTTCCACAGGGCGACGAAGGCCGTCTTGTCTGAGGTGGCCTGCTCATTGGGAGAGGTGGCCGCCTCGTAGCTCGGGTCGGTGTAGTCCTGGTTGGTGCAGCCCTGCGTGTTCTCGTCGTTGGCCCACTGAGCGTAGTCCTGGTCCACCTCCTGCGAGGCCTGCCAGGCGCCGGTCAGGTCCGACAGCATCGCCGCGGGCAGTGACTGCGCGTCGTGCAGGGCGGACAGCTGGGCGATGAGGCTCTGCCGGGAGGACGCCGCCTGCTGGAAGGTCTGCTGGTCCTGGCCAAGCAGAGACCCGCAGGCCGACACGTCGCTGTAGGCCTGGTTGATGGCGCTGCGGTCGGAGACACTCTGGACCAGCAGCCGTGACAGGGCGCTCGCCGCCTGCTGCTCGGCCGGCGACTGTGTCGGGCTTGGCGTCGCCACCGGAGTGGCCGGCCCGGCCGGGGTCGCCGTGGGCGACGCGGGCCCAGTGCTGGCCGGCGCCGGGCTGCCGGACTGCGAAGGCGGCAGCGTCGATGAGTCCGCCACGTTGTTCGCGGTCGACGGCGAGTGGCTGAACGGGTGGGCGACCAGGATGTAGCCGCCTGCACCCCCGCCGAGGAGGGCGGCGGCCAAGATGATCCCGGCAACCACCGGCCACCGCGGCGGGCGGCCGCCTGCGGCCCCACGGCCCCCGGCCACCGGACCAGGCGGGTACGGGTCACCCGGCCCGTACCCCTGCTGCCCGAAGCCCGGCAGCGGCTGCCCGGGCGCCGCGTACTCGGGGGCGGCGAACCCGGGCGCCGGGTACGCCGGCTGGGCGGGCTGCTGCCAGGACTGCTCGGGCTGCTGCCAGGACTGCTCGGGCTGCGACGGCCACGCGTTGTCGGGCACCCATACCTGGCCGGGCTCCCAGGGCTGTGCCGGAGCCGCGCCCGGTGGCGGCGCGGGCTGCTCGGCCCGGGGCCGGACCGTCACCGTCTCCGTCGGCGAGTCGCCGGGCATGGACTGCCCGCAGATCGTGCAAAACCGCTTGCCTGGCTGCAGCGGATGGCCGCATGGCGCTAGTGAGCCTCCAGCTGAGGCACCGTTCCCGGGCAGACCGCTTCCGGGCGTGTTGTTCCCGCTCATATTCATCGTATGTAAACCCCCCGGAAGACACATTACTCGTGCGGTATACGCCCGCCAAGGAACAGCCCGCGATTTTCTGTAATTTTGCGGTGAAGCCGTATACATAGGACAAGTAGCGCTGGGACAATCTGCGTGGATAGCAGTTCAGAACGTCACGATGCGTTCGATTCCGTCGGGTTGGGGTGCATGAGGATGGAAGCGCGGGCCGTTTCTCGTCGGGGCGTGCTTGGCCTGGCGGTCGCCGGGCTGACCACGGCGGGCCTGGCGGGCACCGGGCTGATCGACGCGCCCGCCGCGCGGGCGGCGGGGACGGCAGGAACCACCGCGGTCGTGCCCGACGCCAGCCCCCTGGGGGTACGCGCGCCGCACGCCTATCTCGCGGACGCGGCCAGCGGGGCGGACATCTGGTCGCGGTCGTCCAACGTGAGCGTGCCGATGGGGTCCATCACCAAGGTCATGACCGCGTACGTGGTCATCAAGGCGAACACGCCGGGCCGGGTCATCAGCGTCCCTGGCGGGATCATCGCCTACGACGACGCCTACAGCGCAAGCACCGCCGGCCTGGACCCGGGGGAGCGGCTGACGACCCGGGACCTGCTTATCGCGATGATGCTGCCGTCGGGCTGCGATGCCGCCTATGCCCTGGCTGATGCCTACGGGCCGGGGCTGTCGAAGTTCATCGCGAAGATGAACGCCACGGGCAGGGCGCTGGGGCTGAGCCACACGCACTTCAACGACGTCAGCGGGCTGCCGGTCGGCGGCGAGTACACGACCTACTCAAGCGCGGGGAACCTGGTCAGCCTGGGCAGGTCCGCGATGGGGCTGACGCTGTTTCGCCAGATCGTCGCCACGCGCAGCTACCACCTGGCCGCCGGGAGCGGGCACCGCGCGCACACCTGGGATACCATCGACCCGCTGCTCGGCCGCTACTCAGGCGCGACCGGCATCAAGACCGGGTACACCGCGGCGGCGGGAGACTGCTTGCTTTTCGCGGCCACGCGCGGCAGCAAGTCCCTGATCGGCGCGGCCCTGCACAGCTCAAGCTCGATCAATGCCATGAGCGCGGCGGCCAGCGACGCGGAAACGATGCTGAACTGGGGCTTCGCCCATTACCGCTAAGGCCGTGCCCAGGTAGCTGGCCTGGAGCAGGGCGCTGTCGCTGGCCAGCTCGCTCGCGGTGCCGCTTGCGATGAGCTCGCCGTGGGACAGGATGTAGCCCCGGTGGGCGATCTTCAGGGCCAGGTGAACGTGCTGCTCGACAAGCAGCACGCCGACCCCCTTGCTGGCGGCCAGGTCAGAGACAATCGGCAGCAGCCGCTCCACGACGACCGGCGCGAGGCCGAGGCTCATCTCGTCGAGCAGCAGAACCTGGGGCTCACGGGCGATGGCGCGGGCGAGGGCGAGCATCTGCTGCTCTCCGCCGGACAGCAGGCCCGCCCGCCGGCCGCGCAGGTCGGCTAGCGCTGGGAAGTGCTCGAACGCGGCCTGCTGCCGGGCGGGCGCGGCCAGCCCGTCCAGCCGGAAGTGCTCGGCCACGGTCAGGCCGAAGAAGATGCCCCGGTCGTGCGGTACATGCGCGATGCCCCGGCGAGCGCGGGCGGCCGGGCTCGCTCCGGCCAGCTCCTGCCCGGCCAGCCGGATGCTGCCGCTGGTCACCTTGAGCAGGCCGGAGATGCCCCGCAGCGTGGTGGTCTTGCCCGCGCCGTTCGCGCCGAGCAGCGCGACGACCTCCCCAGGCCTGACGGCCAGGGCCAGGTCGCGGACGACCGGCGCGCGCTCGTAGGCGATGCTCACCCCGTCGAGCTCAAGCACGGGGGCCGCCAGGGGAGTGGTGGCTTCCTGACCAGATGGTGACGGTACTGCCTCGGTCATCGGCCTGCTCCTTCGCGAGACTTTTCTCCTCCAGGCGTCAATGCCAAACGCGAACATTGTCAGCCATTAGCCAAGGTCAAGGGAAGGCATCCCGGCGTCATTGGCATGGTCGCCAACTTGCTTCCTATGCGCTTGTGGCCTGCTAACACTTGATGCGATTGTGACCTGGATGGCCGGTAAGCCCGTTGACGCACGGCCGGGGCGCGACATTACTGAAAGAGTATTTCGAGCAGGTACTCCAACCCTGATCCTGGAAGGCACGCGATGCCGCGGATCGAAGTCACGCACGCAGGCAGCCTGATACGGCCCGGCGATCTGCTGTCCTTCCTTTCTGCCATCGGCCGCAACCAGCCCTACGACGAGGACGCCTACGCGGCGACCTTGCGTACGGCGGTCGCCGGGGTCGTCGCCAGGCAGCACGAGGTCGGGCTCGACGTCATCGACGACGGCGAGATGGGCAAGTCCAGCTGGATCGCCTACCTCTACGAGCGAACTGAGGGACTTCAATCGCGTCCCTTCGAGCGGGACCGGGCCGAGTTCATGCCGCCGAGCCGGGACCGGCAGCACTTCCCCGGCGCCTACGCAAGGCAGGACGCGCTGGACGCGGCCGCGACCAGCGCGAGCACCCGCGCGGCCGCGGGTGACGAGCCTGGCTCGGGCGGCCTGGCGGTGTGGGCGGTCACCGGGCCGCTGAGCTACGACCCGGCTGCGCAGCAGCGGGACATCGCGAACCTGACGGTCGCCCTCGCCGACGCGGGAGTCACCGACGTCGCCGGGGTCTTCCTTCCCGTGGTCGCGCCGGCCAGCGCCTACTGGCTGGCCAACGAGTACTACCGGACAGACGAGGAGTTCGTCTACGCGCTGGCCGACGTGCTGCACGAGGAGTACAAGGGCATCATCAGCGCGGGCTTCCTGCTCCAGGTCGACGACGCGGTCCTCATGCACGAGGCCGACTCGATGCTGTCCCTCGGCCGGTCCTGGACGGACTACCGGGCCTGGGCCGAGCTGCGAGTGCGGGCACTCAACCACGCGCTGCGCGGCCTGCCGGAAGACCGGATCAGGTACCACATCTGCTTCGGCAGCTGGCACGGCCCGCACGCCTACGACCCGCCGCTGCGAGACAACATCGACCTGCTCCTGGCGGTGAACGCGAAGTACTACCTCATCGAGCAGGCGAGCCCGGCGCACGAGCACGAGTGGCGGATCTGGGAGGACGTGCCGCTGCCCGAGGGCAAGGTGCTCGTCCCCGGCGTCGTCACCCATCACACGAACGTGGTGGAGCACCCGGAGCTCGTCGCCCAGCGGCTCGTGCGACTGGCGAAGGTCGTCGGGCCGGACCGGGTGATGGGCGGCACCGACTGCGGGTTCGCGCAGGGCGCCTTCATCCAGCGGGTCCATGAGGAGATCCAGTGGGCCAAGCTCGCCTCGCTCGTCGAGGGGGCACGGATGGCGTCGCGCCAGCTGTGGGGCGCGGCGGCCGGCTGAGGGAGGCGAGATGCGGCCGCGCCGGGCGGCACAGCGATACGACCAGGAATTTCTCACCGAGGAGGAAGCAAGTCAGTGGGCAGGTACAGACCAGACCGCGCAGCGGCCTTCCTGGGCATCGCAGCCCTTGGCGCTGTGGTGCTCGCGGCGGCAGGCTGCAGCAGCAGCACCTCTAGCCCCGGCGGCGCGGTCGCGCCGACCAGCGTCGCGACGAGCAGCGGCATCACCGGGAACCAGAACCACACCTCGGTCACCAACTACCTGCAGTACGTCGGGGGCAAGGCCGGGCCCGCGAACAGCTCGCTGGCCCCGGTCGAGATCGGCTACGTCAACCAGCAGGGCGGCCCGACGGCGGTGGGCCTGCTGGCAACCAACGGCGCCGAGATGGCCGTCAACTACATCAACAAGCAGCTTGGCGGCGTGGACGGACACCCGGTCAAGCTCGTTACCTGCTTCATCGCCTCGGCCGAGGAGGAAGGTACCGGCTGCGCCCAGAAGTTCCTCGCCGACCCCGGCATCAAGGCCATCGCCATGGGCGGCGTCGTCATCGGGGTCCAGTCCTTCTACGCCACGCTGGCCGGGAAGCTGCCGGTGATCGACGGCGTGGCCGCGCTCCCGATCGACGGCGGGCAGAACAACACGGTGGTCTTGTTCGGCGACGGCACGCACGTCCTCGGCCCGATGGGCACCTACGCCACCACCGTGCTCCACGCCAAGAACGCGGTAGTCCTCTACCCCGACGACAGCGCGGACTCTCCTGGCGCCCTCGCTATCGAGGCGGGCCTCAAGGCGGCCGGCGTGAAGGTGACGATGGGGCCGTACCCGCCCACCGCCACCGACCTGACGAGCGTGCTCGCCGCGACGGGCGCCGCGTCGGCGGACATGGTGATCCCCTACACCGACGCCTCCGGCTGCGTGGCCATCGCCAAGGCGCTGACCGCGGAGGGAATCACCGAGATCAAGAAGGTCGTCTCCGCGCCGCTGTGCCTCAACGGCCAGGTCGCGGCGGGCCTCGGCGGGGACTTCCCCAAGTGGACCTACTCCATCGCCAGCTCGCTGTTCGGCGACACCACCGACCCGGGCATGCCAGCCTACGAGACGGTCGCCGCTAAGTACACCACCCCGGCCGACGCCCCCGACCCCTGGGAGATCGTCGACTTCGGCCAGCTGCTGACCGTCGACAAGATCCTCAACGAGGTCGGCTACGCCAACCTCACCCCGGCGGCGATCCTGGCGGCCGGGAAGGCATTCAAGGGCCCGCAGGCCCTCGGCGCGCCCTCACTTGACTGCGGCGAGTTCCCTTCCGCCCCCGGCATCTGCAATGACCAGGCCCAGTTCTTCGAATACCAGGGCCATAACACATGGGTCAAGGCAGCGGGCTGGCTTAAGCCCACCTCGTGACCTGGCCAAGGAAAAGCCCTCCGTGGAAAACATCCTGCTGTTCATCCTGCTTGGCCTGGGCTCCGGCGCGCTCATCGCGGGCATCTCGCTCGGCGTGGTCGTCACCTACCGGGGCTCGGGCGTCATCAACTTGTCCACCGGCGCGATCGCCATGCTCGGCGGCTATGCCTTCTGGTCACTGGACTCAGGCAAGATCGCCGCACTGCCGTCGGGGGTCGCGCTCGTCTTGGCCTTGCTGTTCGTGCTGGCCGTGGCGACGGTTACCGAGATCGTCGTCTACCGGCCACTGCGCAGCTCCTCCCCGCTGGCCAAGCTCGTCGCCTCGCTCGGAGTCCTGCTCGTCGCCCAGTCATCCATGCTGCTCGCGTTCGGGATCACCGCGCAGCCGGCGCCCACCGTCTTGCCGCAGACTCCCATCCACATGCTCGGCTCGGTGATCACCCTCGACCGGTTCATCCTCACCGGCATCGTGCTCGCGGCCGCTGTCGTCTTGTGGGCCATGTACCAGTGGACCCGGTTCGGCCTGGCCACCAGGGCGGCCGCGGAAAACGAGGTAGGAGCGATGCTCGGCGGCCTCTCGCCGAACACGATCTCGCTGGTCAACACGCTTATCGCCGCACTGATAGCCGGCGCGCTCGGCATCATGGCCTCCTCGATCACCCAGCTCGACCCGCAGACCCTGCCGCTGCAGGTCATCCCGGCCCTGGCCGCCGCGCTCATCGCGGGCTTCACCTCCTTCGGGCTGGCCTGCGGCGCCGCCATCGGCATCGGCATCCTGGACTCGCTGCTGCAGTACGCCTCCGTCCAGTCCTGGTTTCCGCAGTCCGGCGGGGTCGCCCTGCCTGGCGTCACCGACCTGCTGTCGTTCCTGCTCATCATTGGCGTGCTGTTCTGGCGCGGCGCGAGGCTTCCTAGCCGTGGCGAGGTGCTCGAGCGCCGGCTGCCCGAGGCACCCCGCCCGCAGCACCTGTGGCGCTCGGCGCTGATCTTCGGCGGGGCGGCGGCCATCTTGCTGGTCGTCCTTCCCTACGACTTCCGCAACGCGCTGATCAACACGCTGATCGGCATCCTGATGGCGCTATCGCTCGTCGTGATCACCGGCTTCGTGGGACAGATCTCGGTCGTCCAGCTCAGCCTGGCCGGGGCCGCCGGGTTCACGGTCTCGCACATGTTCACCAACTTCGGGATCACGTTCCCGCTCGCGGCCCTGGCGGGCATCGCGGTCGCCGTCGTGATCGGCGTGATCACGGCGATCTCGGCGGTGCGGGTGCGGGGCGTCAGCCTCGCGGTCGTCACGCTGGCGGGCGCGGTCGCCATCGAGAACTTCGGCTTCGAGAACACCACGTGGGGCGGCGGCGGCACCGGCTCCCCGGTTCCCGAACCGAAGTGGCTCGGCCTTGACCTCGGGCCGAACGCGCCGTTTCGCGGCATCGACGGCAACATCCCAAGCCCGGTGTTCGGCTGGGTAGCCCTCGCGTGCTGCGTGCTGCTGTGCGTAGGCGTCGGCTACCTGCGGCGCGGCAGGCTCGGCCAGCAGATGCTCGCGGTCCGCTCCAATGAGAGGGCGGCCGCCGCCGCCGCGATCAACGCGCGCCTGGTCAAGCTGCGGGCGTTCACCATCGCCGCGTTCATCGCCGGCGTCGCGGGCGTGCTGTACTCCTACAATTTCGGCTCGGTCAGCAGCGACAGGTTCGACGCTTTCACGGCACTGTCGCTGATCGCCTTCGCCTACGCCGGCGGCATCACGCTCATTTCCGGCGCGGTGTTCGCCGGGCTTATCTCCGTCCAGGCGATGATCCCCTACGCGCTGGACAAGTGGTTTGGCCTCAACGGCAACTGGTTCCTGCTGGCTGGCGGCATCCTGCTGATCTTCACCCTGCTGCAGAACCCCTCAGGTGTCGCCGGCGACCTGTACCGCCGGCTGCACAAGCGCCCGCGCGCCGCGGCCCCGGACGCGGGCCCGGCGGTGGCCCGCCCGGCCCGCCCGGCCCGGCGGGACTTCGCCGCCGCGAAGGCGGTGCTGAAGGTCAGCGACCTGTCGGTCTCCTTCGGTGGGGTCCGCGCGGTGCGCGAGGTGTCGCTCGAGGTGCGCACGGGCGAGCTTGTCGGGCTCATCGGCCCCAACGGCGCCGGCAAGACGACCCTCGTCGACGCCCTGACCGGCTTCGTGCCGTTCAGCGGGAAGGTCGAGCTCGATGGTGGTGACCTGTCCCGGGTACCCGCCTACCAGCGGGCACGCAGTGGCCTCGCGCGGACGTGGCAGTCCACGGAACTGTTCGACGACCTGGACGTGAGCGAGAACCTTACGGTCGCCACGCACGGCAAGAGCGCCGCCGCTGACGGCCCCGGCCCGGTCCTCGGCCTTGTCGGCCTGGGCTGGGCCGCCGCCTCGATGCCCTCGTCGCTGTCGGCCGGCCAGCGGAAGCTGGTCGGCGTCGCCCGAGCGCTAGCGGCCCGGCCGCACGTGCTGTGCCTCGATGAGCCCGCCGCGGGCCTGGACACGGCGGAGTCGGCCGCGCTCGGCGCGACCTTGCGGGACCTGGCCGATCAGGGCCAGTCGATGCTGCTCATCGAGCACGACATGGGCCTGGTCATGGCGGTCTGCGATCGCGTCGTCGTGCTGGAGTTCGGGCAGGTCATCGCGGACGGCCCGCCCGAGGCCGTGCGCGCGGACCCGCGGGTCGTCGCCGCCTACCTCGGCGATTCGGCCGGACAGCCCGCTCCGGAGACGGTCTCCGCTGACCAGGGAGATACCTGAATTCGCCCGGCATAACGGGCACGACCGGCTCGCGCGAGCCCGGCTCATGCCGCGAGCGGCCAATGGCAGGGAACTGACACCGATGCCATCAGCAGGCGACTCCTGACCCCCGCAGGCGTGACCGCGGGGATGGCCGCCGTCTTCGCCGCGTTCAGGTCGCGGTCAGGAACCCGGCGGCTTTCCGGCAGGCGGGGACGCCAATTGGCGTGATTAGCGATCACTCGGTACGGTCGGTTGGGTGAGCAACCCCCGTGATGAGCGTCCAGACGACGGACCATACTACGGCGACCAGTATTCCCCGACTGAACCGCGGCCCTCGTTTGGCCAGCAGCTGCCGCCCTGGGAGTCCGCAGAGTCTCCCGGTGGCCGCAATTCCGGTAGCAGGCAAGATTTTTCTGATGCGCAGGGGTCTGGTGGTTCGCGGGACCCTGGTGAACCACGGCGTTCTGATGAGCCTCCTGGCCCTGGCGGACCACAGCGATGGGTTTCTGGTGGCGAGCCGGGCTTTGGCGATCAGTCGGGTTTCGGTGGCCAGGCTGGCTTTGGCGGGCGCCCGGAGTATGGCGGCCAGCATGGGTTTGGCGGACAGCAGGACCACGGGAGCCAGCCGCGCTACGGTGGCCAGCAGGACGTCGGTGGCCAGGGCCGCTACTCAGGCCAGGGCGGCTACGGTGGCCAGCAGGACGTCGGTGGCCAGGGCCGCTATTCCGGCCAGGGTGGCTATGGTGGCCAGTCGGGGCACAGCAGCCGGCCAGGGGCGGGCGGTCAGCCCGGCTACGACGGGCGGCAAGGCCACGGGAGCCAGCCGCGATACGGCGGTGGCAGCCAGCCAGGCTTCGGCCAGCAGGGCCAGCCAGACTCCGGGGGAGGCTACCAGGGGCAGGCCGGTTACGGGAGCTACGCCACCAGCCGGGTCTACGGGGCGCCCCGCGGCCCGCAGGGGGGCGGTGGCGGCGGAGAGGGCGACGGCGGCGACGGCACCGCGGGCCGGGGCGGCAAGGGGCGCAAGCGCACCGTCATCATCACGTCCGCCGCGACAGTCGTGGTGGTCGCCATCGCAGCGGTTGTGTTCATCGTCACGCGGCCCAGCGGCCCGAGCGGCCCGGTCGAGGGCTTCGTGCCGACCGCCGGGTCGACGCCTGCCCAGGCCGGGCAGCAGATCACCACGGCGTTCCTGACGCAGTGGGCCGACGGCAACTACGCGACGGCGGCGAGCTACACCGACGACGCGACCGCCGCGCAGGCGGCCCTCGCGTCCTACGGCAAGTACCTGGGGCTGACCAAGATGACCGGCACCTACCAGAGCGACGCGACGATCACGGTCAGCCCGAGCGCGTCAGCCAGCGCGGCTGGCCCCAGCGCGGCGGCGAGCGCCAGTGCCGCCGCGGCTACCCCGCATGAGTCGGTCAAGTTCTCGGTCAGCGACGCGGTGAGCGCCAAGTACCTCACCACGACGCTGCGCTCCGCCTGGGGCTATCACTCGACGCTGGTCGCCTACCAGGAGGTCAACTCGACGGGCTGGTACATCAGCTGGAAGCCGGCTGTCCTCGCGCCGAACCTCACCACCGCGACTCATCTCGCGACGGTCGCGGTTCCGCCCAAGGTCGACCAGGTCACTGACGGCAACGGCCAGCTGCTGACCGGCTACAACGACCCGGGCCTCAACACGATCGCGCAACTGCTCGCCCAGAACGCCCCACCAGGGCAGGGCGCCAGCGCCGGCCTGGACGTGGAGATCCAGAACGCCAAGAACGTGGCGGTGCCCTACAGCCAGGCGACGCTCATCAAGGAAAACGACATCCCGTCGCTGGCCACCACGATCAGCCCGCAGGCGGAAAGCGCCGCCCGGTCGGCCGTGACCATGCACAAGGCGAGCCAGATGGTGGTCATCCAGCCGTCCACCGGTGACATCCTCGCGATCGCCAACAACGACGGCTTCAATGACTTCGCGCTCACGTCCGACGTCGCGCCGGGCTCGACAATGAAGATCATTACCTCAACGTCGCTGTTCAACTCGGGGACGCTGACGGCGAGCAGCCCCGTGCAGTGCCCCAAGACGTTCACCGTCCAGGGCATCACCTACCACAACGACAACAACGAGACCTTGCCGGCCGGCACGCCGTTCTCCGAGGACTTCGCGCAGTCCTGCAACAACGCCTTCACCACCCAGTACACGCACCTGACCGGCTCGTACTCGCTGGCGGCTACCGCCAAGACGTACTACGGACTTGACCAGAACTGGGGCATCGGCATCCCCGGGATCACGGCCAGCTACTTCAACGCGCCGCCCAGCGCGAGCGGGTCCGAGCTGGCCCAGGAGGCCTTCGGGGAAGGGCAGCTGAGCGCGACGCCGCTAGCGATGGCCTCGATCGCGGCCACCGTCGACGAGGGCTCCTTCAAGCAGCCGATCCTGCTGAACAACACCAAGCAGGTGGCCGCGACTCCCCTGCCGGCCAGCACCGATGCCAACCTGAAGACGTTGATGAGGGCCGTCGTGACCAGCGGCACCGCCGCCAATCTCGGCTTTGGCTCGGACGTCTACGCCAAGACAGGCACCGCCGACATTGTCGGCCAGGACCAGCCGAACGCCTGGTTCGTCGCCTTCGCGCCGGACAAGGACGTCGCCGTGGCGTGCCTCGTGCTTAACTCCGGCTACGGCGCGCAAATGGCCGCGCCGGAGGTGCAGAAGTTCCTTAGCGCCTACTGACGGTCCACCCGCCTGGGCATCCCGTAGCCCGGCTCGGCCCCGGCCGAGCCGGGCTAGTCATTTCCCCGGGGTTATTCAGTGGCATTCCGTCATTGGCCCTCACATACTGGCCATTGTGCGCGGGTGGCGGTTCTTCACCGGGATTCTCCAGCGGCGACGGCCGGCGGCGGGCCGGGCGGCAGACGATATGCCGGAGCGGGCCGCCTACGCCAGGGACGCCGAGATGGCCGCGGCCCGCCGCCAGGCGTCCACCCGGGCCATCGCCTCCGCGACCGGCGGCCTGGCCACCGCCGGGGTCTACGCCGCCCTGGGCGGGATGCTGATCGGCGGCTGGCTGCCACTGTCGGCCGCGGGCACCGCCGTGCTGGCGATCCGGTCGGCGAGCTCGTCGCTGCAGCAGCTGCTTTACGCGGTCAACCAGTGTTATGAAGAGGGCCTGTACTTCTCCGACTACATGGCGTTCTGCGCTGACGCCGAGGCCAGGATCCCGGGCCCGGGGACAGTCCCCGTGCCCACCGGATTCGAGCGCATCGCCGCCGCTGGCGTGTCGTTCTGCTACCCCGGCACCGATGAGCTGGCACTCGAGGACGTGAGCGTGCGGATCGGGCGGGGCGAGGTCGTCGCGCTCGTGGGCGAGAACGGGTCAGGCAAGACGACCCTGGCCAAGGTCCTGGCCGGCCTGTACCGGCCAGCGACGGGCACGGTGACCTGGGACGGCGTGTCCATCTACGATGTCGACGCCGAGTCGCTGCGCGAGCAGGTCGCGGTGATCGCCCAAGATCACGCGAACTGGCCGCTGTCAGTGCGGCACAACATCACGATGGGCCGGGCGCTTGATGAGGAGCTGCTGACGTCGGCCGCGGCCTCGTCGGGGGCCGATAGCGTCATCGACGGCCTCGCCCGCGGCTACGACACGCTCCTGGCCCGGCAGTTCAAGGACGGCGCGGAACTGTCCGGCGGGCAGTGGCAGCGGATTGCCGCCGCGCGGGCGCTCTACCGCACCGCCCCGCTGCACATCATGGACGAGCCGACCGCGGCCCTGGACGCCCGGGCCGAGTACGCCCTGTTCGCTACCTTGCGGGTGCACGCCGCAGCCCGCTCGGTCCTCATCATTACCCACCGGCTGGCCAGCGTGCGGCGAGCCGACCGGATCTACGTGCTGGCCAAGGGGCGGGTCATCGAGCAGGGTACCCATCAGGAGCTGATGGCCCTGGACGGCCAGTACGCCGAGCTCTACACCCTGCAGGCATCACAGTACGAAGCCTAATGCTGTTCGCACAATCGGCTATCTCATCCGGAGTGGCCCACCGTTTTGCGTAATAACGCGAGACCGGGCATCCTGGTCTGCGTGACGGGACCAGCGGGGCTTGTGGAAGTCCGTGACCTTTCTAAGCGATTCGGCGACAAGCTCGCCGTCAATGACCTTTCGTTCACTGTCGAGCCGGGGCATGTCACTGGCTTCCTCGGGCCGAACGGTGCGGGCAAGTCGACCACGATGCGCCTCATCGTGGGCCTTGACCGGCCGACCAGCGGGATGGCCACCATCGGCGGTGTGCCTTACGCGGGGCTGCGGCGGCCGCTGACCGTGGTCGGGGCGCTGCTTGAGGCCCGCGCGCTGCACCCGGGCCGCAGCGCGCGCAACCACCTGCTGTACCTCGCCCAGACCCAGGGGCTGCCCGCCCGCCGGGCCGATGAGGTGCTTGACCTGGTCGGCCTGTCGGCCGTCCGCAACAAGCGGGCCGGCGGCTTCTCCCTGGGCATGACGCAGCGCCTTGGCATCGCCGCGGCGATGCTCGGCAACCCGCGGGTGCTGATGCTGGACGAGCCCGTCAACGGCCTGGACCCGGAGGGCATCCGCTGGGTTCGCAACTTCATGCGCCAGCTCGCGGCCGAGGGCCGCACGGTGCTGGTCTCCAGCCACCTGATGAGCGAGATGGCGCAGACGGCTGACCACCTGATCGTCATCGGCAGGGGCAGCCTGATCGCCGACTGCTCCACGCAGGAGTTCATCGAGCGCAGTTCCGAGCGCTCGGTGCTGGTCCGGACCCCCGACGAGAGCCTGGCCGGCCTGCTGACCTCCAGCGGCGCGCAAGTCAAGTCGGAAGCCGACGGCGCCCTGGGGGTCACCGGCCTGGACGCGCCGCGGATCGGGGAGCTCGCGGCTGGGGCCGGCATCGTCTTGCATGAGCTGACCCCGCGGCTGGCCTCGCTTGAGGAGGCGTTCATGGAGCTGACCGCGGACAGCGTCGAGTACGGGCAGCGAGTTACAGTGCCAGCCCCCGACGGGGGCGGCCAGCTGCCCGCCCCGAACGGTGTCAGCCAGCCAGATTACAGCGGACGGAGCACGTCATGAGCACGCTGCAGGCCCCGGGCCACACCGCCCTGCCCGCCGGGCCGGGCGCCCGCACGCCCTGGACCGGGCTGCTGCTCGCCGAGTGGACGAAGATCCGCAGCGTGCGCTCGACGATCTGGTCGCTGGCGGCCTTCGTGGTCGTGGCCATCGGGCTGTGCACGCTCATCGCGCTCGTCATCGCCAACCAGTGGAACAAGCCGGGCCCGCACCCAGAGCACGCCTCGATCCTGGCTGACCCGACCGGGGCCATCTTCGGCGCCGGGTTCGACCTGGGGCAGCTCGCCCTGGCCGTCCTGGGCGTCATCGTGATCACCAGCGAGTACTCAAGCGGCGCGATCCGGTCCTCGCTGCTCGCGGTACCCAAGCGGATCCCGATGCTGGTCGCTAAGGTCGTCGTCTTCGGCGGGCTTGTCTTCGTGGTGAGCGCGATCACCGTGTTCGCGGTGTTCTTCATCACGACCACGATCTACCACCCGGACTTCGTCGTCACGCTCGGCCAGCCCGGAGTGCTGCGCGCGACCATTGGCGGCATCCTGTACCTCACCGTCCTCGGCTTGTTCGCGATGTCCATCGGCGGCCTGATCAGGCACACGGCGGGGGCCATCGCCACCGTCATCGGCCTGATCCTGGTGGTGCCGATCCTGGTCAGCCTGATCCCCGGCACGATCGCCGCGCACGTCAAGGCCTACCTGCCGACGGACGCTGGGCAGCTCATCGGGCAGACCTCACAGCAGTCGGGCGACCTGCTGTCCCCGTGGCAGGGGTTCGGCGTGTTCTGCCTGTGGACGGCGGTCCTCCTGGTCGCAACCGGCTGGCTGCTCCGGCAGCGCGACGCTTAGCGATCTTGGGAGTATGATCATTTCTGGAGTTATTTTACCCCTTGCTGTCGATAATTCGCATAAGAAAAGACTTGCGAGGGTTTTGTTATCTAGCGCGGCGCATGAGGCTTGTCTTGTAACAGGAGCTATCGTGCGTTCTGGAAAATGATCTTGGTACGGTTCCTTGTTCGCGAGTGTGACCCTGACCTGCGGGCATATCCAGTCGTGGGATGTAGAATGGGATTGCGGCCGACATCGGCGGCAACGACTGGTACGGTTTTAGCCCTCACGGAGCAACGGAATGTCGGAGGATCGGGGGCAGGCCCTTTCGGTGACCTGCCCGGTACATCCTGAGAATAACCGGATTCAGCGGGTATCGGTCGTCTACGCGGCTGACGCGCCGCGGTTGCTGCGCCCTGGCCCGCTCCTGAAGTCCGCCGGCCGCATCGCCTGGGCAGGTACCTGCTTCGGCGTGGCCGGGGCGATCGCCCTGTGGATCGGCGCCCTTGTGGGCACGGGGGCGTCAGGCCCCGCGCTCATCGCGGCGCTCGTGTGCTTCGGCTACGCGCTGGCCCTCTACGGGTGGGCGGGCGCGCGCCGAGCCCGGGTCATGATCATCAAGCGCGGCATGCCGGGCGCGCTGGCCGTCTGGGGAGCTGCCTGGTACTGCGATGAATGCGACGGAGTGTTCTTCGAGTCGAAGTCAGCACCGGCCGCCGACCTCGTCGAGGGCGAGGTCATTACGCCGGCCGCGTTCCACCGCGTGGTCTGGAAGGCAGGCCGCTTCGGTAGCGTGCCCGGCATTCCCGGACGCCTGGTCGGCTAGCTCAGGGCCAGCCGTCAGGAGATGGTGATCGCGCGCTCGGGGCAGTTGGCCGCGGCCCTGGTGGCTGGCTCCTCCAGGTAAACGGGCACAGGGCCGGTGATGGCTACGACGCCATGCCCGATGTCGTCAAGCGAGAACACCTCCGGGCACAACTCCCAGCACCGGGCATGCCCCTGGCACCGGTCGGCATCGATGGTGACGTGCATATGAGGGCTCCCTTTGTTTCTGCCGGGAATCAGCGCGGGGGATCAGAAGGTGCCAGACAGTGCCCACGGGCCGTCGGGGAGGGGCCGGCCGAGGTACTCCATGCTGTAGACGATTCGGCCAGTGACCTCGGCCGGGTCGGCTAGGACCAGGCGCAGGGCGGCCTCGGCCATCGCGTCGTCCGGCTCGACCGGCGCGTTCCGCGGAGTATGCGGCGACACGACGATGACACCCGGCGTCATCACGAGGCCAGCCGTGCCGAGGGCATTGACGCTGACGCCCGTGCCGTGCAACTCGGCGGCCAGGCCCGTGGTGAACCGGTCGAGGGCGGCCTTGCACATGCCGTAGGGCACTGAGCCATCAGCCGCCCAGCCTGGGTAGGGCGGCCCGATCGGGTGCCTGGCCTGCTTGGAGGTGATGTTGAGTATCCAGCCCCGGCCCCGCTCCACCATGCCCGGCACGGCCAGCTGCGACAGGCGAAACGGCGTGCGCACCATCATCTCGTACATGATCGCCTGCCGGCTCGCGCGGATCGTGAGGGCGGGGCCGTAGAAGTTCACCCCGGCGTTGTTGACGAGCGTGTCGATCGGCCCGACGGCCTGCTCGGCCCGGCCGATGATGGTCTCGACCGCCGCGGGCGAGGTCAGGTCGGCCTGGATCGCCTCGGCCTTCCCGCCCGCGGCGCGGATCCTGTTCACGACCTCGTCCAGCGACCCCGGCAGGCGCGAGGCCCCCGGGGCGAGCGTCCGGGCGACGAGCACCACCGCCGCCCCCTCGACGGCGATCCGCTCGGCGATCCGCTGCCCGATGCCACGGCTGGCGCCGGTGATCACCGCGACGCGCCCATCCATCGATCCCACGTGCCCTCCCGAAGCGCGCTGGCACGGGCGAGAGGTACCCGCGCCCCTGCGGCCAACACTAGCAAAGTAAACACATACTCATCTATCGCGGACGCCGGACGGGGATGGTCCGCGCGGGCCGCGAGCGGTATTGTAAGTGAGTACATACTTGCTTGCTGGTAGCGGGCCGGCTAGCGCCCCGGGAGGCTGGCCATGCACGACATCGTGATCCGCGGCGGCGAGGTGGCCGACGGCCGCGGCGGTGACCCGGTGCGCGCCGATGTCGCCATCGACGGGACGAGGGTCACCGCGGTCGAGGCGACGTGCGGCCGGGGACGGCGCGAGATCGACGCCAGCGGCAAGCTGGTCACCCCCGGCTTCATCGACATCCATACGCACCTGGACGCGCAGCTGTTCTGGGACCCCGACGCGACCTCGTCGTGCTTCCATGGCGTGACCACCGTCGTGATGGGAAACTGCGGTGTCACGTTCGCGCCGGTCCGACCGGGCTGCGAGGCCTACCTGGCCGGGATCATGGACTCCGTCGAGGACATCCCGGCCGAGACGATCATGGCCGGGCTGCCCTGGGGCTGGCACACCTACGGTGACTACCTGCGCGCCCTCGGCGCGCGGCGGCTGGCGGTCAACGCGGGCGGCATGGTCGGGCATGCGGCCCTGCGCTACTACGCGATGGGGGAGCGCAGCCTTACGGGCGAGCCGGCCAGTGATGGCGACATGACGGCGATGCGGACGGCTCTGCGCGAGGCCCTGGACGCGGGCGCGCTTGGCTTCTCCACCTCGCGGAGCTTCCTGCACACGGTGCCGGACGGCAGGCCGCTGCCCGGCACGCTCGCGTCGCCCGACGAGCTGTCAGGTCTCGCCCAGGTGCTCGCAGGCAACGGCAGTGGCGTGATCGAGGTCGTGCCGCGAATCGGCGAGCGCGATGGTGCCGCCCGGGAGAACTCGGTTGCCGAGATGGCCTGGATGGAGGCCGTGGCCCGGGCGTCCGGGCGGCCTCTCACGTTCGCGATCACGCAAAGCGACCGCCGCCCCGGACTGTGGGCGTGGGTGATGGAGGAAACCGCGGCCGCCCGCGCCCGGGGCGCCGACCTGCGCCCGCAGACCTCGGCGCGCGGCACGGCCATCCTCTACGGCCTTGCGTCCGGCCGGACGCCGTACGACGGCCTCGCGTCCTGGGCCGCCATCATGGAAAAGCCCTGGCCGCAGCGGTGCCACCGCATCCTAGACCCGGCCGCGCGGGGTCATCTCATCGCCGAGGCCGAATCCCCGCCCGGAGGGTCAGGCCCGCTCGCGCCCAAGGACCCGGCCACGTTGTTCCTGCTGCCGCCGGGCGAGGCCCGCTATGACGTCTCACCAGGCAACAGCCTGGCCGCGCTGGCCGTCCGCCTGGGGGTGACGCCGGCCGCCGCGTTCCTGGCCTACCTGGAGTCCACCGGCGGCCAGGGGCTGCTGTACTACCCGGTACTTAACGCTGACCTGTCCGCTGTCGCCGCGATGATCACTAACCCGGACGTCATGCTCGGGCTGGGCGACGCCGGCGCGCACGTGGCGCTGACGATGGACGCGGGCCAGTCCACCTACGTGCTTGCCCACTGGGCACGTGACGAGGGCCTGCTGAGCGTGGGCGAGGCGGTTCGCAAGCTCACCGCCGAGGGCGCCGGGCTGTTCGGGATCCAGGACCGGGGGGTGCTGCGCCCGGGCGGGCACGCCGACGTCAACGTCATTGACCTAGCGGGCCTGCGGCTGCACGCCCCCGAGCTGGTTCACGACTTCCCGCTGGGAGCCGGCCGGTACGTCCAGCGAGCCGACGGGTACGCGGTCACGCTGGTCAACGGCGCCGTCGTCGCCGAGGGCGGCGAGCTGACAGGGGAGCGTCCGGGACATGTGGTGAGGCCTAGGTGAGAGGACACCCCCCCGATGCCGACAGAGGAAGCCGTGATCGTCGCGGGCGCCAGGACCGCGATCGGGACTGCCTACCGTGGAACGCTGGCCGAGACCGATGCCATGACGCTGGGCACCGCGGCGGTGGCCGAGGCCGCCCGTCGCTCCGGCATCCCGGCCGAGCTGTTCGATGACGTCATCCTGGGCGAGTCCCTCTACGGTGGCGGGGATATCGCCAGGTACGCCGCCATCGAGGCAGGCCTGCTTAACGCGCCGGCGTCGCGCACAACCGGCACTGCGCCTCGGGCCTGGCCACGCTGCAAACCGCCGCCGCGTCGGTCATGGCCGGCATGGACCAGGCTGTCGTCGCTGGCGGCGTGCAGTCCAGCTCCACGGCACCGCTGGCCCGCCGCCGGGCGCCAGGGACGGAAGCCTTCGAGGAGGACTGGCTGGCGCCGTCGCACCGCGAGACGCCCGACGCCCCCACCAGGGACATGACGCTCACCGTGGGCTGGAACACGGCGATGAAGGCGGGGATATCCCGTCAGGACATGGACGCGTGGGCCTACCGGTCGCACCTGCGGGCCGTCGCCGGGATCGACGCCGGGGCATTCGCCAGTGAGATCTTCCCGCTTGAAGTGACGAAGAAGGACGGCTGCCTGGCCTTGTTCGCGGTGGACGAGCACCCGCGGCGCACCTCCACCCTGGAAAAGCTTGCCTCGCTCAAGCCGTTGCACCCGGAGATCGAGGGCTTCAGCATCACCGCGGGCAATGCCGCCGGGGTCAACGACGGGGCCGCGGCCCTCGTGGTGACGAGCCGGTCCTTCGCCAGCGCCCATGGGCTTGAGCCGCTGGCGGTGATCCGCGCGTGGGCATCGGCCGGCGTGCCGCCGGCCGACACGGGCCTCGCGCCCATCGTCGCGATCCCTCGCCTGCTCCAGCGGGCCGGCCTTGCGCTCGGCGACGTGGACCTGTGGGAGATCAACGAGGCGTTCGCGTCGGTGCCGATCGCCGCCTGCCGCGAGCTGGGCATCGACGACGAGATCGTCAACGTCCTGGGCAGTGGCTGCAGCCTCGGTCACCCGGTCGCGATGACTGGTGCCCGGATGGTGCTCACCCTGGTGCACGAGCTGCGCCGCCGGGGCGGTGGCACCGCCGTCGCGGCGATGTGCGCGGGCGGCGGCATGGCCAGCGCCCTGCTGATCGAGGTCTAGGCGTCCAGGGTCGCAAGCAGCAGGGCCGTGTCCTGCTGGAAGACACGGATCTCCGCGACGAGGCCGTCGCGGAAGCGCAGCAGCTCCACGACGTCCACCGTAGCCGAGCGCCCGGTCGCCTTCGCGCTCCAGGTCTGGGTGGTGACCTGGACCAGAGTGTCGCCGCCGTCGATGATCCGAGGGTCGGAGATGACGCGGGTCCAGTGCTTGCCGAACGCCTCACCCATTTCCGCGAGGCCGGCTTTCCCCTCGTGCCAGCCGCCGTGCGGCAGTGACTCCGGCTGCTGGATCCGGATCTGCGGGTGGAAGATGGCGGCGACGCCCGCGGTGTCACCGGCGGCGAACCGTCGTGCCAGCTCTGCCATCATCGCGGCCTTGTTGGTCGCGGGAACGCTCACTGTGCCTCCTGCTTGCCCTGGGGCTGGCTCACTGCTGCCTCCGGCGCTCGGCCTCGATCACCGGGAAGAAGCCCTTCACCGTGCCGGCGCTCATCGTGGCGATGGCTCGTTCCCGGTCGAACTTCTTGCCGTGGTGACTTTCCAGGGCCATCATCAGCGCCATGCCCATGACCGCGCGCGCGGAGATGTCCGGGGACTCAAACGGAAAGCCGTAGCGGCTCTCGACCACGCGCCAGGCCTCGGCCAGCCGGTCCATGGCGACAGAGAAGTTGTCCCGGTAGAACTTCTTGGCCACGTCAGGATCGCCGAACAAGACCAGCCCGAGCAGCGGCAGCACCTCAGAGAGCGTGGCGACGAGCTGCCGGTACAGGCCGTTCATGCCAGACAGCTGGCGTTCGGGGGTCAGCGGCTCGTCCCGGTCAAAAATCTCGGTGGCCGCGACCAGGTCATCGACCGCCCGCTGGAGCGGCTCGACGACGGCCTCGAAGAACAGCTGCTCCTTGCTCTCGAAGTGGCGATAGATCACGCCCTCGCTGATGCCGCTGCGAGCGGCGATAAGCTTGATCGTCGTGCCGTTCATGTCGCCGGTCTCGGTGAAGGCGCGCCGTGCCGCCGCGAGGATCGAGCTCTTGCGGGCCTCGGCCGTCAGTCTGCGGCGCGGTGGCGCCGACGGGGGAGCCGATGAGGTGTTCGGCACTGTAGTCCTGCCTTCCGATGATGGCGCACAGAGTGTGTGCCCACTTACATGCTACCTGGCTTCACTCTGGCACCGCGGAACGTCACCAGCCGGGCGCGCCATCAGCGGAATGGGCGGATCAGCGGCTAAACCGGTTTACTGATATATAGATCGCCGATATAATCATTTTCTGTGACAAAAACCCCCGGGACGGCGGGGGGCTCACGCCGGCCACCTGAGGGCGGCCGGGTCCAGGCCAGGGACGTGGTGCCGCTCGCCGGGGCGATCGGGGCTTACGGGCTGATGATGGCCTTCCAGGGTCCGACGATGAGCCTGCTCCTAGCCGATGACGACCACGCGGGGCCCTTCCTGATCGGCCTGTTCTACGTGGCCAGGGGCGTGGCCTCGATTGTCGTGAGCCAGGGGACCGGGCGGTTGTCGGACCGGCTTGGCGACCGCCGGGTCATGCTCGGGCTTTCCGGGGCAGCCGGTGTCGCGGCCGGGCTGTGCTTCGCCTTCGTGCGGGACTACACCGTCCTTGTCACGGCCGGGGTGGCGCTGCTGAGCATCGGCATGGTGCCGTTCTCCCAGTTGTTCGCCTACGCCAGCGAGTACGCGACCGCGCGCGGCCGGGCGGTGACGGCGTTCACCATGGTGATGCGCTCGGTCTTCTCGGCCTCCTGGGTCGTGGGGCCGCCGCTGGGGCTGTTCATCGCGGCGCGCTACGGCTTCGGCCCGCTCTACGTGGCCACCGCCGGCCTGTCGCTGGCGACCGCCCTCATCGGCCGGTGGGGGCTACGCCACGTGCCGGCGCCGCGGCGGCCCGCCGTGGCGCGGCCCCCGTCGGGGACAGGGCACGACCGCAGTGCGGGCCAGCCCGCCAGCCCAGTGGCCTCGCGGCGACGGCGCCTGCCGCGGCTGGCCATCCCGTTGCCCTTGTGGCTGCTGCTCGGGGCCATCCTGGCGATGGGGATGGTCAACCAGATGTACGCGATCGACATCCCGCTCTACGTCACCGGCGACCTGCACCTGCCGGCCCAGTTGGTGGGGTGGATGGCGGGCCTCACCGCGGCCGTCGAGGTGCCGGTGATGATCGCCGCGGGGCGGGTCGCCGACCGGCTCGGCAAGGACCGGGTGCTGCTCGCGGCCATGGTTGTCGCGACCGCCGTCTTCTGCCTGCTGCCGCTGGCGACGTCGGCCACCGCCCTGCTCGGGCTGATGGTGGCGAACGGGGCATGGCAGGCGGTGGCGCTCAGCATCCCGATGATCATGGTGCAGGAGGAAGGCCAGGGCGGGGCGGGCGCCGCGCTGTCGCTCTATAACTCGGCCTTCACGATCTCCATACTCCTTGCCGGGGCGATTACCGGGCTGACCGCCTCGGCCGTGGGCTACGGCGGGGTCTTGTGGGCCTGCGCTGGCCTGACCATGCTGGCCGTGGTCGTGCTCGCCGCCCGGGTGCTGGCTCCGGCCCGGAGTGCCCCCGACGCTCAGGCCGTCGCTCCTGCTCAGGCTGCCGCCCCCACCGCCCCGCCGGCTCGCGCGCCAGGCGGGCGCGCCTCGTTAGCCCGCCACCTCGCTGACCGGCCGTGGGCGCGCCGGCTGGCGCGGGCAGGGCCGCCGCCGTATTTCCTGGCCCTGTTCGCGACTCCTTTTCTCCAAGACGGCTTCCTGGCGCTACTGCCGGTGATGCCGGGCTGACCAAGCCATCAGGGGCGGCGAGCTCCCCCTCTCTGCCGCCCGTCCGGCGCCCAGCGGGCAACCCCCGGCCACTGCTGGGCGCGGCGGCACCCGGACCGCGGGCTGACTCCCCCGATCCGGCGGTCCGGGTGCCACCCCTTGTGCCTAGACCGGCCACTCCTGCGGAAGGGCCGGCACGGCGTTGCCGCCCGCGACGCTGGCGTAGAACCCCGCGCTGGCCTTGGGGATCCTGGTACCCGTGGCGAAGTCGACGAAGACGATGCCGAACCGCTTCTGGTAGCCGTAGCCCCACTCGAAGTTATCCATCAGCGACCAGATGTAGTAGCCGACGAGGTTCGCGCCGTCCTTGACGGCGCGAGCAGCAGCGTGCAGGTGCTGGTGCAGGAACTTGATCCGCTCCAGGTCGTTGATGACACCGTCGGTGCCCAGGTAGTCCTCGGCGGCGCGGCCGTTTTCCGTGATGTAGAGCGGCAGGCCCGGAGCGTCCTTTGACACTCGCAGCAGCAGCTCATACAGCCCTTCTGGGTCGATGAGCCAGCCCATGTTGGTGTGCTCAAGGTGTTCAGGGTCGAACTGCACGATCCCGTCCAGGCCGGGCAGCGCCGGCTCCTCGTCGCGCAGCAGCCGGGCCTGGTCGCCATGGCGCAGGTGGATGGGGCGGTAGTAGTTCACGCCGAGGAAGTCGAGGGGAGCGGAGATCGTCGCTAGGTCCCCGTCCCTGATCAGCTCCGCGGGCGGCAGCACGTCCGGCAGGGCGTGCTCGGGATACCGGCCGAACAGCAGCGGGTCGAGGAACAGCCCGTTCATGGACGCGTCCGTGACCAGGGCGGCGTGCTGCAGCGCGTCGTCGGCATCGGGCCCAAGCCGCACCGGGGTGAGGCTCAGCGTGATGCCTACGTCCGTCCCGGCCGGGATGACCGAGCGCAGCGCCTGGGCCGCAAGCCCGTGGCCGAGCAGCAGGTGGTGTGTCACCGCGATGGCGGCGGCGTTGTCGGTGAGGCCCGGGGCGTGCACGCCGATCCGGTGGCCATTGTGCGCCACGACATGGGGCTCGTTGAGCGTGATCCATGCCGATACCCGGTCGCCAAGCGCCTCGCCGACGACGGCCGCGTAGTCGGCGAACCGCAGCGCGACGTCACGGTTCGCCCAGCCGCCCTTGTCCTGCAGCGCCTGCGGAGTGTCCCAGTGGAAAAGCGTCGGCGTCGCGGAGATCCCGCGCTCGGCCAGCGTGTCCAGGAGCCGCTTGTAGTAGTCAAGGCCGGCCTGGTTGAGCGGTCCCTCGCCGGTGGGGAAGATCCGCGGCCAGGCGATGGAGAACCGGTAGGTCGACAGGCCCAGGGACTTGATCAGGTCCGCGTCCTGGGCGTAACGGTGGTAGGAGTCGCAGGCGACATCGCCGGTGTCGCCGCCGCGCACCTTGCCAGGAGTGTGGCTGAACGTGTCCCAGACCGAGGGACCCCTGCCATCCTCGGTCGCCGCCCCCTCGATCTGGTACGCGGCGGTCGCCGCGCCCCAGGTAAACCCTGCCGGGAACGAGAGCCCTTCGGCAGGCGACGTGACATTGGTCATGAATTCCTCCTTGACGCGAACCTTGGCAGGGTTTAGCGTAAGCGCTTACATGGCAGGTTG
>Ga0335072_10001951_pt1 | contig 32700 bp, 32 predicted proteins | sample Lox_Sample_21_FD_206725 | JGI IMG/M metagenome (GOLD analysis project Ga0335072, IMG submission 206725) | Soil microbial communities from Loxahatchee National Wildlife Refuge, Florida, United States - Lox_Sample_2.1 | ecosystem: Environmental > Terrestrial > Soil > Wetlands | place: USA...
GCCGTAACCGGACAGGTGCGCGCAGACGAGGCGCGGGTTGACCGCCTGCAAATCCGCGTAGGTGAGCCGCAGCTTGCCCGGCTGGTCGCCGCGCAGGTTGTTCATCACCGCGTCAGCCTTCGCCGCCAGTTGCAAAAACGCCGCGTGGCCCTGCGGATGATGCAGGTCCAGCATCACGCTGCGCTTGTTGCGGTTGAAGCTTTGGAAGAACTGGCTGTCGTTTGGCCCGAGGAAGTACGGCCCGGCATGGCGGGCGCTGTCGCCTGGCGCAACACTGCCGCGTGCCGGTGCCTCGATCTTCACAATCTCGGCACCAAGATCCGCGAGGTGCATCGTTCCGTATGGCCCCGCGCCATAGGATTCCAGGCTGAGGACTCGAATGCCTTGCAATGGCTGCACGTGGGGCACTCCTGCGCTGGTTCAGTAGCCGGCCCTGGCCTCGGTATCGAAGCCCCGCCTGCCCACCAGGATGGTACGGTCGAACACGCAGACCACGGTGCCCTGCTGGTTGAAGCCGCGAGTCTGCACCGTGACGATGCCGGCCTGCGGCCGCGACTTGCTGTCCCGCTTGTCCAGCACTTCGGATTCGGCGGACAGGGTGTCGCCGATGAACAACGGATGGGTCAGCCTGATCTCGCGCCAGCCGAGGTTGGCGATGGCCTTCTGGCTCACGTCGCTGACACTCATGCCGGCCATCAGCGCGACGGTCAGGGGAGAGCACACGATGCAGCGGCCGAATTCGCTGTGTCTGGCGTATTCCGCGTCGAAATGCAGCGGATGCTGGTTCATGGTCAGCAGGGTGAACCAGGTGTTGTCGGCCTCGCTGATGGTGCGGGCCGGGCGATGTTCATAAATGTCGCCGACCACAAAATCTTCAAAGTAACGGCCGTACCGTTCGCGATAGCGGTTGGGCGCTACCTGATATGCTTCCGCGACCATCGTTTCCTCCCGTCTGCCCGCTTCAGTTCCCGTCAACACGCGGCGATTTCAGCGCGTATCAGACCTCGCTTTGGCTTGGCGCCCCTGCGGGGTCGTGCTGGCATTGCGTACCGAATCTTTCAAATGGCCCAGCATGTCCCACAGTTCGGTTGCCTCCGCGCGGTCCAGCCCGGCCACCGCTTGCTCGATCCATCGCGCATGTGCCGGCGCCACGCGCGCGAACAATAACCGCCCGGCCCCGGTCATGCCGATCAGCGTGCTCCGCCGATCCTCCGGATGCCGCCGCCGCGCGACCAACCCATCCTGCTCCATCGCCCGGATCAGGCCGGTGACGTTGCCGCTGGTGACCATCAGCCGCGCCGACAGGGCACCCATTGTCAGTTCCTCACCCGCGGCGTCCAACGCGGCAAGCACGTCGAAGCGCGGCAGCGTGGTGGCGAACTGGGCGTGCAGACGAGCACGCACCATCGCCTCGGTCATGTTCACGCAGGTCAACAGACGCAGCCAGATGCGCAGCGGCAGGCGGGCGCCGTTGCCGACGGCGGCCTCGCGGTCGGGCATCACCGCGGCGTCATTGGCCGGCATGCGAACGACGCTGCCCCAGATAGGTTTCCAGCACGCGCGGGTTCTGCGCCAGCTCGGCGCTCGGGCCTTCGGCCGCCACCTCGCCCATCTCCAGCACATACCCATAATCCGAAACCTGTAGTGCAGCCCTCACATTCTGCTCTACTAACAAGATCGACAGGCCGCGCGAGCGCAGTTCCGCCAGCACGCGGAAGATCTCCCGCACCAGCATCGGCGCCAATCCCAGGCTGGGCTCGTCGAGCAACAGCAGCCGGGGCCGCCCCATCAGCGCGCGGCCAAGCGCCAGCATCTGCCGTTCGCCGCCCGACAACGTCGCGGCGAGCTGGCGGCGCCGTTCGGCCAGGCGCGGAAAGATCGCAAACACCTCCTGCATCGATGGGCGCGCATCGCGTTCGCCGGTGCGGCGGCGCGGATAGAAGCCGAGCAGCAGGTTGTCCTCGACGCTCATGTCCGCAAACAGGGCGCGATGTTCCGGCACAAGAATGGCACCGCCGGCGACCATCGCCTCGGTGGTGCCGGCAGGCGTGCCGCGATACTGAACCGTGCCGGCAATGCGCGGCAACAGGCCCATGACGGCGGACATCAGCGTCGTTTTGCCGGCGCCGTTCGGACCGACGATCGCGACCATGCGTCCTTCCGGCACCGCAAGGGCAACGTCGTGCAGCACCTCCACATGGCCGTAGCCGGCGCGCAGCCCCGCGAGTTGCAGCAGCGGAACGGTCATGCCACGCCGCCGAGATAGGCTTCCATCACGGCGGGATCGGACTGCACGCGGTCCGGCGGACCTTCGGCGATCTTCTGGCCGAAATCCATCACCACCACGCGGTCGGCGAGCTGCATGACGAAGTCCATGTCATGCTCGACCAGAAGCACGCCGATACCCTCGGCTCGCAAATGACGCAGCAGCGCGGCGAGCCGCTGTTTCTCCGGCAGGCGCAGGCCGGCGGCGGGTTCGTCCAGCAGCAGCAGGCGCGGGCGCACACACAGCGCGCGGGCGATCTCCACGACGCGCTGCTGGCCCAGCGGCAGGTCGCCCGCCGGCACGTGCAGCATGCCCCCAAGCCCCGCGCGCTCGGCCTGGGTGCGCGCGGCGGACAGCAGGCGTGCCTCCTCCGCGCGATCCAGCCGCAGCATGCAGCGCAGCAGTCCGGCGCGACCGGACAAATGCGCGCCCAGCGCCACATTCTCCAGCACGCTGCGGCCCGGCAGCAGCTTCACGTGTTGAAACGTGCGTGCCAGGCCCATGGCGGCGACGCGCCGCGGCGACAGCCGTTTGGCCGCCGCACCGAACAATCGGATGCTGCCGGAATCCGGCGGCAGGACTCCGCTGATCACGTTGAACAACGTGGTCTTGCCGGCGCCGTTAGGACCGATCAGGGCGACAATTTCCGCCGCGTGCACGCTGAAACTGACGTCACGATTGGCCGCAAGACCGCCGAAATTGCGGGAGATCGCGTCCAGCGACAGCAATTCCTCGCCCGGCGTGGCGGCGGCCGCGGGCGGCGTTTCGGGCGGCGCGCCGGCGTCCGGTTCGATGTGCGGTGCCGATCGCCGCCTGAAGCGTGCGAGCAAGGCCAGCAGACCGTCGGGTGCGCGTTGCAACAGCACGATGACGGCCAGCGCGAACACCAGCGATTCGAAATCGCCGGCCTGGCCGGTGATGCGCGGAATCCAGTCATTGAACTGGTCGCGCAGCACCACCACGAGCGCGGCGCCTACCGGCGCACCCCACAGCGAGCCGGCACCGCCGATGATGACCATGAACAGATAGTCGATGCTGGCACCGAGGCTGAACGGCGTCGGACTGACGAAGCGCTGGAAATGCGCGAACAGAAATCCGGCGATCGCGGCGTACAGCGCGGCGATGACGAAGACGGTGCGGCTGAGGCGCACGGTGTCGATGCCGACGCTGGCGCCCATCAGACGCGCGCCGTTGAGCGTGCGGATGGCGCGGCCAAGGCGCGAATCGAGCAGGCTGGCCGACATCGCCATGACGATCGCGACGGCAGCCCAGATCACGGCGAGGTTCACCCGCGGGCTGGCGGCGGAGAGCGGGCCAAGCCGCAGCGGCGGAATGTTGCCGATGCCGCTGAAGCCGTGGAGTTGCGGGATCGTTCCGAACAACGCGAAGAAGCTGATGCCCCAGGCGACGGATACCAGCGCCAGGAAGTGGCCGGACAGGCGTGCGGTGACCAGCCCGAGCAACCACGCCACCGCGCCGGTCAGCACCAGTCCCGCGGCAAGGCCGGCGAGCGGCGGCGCATCGACGAACTTGGTGAGCACGGTGGTGGCGTAGGCCGCAAGGCCGACGAAACTGGCCTGGCCGAATGATGTCTGGCCGCTGATCCCGGTCAGCAACACCAGGCCGAGCGCCACCAGCGTGGCCATTCCGACATAGCCGAGCAGGGTGACGTAGAAGGCGGGCAGGATCGCGGGCACCAACGCGATCAGGGCGGCGGCGGCAAGTGGTGCGATGCATCGGCGCAACGACCGCGCGCCGTGGCCGGGCCGGAGCCCGGCGCCTGACGCGGGAAGCGGCGGCGCTTCCACGCCCGCGGCTGCGATCGCGGATGGCCGGACCAGGCCGGATGGCGGCGCGATGCGTGACACTACGCCCGGTCCTCGGGCGAGCCGCTGCGCAGGGACAGCCATACCAGGACCGGAATTAGCAAGGTGAAGACGATCACCTCGCGATAGGCGCTGGCCCAGAAACTGCTGAGCGATTCCAGCACGCCGACCAGCACCGCGCCGGCCGCGGCCATCGGATACGACACCAGGCCGCCCATGATCGCGGCAACGAAGCCTTTCAAGCCGATATCGAAACCGGCATCGTAGGAAAGCGGTGTGATCGCACCGATGAGCACGCCGGCCAGCGCAGCGATGAACGATGCGAGCCCGAACGCCAGTGCTCCAGTCGCGCCTGCATCGATGCCGACCAGGCGCGCGCCCAGCCGGTCCGATGCGGCGGCGCGCAGCGCCTTGCCGTGAATGGTGGCGCCGAAGAACCAGCGCAGTCCCAATACCAGCACGCCGCAGCTCGCCAGCACGGCGAGGGTCTGGCCGGAGACGTTCAAGCTGCCGAGATCGAAGCTGGCATCGGTGATTGGCGGTGCGCTGGCTTCCTCGGGCCCGAAGAATACCAGGCCCAATCCAATCAGCACGAAATGCAGCGCCATCGACAGGATCAGCAAGGCCAGCACCGAGGCGCCGGCGACCGGGCGGAACGCAAAGCGCCAGATCAACGGCCCCATCGGTGTGACGATGGCCAGCGCGAGCAAAATCGAAACCGCGGGGAGTTCGCGTGGCGCCAGCAGCAACGCGGCGGCGGTGACGGCGGCCGGATAGAGTCCCCAGGCCAGCAGCCCGCGCATCGCCGCGCGGCGGCCCTGGAACAGGGAGGCAAGCAGCGCCAGGACCGAGACGCCGTCCAGCAGCCACAGCGTGCCGGGCAGGCGGCCGGACTGCAGCGCCGCCACGGTCAGTGTGCCGAACGCCAGCAGGTCGCCCTGCGGAACGAATATGACACGCGTGACCGAGAACACGATCAGCAGGCCGATCGCCAGCAGCAAATAGATGGCACCGGTGGTGATGCCATCCTGCAGCAGCGCCAGAAAGACGAACCAGTCCATCGGATCAAACAGCGCTCAGCGTGCTTGGCATGTCACCGCCGTGGCGCCGGCGGATCCCGCGATGACGGGATGACAATGACGCCATCCGCGCTATTGGATCGCGCGCCACGCACCGTCCTTCACTTCCACCAGCACCGCGGCGCGGGAATCCTGCCCGTTATGATTGGTGGGCGACATGTCGTACACGCCGCTGACTCCGACCAGGCCGTGCGTCTTTTCCAGCGCGTCGCGCAGCGCCCGGCGGAATTGCTCGGTGCCGGGCTTGGCGACCTTCAGCGCGGCGGGGATAGCGCCCTGCAGCAGCAGCATCGCGTCATAGCTGTAGCCCGCGAACGGATTGACGCTCTGCGGCCCGAACTTCGCGGTATATTCCTTCATGAATGTTGACGCGACAGCCTTGATCGGGTTGCTGTCCGGCAACTGCGTATAAACCACCAGCGGCGAGGTATCCGCGATCACCCCGCTCACTGCTCCGCCGCCCACCTTGATGAAGGCCGGGCTGACGATGCCGTGGTTGCCGTAGATGCCGCCCTTGTAGCCGAGATGACGCAGCGCCACGACCGGCAGTGCGGCGGGGGTTGCCGAATTGCCCATCATGATCGCCTGCGGATGCACGCTGATCAGCTTGAGCGCCTGCGCCTCCACCGAGGTATCGGTGCGGGCATAGCGCTCATCGGCCAGAATCTTCATATCGTCGGCCGCTGCCGCCTGCTTCGTGCCGGCCAGCACCTGGTCGCCCCAGCCATCGGAGAAGCCGATATAGCCGATCGTCTTCACCCCGTGCTGCTGCATGTACTTGAACACCTCGGCCACCATCAGCGGCAAAGGCTGCGCATCGTTGAACGTATAGGGCTGCTTGGTCGGATCGTATTCGTACGGCGCCATTGCGATCATCGGCACGTGCGCCTGGTTGGCCAGCGGCGCCACCGCCGCATCGGTCGCGGTCAGCGACGGGCCGATGAAGGCGTCGATGTGATCTTCCGAGATCATCTTCTGCGCGATGGTATAGCCGGTGCTGGCATCGGTCGCGTCGTCGCGGATGATGTATTCCACCTTCTGGCCGGCGATCTCCTTCGGGAAGAAGTCGAACGCGCCCTTGTAGCCGACGCCCATCGCCGCGCCGGGGCCGCTGATGGACAGAATGGCGCCGATCTTGATCTGCGCCTGTGCTGCCGCCGTCGCGCCAAGCATTCCCATGGCCATGACGGCCGCAAACAGACGCGCTTTCATCCAAGACTCCCTGGTGACGGATTGACCCGCTGGCGCGGTGGCGCACGGGCGCGTGATCTCACGCGAGGATAGTTTAGGTGTCAAGTTCCTGCGCCAGCCCGGACTCGGGCCTGGACTGGGGCCCGGACTGGTGCCTGGACTGGGGCCGGGGCAGCACCGCGGTCGCCTCGATTTCCACCAGGGCCGCGGCCTCCACCAGTTGCGAAACGCCGATCACCGACATGGCGGGGAAATGCCTGCCGATGACGCGGCGATACTCTGTCCCGATCGCCGCCTGCTGGTCTCGATACGCAGCGAGATCGGTGACGAACCAGGTGAGGCGCACGATATGCCGCGGCTCGGCGCCGGCCTCGGCCAGCAGCGTGACGATGTTGGCAAGGGCCTGGCCAACCTGCGCCGGCAGGTTCGCCGCGCAGCGGCCTTGCGCGTCCCAGCCGATCTGGCCCGCCAGGAAGATCGTTTCGCCCGCGGCGGAGATGCCGTTGGCATAGCCGCGCGGACGCGGCCAGGCGGCGGGCTGGATCACGCGCTGACCGGTGTGGTTGCCCGGGTTCATTCAATCACCCTTGAATTCTGGCCGCTGCTTGGCGGCGAAGGCCTCGAACGCGCGGCGGAAATCCTCGGTTGCCATGCAGATGGCCTGTGCCTGTGCCTCCGCCTCGATGGCGCTTTCGATATCCATGCTCCATTCGCGGTGCAGCATGGTCTTGGTGACGCCATGCGCGAAGCTGGGGCCGGCGGCGAGTTGCGCGGCCATCGCGCGTGCCGCGGCGAGCACATCGCCTGGCGGATGCAGGGCGTTGAAGAAACCCCAGCGCTCGGCTTCCTCGCCGGTCATTGCGCGGCCGGTATACAGCAGCTCCGCAGCGCGGCCCTGGCCGATGATGCGCGGCAGCATGGCGCAGGCCCCCATGTCGCAGCCGGCAAGCCCGACGCGCGAGAACAGAAAGGCGATGCGGGAGTCGGGCGTGCCGTAACGGATGTCGGCGGCCATTGCCAGGATTGCGCCGGCGCCGGCGCACACGCCTTCCACCGCGGCGACGATCGGCTGCGGACAGAGCCGCATCGCCTTCACCACGTCGCCGGTCATGCGGGTGAAGGCGAGAAGTTCTGGCATCTTCATGCGCGTCAGCGGGCCGATGATTTCGAACACGTCGCCGCCAGAGCAGAAATTGCCGCCGGCGCCGGCGATGACGACGGATTTGATGGCCGGTTCATGCGCGAGCGCGCGGAACGTGTCGCGCAATTCGGCATAGGACTCGAAGGTCAGCGGATTCTTCTTGTCCGGACGGTCGAGCGTGATTGTCGCGACCTCGCCGGTTGTTTCCCAACGGAAATGTGTTGGCAGCGCTATCGTCATGTCATACCTCTCCGCAGGCGACCGCGATCGCCTGGCCGGTGATGGCACTGGCGTCGCGGCGGCACAGGAAGGCGACGGTCGCGGCGACTTCCTCCGGCTGGACCAGCCGGCCCGCCGGGTTGGCGGACGCGAGATGCGCCCGCGCTTGCTCCGGCGATTGCCTGCTGGCCGCCGCAATCGTGGCAGCGGAGCGCGCGACCAGATCGGTGTCGGTGAAGCCGGGACACACCGCGTTGACCGTGACGCCGTGCGTGACCGTTTCCAGTGCCAGCGCGCGGGTGAAGCCGACCAGCGCGTGCTTCGCCGCGACATAGGCGGTGACATAGGGATAGGCTTTCAGCCCGGCGGTGCTGGCGATGTTGACGATGCGGCCATTGCCTTGCGCGCGCATGTGCGGCAGGACGCACTGGCAGGCGGTGACGGCCGCGAGCAGGTTCACCGCGAGCATCGAATGGAAATCGTTCAGCGTATGGCGGGCGAAGGGATTGGAAATCGCGGCGCCGGCGTTGTTCACCAGGATGTCGCAGGGTCCCAGCGCGTCCAATGCCGCGCGCAGCGCTTCGGCATCGGTAACGTCGACGGCGGCATGGCGCGCGTTCAATTCGGACGCGGCTGCTTCCAGCGCGGCTGCATCGCGGCCGATCAGGGCAATCGCCGCGCCGTCAGCGGCCAGCCGCCTGGCAATGGCAAGCCCGATCCCTTTCGCGCCGCCGGTGATGATGGCCACAGGATTCCCCGTGCGGGACGGGGCCAAGGGCAGCGCCGGATTGCCGTCGGCGCTCATATCACCGCCGCATAATCGGTATCGGAGCGGCCGGTCAGCCGCTCGATCTGCGCCTTGCCGGCGAGATATTGCTTCGGCCACCACTGGTCTTTGTAGCCAAGGCCGGCGGCGGCACGCAGTGCGAAATGCGGATCGGACAGATGCGGTCGCGCCAGCGCGCACAGGTCGGCACGGCCGGATGCGATGATCGCGTTCACATGGTCCGGCTCGGTGATGTTGCCGACGGCCATGGTGGCGATGCCGACCTCGTTGCGAATGCGATCGGCGAACGGCGTCTGGAACATCCGCCCGTAGACCGGTTGTGCCTGAATCGAGGTCTGGCCCGCGGACACATCAATCAGATCGGCGCCTTCGGCCTGGAATGCGCGCGCGATTTCCACTGCGTCGGCGGGAACGATACCGCCTTCCACCCAGTCGGTTGCCGAGATGCGCACCGACATCGGCTTGTGCGCCGGCCAGGCCGCGCGCATGGCGCGGAACACTTCCAGCGGGAATCGCAGCCGGTTGCGCAGCGGGCCGCCGTACTCGTCGGTGCGCTGATTGCTCAGCGGCGAGATGAACGACGACAGCAGGTAACCGTGCGCCGCGTGCAGTTCCAGCATGTCGAACCCGGCGCGCTGGCCGTATTGCGTTGCCGTTATGAACGCGTCGCGCGCCGCGTCCATGTCGTCGCGCGTCATGGCACGCGGTACCTGGTTGTACGGACTCCATGGCATGGGCGACGGCGCGATCAGTTCCCAGTTTCCGGCAGACAGCGGCGCATCCATCTTCTCCCAGCCGAGCTGGGTGGAACCCTTCGGCCCGGAATGACCAAGCTGCAGACAGAGTTTTGCGTCCGACTGCATGTGCACGAATTCCACGATGCGCACCCAGGCGTCCATTTGCGCCTCGGACCACAGCCCGGCACAGCCTGGCGTGATCCGGCCCTGTGGGGTGACGCAGACCATCTCGGTGAACACCAGCCCGGCGCCACCCAGCGCGCGCGCGCCCAGATGCACCAGATGGAAATCGTTGGGCATGCCGTTCTGCGCGCTGTAGGTCGCCATCGGCGAGACGACGATGCGGTTGGCAAGCCGCATCTGGCGCAATCGAAACGGCAGGAACATCGGCGGAATCGGCCGGTTCGTGGCTTGGCCGGCTTGCTCCGCCAGCCAGCGTTCCAATCCCTCCAGCCATGGGCGGTCACGCAGGCGCAGATTCTCGTGGCTGATGCGCTGGCTGCGGGTCAGCAGCGAATAGGCGAATTGCTCTGGTTCCAGGTGCGCATAGCGGGCGACATTCTCGAACCATTCGGTGGAGTTGCGCGCCGCGGACTGGATGCGCAGCACCTCGATCTTGCGTTCGGCTTCGTACGCCGCCAGCGCGGCCGGCACGTCGTTGCCATGACGATCGAAGGCGCGCGCCAAAGCGATGGCGTCCTCCAATGCCAGTTTGGTACCGGAACCGATGGAGAAATGCGCCGAATGCGCCGCGTCGCCGACCAGGACGACGTTGTCCTTCACCCAGGTCTCGTTGGCGACACGAGGAAAATTCAGCCACTGCGACCCGCGCAGGTGGTTCATGTTGGCGAGCAGCCGATGCCCGTCCAGCCATGGCGCGAACAGTTGCTCGCAGAAGGCGATGGTGGCGGCAGCATCGGCGCGGTCCAGGCCGGCGGCACGCCAGTTGGCATCGGTGGTTTCCACGATGAACGTAGATGTGTCCTGGTTGAAGCGATAGGCGTGGGCCTGGAACCAGCCCCACTCGGTTTCGACAAAGATGAAGGTGAAGGCATCGAACACGCGATGCGTGCCGAGCCAGACGAAGCGGTTCTGCGCCACATGGACGGTGGGCTTGAAATGCGCCGCGTAGCGGTTGCGAATCTTGCTGTTGATGCCGTCGGCACCCACGATCAGGTCGGGGTCGGCGAATTCCGCCAGGTCGTCCACGTCGCGTTCGAACACCAGTTCCACGCCCAATGCCTCGGCGCGGTGCTGGAGGATGTTGAGCAAGTGCTTGCGCTCGATGCCGCAGAAGCCGTGGCCGCCTGACGTGATGGTGCGACCCTTGTAGTGGATGTCGATATCGTCCCAATGCGCGAAGCTGTCGAGGATTTCCTGCTTGCTCGGTGGATCGGCACCTTCCAGGTTGCGCAGCGTCTCATCGGAGAACACCACACCCCAGCCGAAGGTATCGTACGGACGATTGCGCTCGATCACCGTGATGCGGTGCGACGGATCGCGCCGTTTCATCTGGATGGCGAAATACAGGCCCGCCGGACCGCCGCCCACGCAGACGATGCGCACGCAACACCCTTTCGTCGCTGGCCTGACCGCCGGTGTCGGCCCCGGTAGCAGCCCCTCTGGCCGATCTCTTATATCTCAACTAATTTCCGGCCGGCAAGTCCGGAGATCGTGCCGATGCGACAGCGTCCCAACCCGATGCGTGGCCCCAACCGGCTGAAGCTGGGGGTATTTTCCGCCAATGCCGATGGCGGTCTGACGCTGACCCGGGTGCCGGAGCGCTGGCGCGCGGAATGGCCGGACGTGGTGGCCGTGGCGCAGATGGCCGACCGGGCGGGGCTGGAATTCTTCCTGCCGATCGCGCGCTGGCGCGGCTTCGGCGGCGTGACGAATTCGCGCGAATGGTCGTTCGAAACCCTGACCGAGGCCGCGGCGTTGGCAGGACTGACAGAGCGGATCGCCCTTTTTGCCACGGTGCATGTGCCGATGGTGCATCCGGTGTTTGCCGCGAAGGCGCTGGCAACGATCGACCATGCCAGTGGCGGGCGCGCGGGATTGAATATCGTCTGCGGCTGGAACCCGGAGGAATTCGGCTGCTTCGGACTGGAAATGATCGAGGACCGCTACGGCCAGGGGCTGGAATGGTTCGAGATCATGAGCCGTATCTATACCGAGCCGGCACCGTTCGATTTCAAGGGCCGCTACTACGACCTGCGTGGCGTGTCGGGCAAGCCGTTGCCGGTGCAGCAGCCGCGGCCGGTGACGCTGAACGCCGCCTTCTCTCCCCCCGGCCGCGACTTCGCCGCCCGCGCCGCCGACTGTCTGTTCACCACCTTCGTGGAGATTGGCTCCAGCGGCTCGCAGATTGATGACATGCGGCAGCGCGCCGCGGCGGCGGGACGCGAGGTTGGCGTCTATACCACCTGCCACGTGGTGTGCCGCCCGACACAGCACGCGGCGGAACGCTATTACGAGTATTACGCGGTGGAAATGGAAGATACCGCCGGCGCCGACCATTACATGGGGAATAAGGCGAAGTTCTCGGGTTCGCATGATCCGGAGGCGTACCGGCTGCATCGCAGGCGGTTCGTCGGCGGGGCCGGCACCTATCCGCTGGTGGGCACGCCGCAGCAGATCGCCGAGGAATTGGTGGCGATCAGCGAAATCGGCTTTGCCGGCGTGGCATTGTCGTTTGTGAATTACAAAGACGAGCTGCCGTACTTTGTCGAGACGGTGCTGCCGTTGCTGCGGCAGGCAGGATTGCGTGAGCAGTAATTTCTTCCGCGCTGCCTTGCGGTGCCACAGATCGTCACAGCGCCAGGCTGCCCACGCTGGTGCCGCCGCATACGAACAGGGTTTGACCGGTAATGAAACTGCTGGCTGGATGGACGAGGAACATCACCGCGTGGGCCACATCCTGCGGCTGGCCGAGGCGGCGCACGGGGATGGTTTGCGCCAGCGCGTCGATCCGCGAATCGCCCGCGGGCAGCACATCGTGGAACATCGCCGTACCTCCGATCGGTCCCGGTGCGATCGCATTTACCGTGATGCCGTCGGGTCCCAGCTCCAGCGCCCAGGTACGCGTCAGGCCGATCAGCCCGGCCTTGGTTGCGGAATAGGCCGTGCGTGTGGCAAGTCCCAGCGCTGCCCGTGAAGAGATCAGCACGATGCGTCCGAACCGCGCCGCGCGCATGGCCGGCAGCGTTGCCTGTGCCAGCAGCAGCGCCGCGCCGAGATGCAGACGTGACAATTCCGCAAGATCGGCGGCGGTCACTTGTTCCAGCAATGCCGCGCGGATGGCGCCGGCATTGTGCACGACCGTGGTGACCGGTTCTCGCGTTGCCTCCGCCGCAGCCTGCCGCGTTGCGGTTTCGTCGGCCAGATCGACGGAGATGTGGTGAAGCTGCGGCTGTTGGAGTGCTGGCGGCTGACGATCCAGCGAGATGACATGATAGCCCGCATCCAGCAAGGCCTGACAGATTGCCCGGCCGATGCCGGTGCTGCCACCGGTGACCAGGGCGCGCATCATGCCGCCTCTAACAGCGCGTCGCCGTTGAGCCGCACCCGGACGACATCACCCGGTTCGGCGGTGGTGGAGAGCAAGCACACCGCGACCGGGCCTGCATCAAACTGCACCAGCCCGACGGTGAGCGGCAGGCGCGCGCGCATGGCTTCCTCGTTGCTATGGTGCAATATGGTGCGCGCCAGCACGCGCCCGGGCAACGCCTCGGCGGTGTCCCATGTCAGGCAATCGGACAGACATGCAGCGCAGAATTCGCGCGGTGGATATTGGGCGGTGCCGCAGGCCGAGCAATGTTGCAGACGGATCATGCGCGCCCCAGTACGGTGGCGGCCGTGCACAGGCCGCGATCGTAGTTGATCATGCCGAAGCCGCTGACCAGCGCGTGCCGGGCGTCCGGCACCTGCCGCGCTGTGGCCTGTCCCAGCAATTGCCGCATTGCTTCCACCAGCCCCAGATAACCGCCCGCGGCGCCCGCCTGGCCCATCGACAACTGGCCGCCGCCGGTATTGTGCGGCAGGCTGCCGGCGATGGTGAAATCGTGGCGGCGCACGAAGGCCGGAGCCTCCCCCGCGGCGCACAGGCCGAGACCTTCGAATTGCAGCATCGAAATAACCGGATAGTCGTCATAGGTTTGTACGCATTGCACGTCCCGCGGCTCGAGGCCGGCCTGTGCCCACAGCGCATCGCGATCCATCGCCCAGCCGCCACGCACCTGCACCGGATCGTCCGGGAAGGCATTGTGGCGCTCGATCGCGCCGAGAATGCGCACGAATGGCAGGTTCAGGACACGGGCGCGCGCTTCCGGCATCACCAGGAACCCGTCAGCGCCGGCGCAGGGCATGACGCAGTCGAACAAGTGCAAGGGTTCGGCTATCGGGCGTGCCGCGAGATATTGGTCGAGCGTCAACGGCGTGCGCAGCAGCGCGAGCGGATTGCCCTGCGCGTTGGCGCGTTGCGACACCGCGAGCTTGCCGAAGTCCTCGCGGGTGGCGCCGGTGGCGCGCATATAGGCGTCGGCGATCAGCGCGAAGCTGGCATTCGGACCTCCGGCACCGTACGGATACACGGCATCGCGGGAAAAACTGCTGAAGTTCGCCACCAGGTCGCGAAAGCTCGATTCGTTGGCGGTATCGCCGGCGATGCAGGCGACGATGTCGGCATCGCCCGCCTGCACCGCGCGCGCCGCCCGGCGCAGCGCAATGATGCCGCAGGCGCCGCCCATCGGCAGCCACTCCAGGAAGCGCGGCGACAGGCCGGCCTGCTGAATGAAGCCAACGGCGGTGTCGGGGTGAAGCGTGAAGCTGGAGACGCACGATCCGTCGATCTGGGATTTCGCGATGGCGGCGGCATCGAGCAAGCGGCGGAGGGTGTGCGCGAGGAACCAGGCGGCGCCATGTTCCGAGCGGCGGACATAGGGTTCGGTCACCGGGCAGCACAGCACGACGTTGTCGTAGCCGCGCGCACTCATCGCAGGATCAGCACGTGCATGATGTCATCGCGGACTAACAGCGACGGCCTGCTACAGAAACAATTGGATCGACGGCAGCGCGGCGTCGCAGTTCAACAGGTTCACCCGCTTCAATGTTATGCGTAACGAACCATCCTGCTCTGCCAGATGGTGCAGCACGGTGCCGGTCAGCATCTGCATCGCATCGCCGCGCGCTTCCGCGTAGAAGAACGCGGTGCGGGCCACCCAGCGCGTGCCGTCACGACTTTCGATTTCCGGCATTTGCAGCACGTGCTGGCTCCAGCTTTCCGGATGCTGCGATGGCGGGCGGCGACGCAGGCGCTCGATCCGCAGCCGCAGCAGCAGCCGATCTTCGTAGGCGAGCGACGTATGGAACTCGGCATCGGGCTGGTTGCGCGTCAGCGGCACCCAATAGTATGCGTCTTCACTAAACAGTGAGTACCATTCATCCCAGCGCTTCTCGTCCAGCAGACGCGCCTCGCGATAGATGAAGCGCACAACGTCGCCCTCGGTCATGTGGCCCCCATGAACTGCGTCCACGCGCGGAACTGGTTGCGCATGGAGATTTCGCTGGTGCCGTTCACGGTCAGGTCGCGCGCGTCGCGCTCATCGGGGCGGTAGTCGCGATGCAGGCTGATCCATTCATTGCCATCGGCGGCGAGGCCCTCCTGCAGCAGCCGATAGCATTGCTGGTCGTCATGCCCGACCACCGACAGCGGCGAATTGATCAGCCGTGTGTAGGTGACGTTGCGCCTGAAGAAGATGTCGGGCGCGCCCTTCAGGCGGAAGCTGTAACTTTCGATCAGCGTCTTGTCCACCGCGATCGGCCGTACCACGCGAATGGTCTGGATCGCGCCTTTGATGGTCAGGCTGGGATAATACACCGTGTTGTGGCGCACGGTACCCAGAATGTCCTTCGCCCGCGCCTCGCCATAGGCGCGTTGCATCGCCGCTTCGTAATCCGGCACCGCGGCATAGGATGAATGGATCGAGAAGTGCACCCCGGAATACGAGTGCCCGTTGGCGAACACCCGCACGCCCATCTTGTCGAAGAACTCGTAACTGCCGGCGAACGGCACCAATTGCTCGATCGCCATCGGCTTCGGTGCTTCCGGGGGCTGGTCGGCCCACAGCTCTTTTGCCGTCCCCGCCGACGACTCGTGCGCCGCCATCGGATGCATCGTGTCGTTCAGGTTCTCGACGAACATCTTCCAGTTGCTGTCGTGCATGTAGCGCAGCACGCCGCCCGCCACTTCGATTTCCCCCTCGGGCGAGCGGTCCACCATGTAGTCGATAGACGACAGCGACTCGCCGAAATAGTCATGGAACGCCGGGCCGTCCTCGCTCAGGCGGGCGAACACGAAGCCGCGATAGGTTTCGCTCGGCACCGGCCGCAGGCCACGCACCGCCTCGCAATCCGCGAAGCCGGTCCCGTCATATCCCTGACGCAATGGAATCGCCGTGATCGAGCCGTCCGTGCGGTAGCTCCAATTATGATACGGGCAGCGAATAAAACGGCCGGCATTCCCGGACCAGTCGGCCACCACCTTCGCACCCTTATGCGCACAGCGGTTGCGCAGCACGCGGACGCTGCCGCCGGGCTGGCGAATCATCAGCACGGGCACCGTGCCGATATCACAGGTGATGAAGTCACCCGCTTCGGGCACCTGGCTGGTGTGGCCGACATAGATCCAGGTGCGCGGCCACAGCCGTTCCATTTCCAGACGGAATATGTCCGGATCCGTATAGACGCCGCGATGCACCGCGTCGTCGCGCACCAATGCGCGCACCGCGGCCGGGTCTTCGCGATAGCGGTTCATGCCGCCTCCAGTGCCTTGGTCAGCGCGGCCCCGCTGTCATCCGCCAATGCCGCATCACACAGCGCAGTCAGGCGCGCCGCGGCGTCCGGGGCGCCGGCAAGACGGTCCACCACCAGCATCAGACGCTGGAAATTTGCCCAGCCGCGCGCGTGGGTATCGCCGTAGCCCTTCACCAGGCGCTGACAGCGTGCGACGGACAGCGCCAGATCGGGATCGCTGCCCGTCAATGCCGCGACCCGCCCCAGCCACGACTCGATCCTCTGCTGCTCTTCCACATAACGCAGGGTGCGCCGGCGGATACGGCGCAGCGACGCAATGCCGCGCAACAGCAGGAAGCCACTGATCGACGTCGTTTCGATGTGGCGGCCATGGGCGGTCAGCCGCTCCATCAGCCGGCGCGGCGCGCCCGAACGCAGCAGCCAACGGCCGATCGGCGCAGGCAGCGTGTCGGCGATTTCCTGCACGCGCGGATGCATGAATTCGGTGACGCGCAGCACCTGGTCGGGCTTAACCCGTACCTCGGCGCGCACGCGTGCAAAGCGGCTGGCGCGGGTCTTCAAATCGGCGACGCGGATGGTGTCTTCGTAGCTCATCCATAATGCCAGATGCCGGGCCGTTTCGGTCAACAGCGGACCTTGCAGGTTCAGCCGCTGCAACCGGTCGCGATACAGGCGCGCGTAGGCGGCATCCTGATAATCGGCCAGGCGGCGTTCGCCTTCCAGAATGATCGCATCAGCCTCGCCCGGCCGTTGCGCCGACGCAACACGCACGGCGGGCGGCGCGGCCGGCGACAACGCCGCATCATACCCCGCTGCGAACGCCGCCAGGCTCGCGTCCACGCCGACCCCGGCGTGACGGATCGCCGCCTCGAACGCCTCGCGCGGCAACGGCAGCGCGCCGGAGCCTGCGACCGCACCAAGCAGCACCGCGCTCAGATGCGCACCCTGCGCATCGGCCAGCGATTGCATGTCGGTTGCAACCACCTGCCGCGCAGCCGAACGGCACGTCTCCAACAGCGAGTCCGCATCCACACGGCCGTCGCCCATCGCGATCTTTTCCGTCATCGCGAACACGCGATGGGTGGAGAAGATGAAGGTGCTGCGTTCCCGGCTGACCAGGCCTCGCTGAATCGCGCGCCCGGCTTCCATCAGTTCCGATGCGATCACCAGATCGACGTCGCCCGGCGCCGGCATCAGGGCCAGCACCGGCGCCTGCCCCGCTGCGTCCGCAACTGGAAAGAATTCCAGGTAGTAGATCGTTGCGCCGGTGCGCTGTGCCACGCCGGGCACCGAGGTGGACTGGCCGATGAAGCCGCTGGATTCGGCCGCTTCCAACAACCAATCGGCCAGCACGCCGCCGCCTTCGCCGCCCATCGCCAGAATCGCCACCGTCAGCGCGCGGGCGCCGGCCGCGGCATCGCGCGGGATCGGGCCCTCAGGCATGGGCGGGCGGCGCCAGCCAGCCGATGACACGGGCAGCGATCTGGGCCCGCCAGCGCTCCCAGCGGGTGGGGTTGGAAACGATCTGCGCGCGATAGAACGACGGACACAGCACGGCGGCGTGCGATACCTCGCCGCACAGCCCGCACCCGACGCAACTGTCCTGCACCGCGGCCACCGGGTCCTGGCGCAACGGATCGGGATTCGGCTTTACCGTCAGCGACGGGCAGCCGGACAGGCGGATGCAGGAATGATCGCCGGTGCAGGTGTCGCTGTCGACGCCGAAACGTTCGCGCACCACCCGCTGGCCGGCCTTGGCAGCTTTTGCCGCCAGGGGACGTTCCCGCCGCTGCCGGTTCAGCATGCATTCGGACGACGCAACGATGACCTTGGGGCCTTTCTCCCGCGTGGTCAGCGCTTCCTTCAGCACGTCACGCATGCGCGCCACGTCATAGGTGCGGGTGATCTCACGCACCCATTTCACGCCCACGCCGCGCACCGCGCGCGCGATCGGGTTGTTGGTGCTGCGGCGGCTGTTCGCGCGCGACGACAGCAGGTCCTGGCCGCCGGTCGCCGCGGAATAGAAATTGTCCACCACGACCAGCACATTGTCGGTGTTGTTGAACACCGCGTTGCCGACCGACGATGCCAGTCCGTTGTGCCAGAACCCGCCATCGCCCATCACGCTGATGGTGCGGCGGTTGGCATCCTTCGCGTTCAGCGCCGCGGCGCCTGCCCAGCCGAGGCCATAGCCCATCGTCGTCGCGCCGATATTGAACGGCGGCAGAATCGAGAACAGGTGGCAGCCGATATCGCAACTGACATGGTGCGGGCCGAGTTCGCGCTCCACCAGTTTCATCGCGGTGAAGATCGGACGCTCCGGACAGCCGGTGCAGAAGCTGGGCGGACGCGGATGCACCAGCTTGTCCAGCCCCGGCGGCTGAGCCGGAGCAGGCGCTTGCGCCGTGTTGGGACGCAGGCCGGGAAGATAGCGGCCGACGAATGCTTCGACCCCAGCACGCATAACGCTGGCGGTGTACTCGCCCGCCATCGTCAGCATATCCTTGCCATGCACCCTGGTTTGCAGATCGGCCTTGCGCAGGATGACGTTGATGGCTTGCTCCAGGAATTCCGGCTGGCTTTCCTCCACCATCAGCACCGCACGCTTGCCGGCACAGAAGCTGGTGACTTCCTCGTCCACCAGCGGGTAGGTGACGTTCAGCACGTAAAGCGGGATGCGGCTGTTGCCGAATGCATCGGACAGGCCCGCCAACTGCAAGGCGCGGATCAGGCCGTTGTACATACCGCCCTGCAGGATGATGCCGACATCCTGCGCGCCGTCGTTGAACACTTCGTTCAGCTTGTTCTCGACAATGAACTTCCTCGCCGCCGGCAGCCGTTCCCGGATCTTCTCCTGCTCCTGCGTATAACTGGCCGGCGGCAGCACGATGCGGCTCACGTCGCGGCGGGGATTCTCCATCGCGTCCTTCAGCCCATACGCCGGCCGCACATTGTCCTTGGCAGTAAAGCGGCCATGCACGTGGCAGGCGCGAATCCGCACTTCCAGCATCACCGGGGTGCGCGACGCTTCCGACAGTTCGAACCCCTTCTCCACCATGTTCACAATGGTCGGCAGGTTGGGGCGCGGGTCCATCAGCCAGATCTGCGATTTCATCGCGTAGGCATGGGTGCGCTCCTGCATGATGGAGCTGCCCTCGCCATAGTCTTCTCCGATCACGATCAGGGCGCCACCGGTCACGCCGCCCGATGCCAGGTTGGACAGCGCGTCGGACGCGACATTTGTTCCGGCAGTGGATTTCCAGGTGACCGCCCCACGCAATGGATAGTTAACCGACGCGGCCAGGGTCGCGGCCGCGGCCGCCTCGCTGGCCGAGGCTTCGAAATGCACGCCGAGTTCATCCATGATGTCCTCGGCGTCGGCCAGCACATCCATCAAATGCGAGATCGGCGCGCCCTGATAGCCGGCCACGTAGGACACGCCGGATTGCAGCAATGCCTTGGTGACCGCCAGGATGCCCTCGCCGCGGAATTCCTCCCCCGCGCCGAGCCGGAGCTGCTCTACTTCCTTGCGGAAAGATCGTTCGGCCATCAGTGGATTCCCTCAGCCGCTGCTGTGATCCGGCGCGCTGCCATCCGCTATCGCGCCACCAGCGCCAGAACGCGCAGCGGACTGCCGGTGCCGCCGGCGATCTTCAGCGGCGCGGTGATCAGGATCGAGCCCTTCGGCGGCAGCCGGTCGAGATTGGTCAAACTCGCCAGGCCGAACTTGTTGGCGCCGTGCATGCCCGCATGGCACGGGAACGGCGGATCGAAGCGGAACGCCTGGCCGGCATCGGTACCGACGCATTCGGTGCCGAAGCCGATCACGTCGCGTTCCTTCACCAGGAAGGTCACCGCCTCGGGCGAGGGGCCGGGCGAGTGCGCACCGTTGTCGTCGCCATTCAGGAACGACGCCGCATCCTGGCGCCGCGACCAGCCACTGCGCAGCAACACCCAGCTTCCTGGCTCGATCCTGCCGTGCTGCGCTTCCCAGCTCTGGATGCCCTCCGGCGTGAGCAGGAAATCGGCGTCGGCGTCGCAGGCGGCGGTGCAGTCGATGACGTTGGCGGGCGCGACCAGACGGCGCGCCTCGATCGTGTCCAGCGCGTTGTGCGGCAGGTCCTTGCCGGTGATCCAGTGCACCGGCGCATCGAAATGCGTGCCGGTATGCTCGCCGAGCGAGAGATTGCTCCAGGCCCAGGCGGGACCGCGGTCGTCGTAATCGGAGATGCGCTCCATGCGGAACGGCGCGGACTGGCCGAACTGCGGCGGCAGGCTGATGATCGGCGTCGCCGGTTCCAGCGGTTGCGCCAGATCGATCACTTCAACCGCACCGGACGCCAGCCCCTCCGCCAGCGCCGCCAGAACCCCCGTTGCCATTGCACCCTCCGTTTTATGGCCTGCCCTTCCGGCAGCTTAGACCCGGGTATCTTATGTCTCAACTATGTCCCGCTGCACTGCGGCAGGGTTCCGCGGCGCCGTGGCAGCCGGGCCTGGCTGCGCGCGCCTAGGCCGGGAAGCGCCCCATCATCACCGCCACGTCACGCGCCATTTCCAGCGCCTGGTCCAGCGCCAGCGACGCCGCGCGATGGAAGGTCCGCTTGGTCTGCCACAGGAATTCCTTGTTCCAGCCTGCCAATTTCTCCGCCATCGCAATCGCCGCGGTGAGCAATTCCGCATCCGGCACGACGCGGTTCACCATGCCGAGTTCATAGGCGCGCTGCGGCAGCATGTTCTCGCACAATGTGAGCAGCTCGAACGCGACCTTGCGTCCCATCAGGTGCACGGCCTGCGCGGTGACCGTGGATGCGGTGAGCCCGGCGCGCAGCTCCGGATAGCCGAAACGGGCGCTCTCCGCGGCGACGGTCAGGTCGCTGCCCAGTGCCAGGCCGCAGCCGGCGCCGAGCGCGTAACCGTGCACCGCGGCGATGATCGGCTTGTCCACGCGCGCCAACAGCCTGGTCAGCGCGATATTGGCGTCGCCATGACGGATCAGGTTCGGCCGGTTCCCGGCGGTGAGCGGGCGGGGCACCGAGGTGTCCGCGCCGGCGCAGAACGCCCGGCCGGCGCCGGCCAGCACCACCACCGACACGCCGTCATCGGCCTGGACCGCGAGCAACGCATCGGTCAGCGCATGAACCAGCTCGGCGTTCAGAGCGTTCAGCTTGGCGGGTCGGTTCAGCGTCAGCAGGCGCACCGCGCCGCGCGTTTCCACCAGCAACACATCATCGGCCATGCATGTTCCTCCTGTGCCGGCTGCCCGGCTGGCGCACCGTCGCGGCGTCCAGACGCGGCGCTATGCTCCGGCGATGAAATGTTTCGCCTGTGCGTCGTACTCGCCGTAGCCCAGCGTCTCCCGCAATTCCGCCGGCCGCAGCGCGGTTGGGGCTTCGGCATCGCCGGCCGCCATTGCCGCGAGCCCCGCCTTGATGCCGGCGGTCGCGGGCGACAGCATTGCGGTGGGATAGGTGCCGATCTTGAATCCCAGTTCCGCGGCCCGCGCACGGGACGGCGTGGCGCGCGGCGCGCCCGGGGAGAGTACGGCAAAGGACGGACGCCCGCCGGCGGCTTCCACCGCGCGGTGAATTTCCGTTTCATCAGCGGGCGAGTCGAGGAACAGGATTTCGGCGCCTTCGCGGACGTACATTTCGATGCGGCGCACGGCTTCGTCGATCCCCTGGGTGGGGCGGCAATCGGTGCGTGCAAGAATCAAAATGCCGGAGTCCTTCGCAGCCTCCACCGCGGCGCGGATTTTCATGCGCGCTTCCTCGTGCGGCAGACAGGGCTTGCCGGCGGCGGTGAGGGCGCGCGGCGTGATCTTGTCCTCGATCAGGATCGCCGCGGCGCCGGCGCGGCCATAGGCGCGCACGGTGCGCTGCACGTTCATCGCGTTGCCGTAGCCGTGGTCACCATCGGCCAGCACCAGCAGGTCGGGCGCGGCGCCACGCACCATGTTGAAGGAATCGAACATTTCGGCGAACGAAAGCAGGTCGAGGTCGGGTCCGCCCAGGCGGCTGGCCGCGACGCAGGATCCGGACAGGAAGGCGCTTTTGAAGCCGGACGCGGCGGTGAGTTTGGCGGTCAGACCGTCCCACACGGCGGGCATTACGACGAAGCCGGGTTCGGCCAACAGGGCGCGCAGGCGATCGGGTGGGGTCATGACGTTTCCTTCAACGCAGATTGTCATGCCGACGATAGGCGCGATCCAGGACGCGACCAAGCGTGCGCCCGGCGGCCAATGCGCCAGCCACTGAAGCATGCCGTGCGCGTGGGCATGCCGCGCGCTCGAGCATGCCGCGCGCTTGACCGCGGCGCCCCCGGGCGCTTCGCTGCGGCGACAAACGGGAGGGGCGACCCATGGCGGCAAAGCAACCGGTGGCGATCGTGTTCGACACGTTCGGCACCGTCGTCGACTGGCGCGGCAGCCTGATCGCGGAGCTGACCGAATACGGCACCCAGCGCGGCATCACGGCGGACTGGACCGCGCTGGTCGATGCGTGGCGCGCCGCCTACCATCCCTCGATGGACCGCGTGCGCAAGGGCGAGCAATCGTGGACCACGCTCGACCACCTGCATCGGGCGTCGCTGGACAAGCTGGTCGCGGATTTCGGCATCACGGGCCTCACCGAGGCCGACCTCCAGCACATCAACCGCGGCTGGCACCGGCTGAAGCCATGGCCCGATTCGATCCCCGGCCTGACGCGTCTGAAGCGCCGCTACATCATCGGGCCGCTGTCGAACGGCAACGTCTCGCTGCTGACCAACATGGCCAAGCACGCGGGCATCCCGTGGGACCTGGTGTTCGGTTCCGACCTGTTTCACCACTTCAAGCCCGATCCGGAAACCTATCTCGGCGTCGCGCGCCTGCTCGATCTGGAGCCGGGCCAGGTGATGCTGGGCGCCGCGCATAACAACGATCTGGCGAACGCGCGGAAATGCGGCTTGATGACCGGCTTCTTCGCGCGGCCCACCGAGTACGGCCCGCACCAGAAGCGCGACTATGCGGCGGACCAGGACTGGGATGTGGTCGCGACCGATATCGAGGACCTGGCAACGAAGCTGGGCTGCTGAACCGCACGGAGCGAAACCATGGCATCCGACCTGCAACAGATCGAGCAAGTGCTGCAAACCTATTTCGACGGCGTCTATGAAGGCGACACCGCCAAGCTGGCCCAGGCCTTCCACGAAGAGGCGCATCTGTTCTCGTCCGAGGACGGCAGGCTGGCGGACATGTCGCGCCCGCAGTGGTTCGAACTTCTGCGCAACCGCCCCTCGGCGCAAAGCCGCGACCTGCAACGGCGCGACTGGGTGGTGCAGATCGACCGCTCCGGCCCGAACACCGCGTTCGCCAAGGTGCACTGCCAGATCCCGCCGCGGTACTTCACCGATTACCTGACGCTGGTGCGGCTGGCGGATGGCTGGAAGGTGATCTCGAAGACCTACCACACCGAGACGAGGCCGTGAGTACAGCGACGACCCAATACGACTACATCATTGTCGGCGGCGGCTCGGCGGGATCGGTGCTGGCCAACCGGCTGTCGGCGCGCAGTGCCAACAATGTACTGCTGTTGGAAGCCGGCCAGGACACGCCGCACGGCAAGGTGCCGAAGGAGATTCTCGATTCCTATCCCGGCACCGCCTACCTCAATCCCGGCTTCACCTGGAACAAGCTGAAGGTCACCACCGAGGTCATCCCGCACAACCGTCCCGACGCGCCGCGTCCGCCGCTGCGCACCTATGAGCAGGCGCGCGTGCTGGGGGGAGGGTCGTCAATCAACGGCCAGCTCGCGAATCGTGGTGCGCCCACCGATTACGACGAATGGCACGCGCGCGGCGCCACCGGCTGGAACTGGGACAGCGTGCTGCCCTTCTTCAAGAAGGTCGAGCGCGACATGGATTTCGACGGCCCCTGGCACGGCAACCAGGGCCGCATCCCGGTCCGCCGCATCTTCCCCGACCTGTGGCCGGAACATGCGAAGGCCGCGGCGGAGACGTTCAAGAAGGCGGGCTACGATTTCCTGGTCGACCAGAACGCGGACTTCCGGGACGGCTATTTCCCGATCACCATTTCCAATGTCTACGAACGGCGGGTGTCCGCGGCGATCGGCTATCTCGATCCCGGCACGCGGATGCGCGAGAACCTGACGATCTCCACCGACACCCAGGCCCTGAACCTGCTGTTCGATGGCCATCGCTGCACCGGGGTCCGCGCCCGGGTCGCCGGACGCGAAACGGACTTTCACGGGCGCGAAATCATTCTGTCGTCCGGCGCCATCCATTCGCCGGCCCATCTGCTGCGCGCCGGCATCGGTCCGGCCGGGCATCTGCGCGAGATGGGGATCGAGGTGCGCGCCAATCTCCCCGGCGTCGGGCAGCGCCTGCAGGACCATCCCGCCGTCGCGGTGGCGGCCTTCATCAAGCCGCACGCGCGCATCATCCACGACTACACACGCCGCCACATCTATACCGCGCTGCGCTATTCCTCGGGACTGGACGGCATTCCGCCCGGCGACATGTTCACCGTCGTCACCAACAAGACGTCCTGGCACGCGGTGGGAGAGCAGATCGGGTCGTTCATCATAACGGTGTACAAGACGTATTCGGAGACCGGGCAGGTGCGGCTGGCCTCGCGCGATCCGCATGACGAGCCGGTGGTGGAGTTCAACCTGCTGTCGGACCAGCGCGACCTGGAACGCATGATGGACGGCGTGCGCCGTTTCGGCGCCATGCACCTGACGCCGGAGATGCAGGCGGTCACCGCCGATCCGTTCCCCGCCAGCTACAGCGACAAGGTCCGCCAGGTCGGCATCATCAACCGCAAGAACAAGCTGCTGACGGACGCGATCGCGCGCCTGCTGGATGGGCCTCCCGGCCTGCGCTCCATGCTGATCCGCAAGCTGATCATGGAAGGCGTGACGCTGGAGCAATTGCTGCGCGACGACGATGCGCTCGAAGCCTTCGTGCGCAAGGCGGCCGTGGGCGTCTGGCACGCATCCTGTACCTGCCGCATGGGCGCCGGCGACGATCCGATGGCGGTCACCGATCCGGCCGGGTGCGTGCGCGGTGTGGCAGGGTTGCGCGTGGTAGACGCGTCGATCTTTCCGGTGGTGCCCTGCGCCAACACGAATTTCCCGGTGCTGATGACCGCGGAGAAATGCGCCGAGGCGATCCTGGCCGGGGCATAGCAGTCCGCCGCGGCGGGCGAAGTGCCGTCAGGGCCTGTTCGAAAACAATCGAATCGGTTGCACGGTCGAACAAGCTTTAAGCCTTTGTATTGATTGGCAGCTATGTCGGCGTGCTGACGCACGTATTTGCCGACGCTGCCCCAGCCTTTGTTTTGATTGGCAGCTATGTCGGCGTGCTGACGCACGTATTTGCCGACGCTGCCTCAGCCTTTGTTTTGATCGGCAGCTTTGTCGGCGTGCTGACGCACTTATTTGCCGACGCTGCCTCGGCCTTTGTTTTGATCGGCAGCTTTGTCGGCGTGCTGACGCACGTATTTGCCGACGCTGCCTCAGCGCCGCCGTTCCGGCGACGTGAGCCCGGCGATCACCACGGCCAGAACGCCGGTCAGGAAGATGCCGTCGAACGTCCCCGCCCCGCCGATCGAGGCGACCGGCGCGCCCAGCCCCTGCAACCTGCCCAGGTTGAGCAGATCGGCCCCGATCAGCGTGCCGCAACTGCCCGCGATATAGGCCAGCGCCGGTGCGTCCCAGCGCGACAGCAGCAGCGCCACCACGGCCGTCACCAGCGCCGGCACGAACACGGGAACCGCGATTCCCAGCCCCGGCACCGGCTGCGCCAGCCAGTGACTCAGGGCCGCGACACAGGCGACGGCGATCCCCGCCCGGACCCAGAACCGGCGCCGCACGCACAGGTACAGCGAGACGGCAACCGGTATCACCGCGCCGCCGACATTCACGGCAATGACCGTACCGGGCCAGGCCGACACCACCGGAACCATGTACTGCACGCCAAAGAAATCGATGACCTGTCCGGACACCACCTGCCGTGCGGGCAGTTCGGCCACCGGAATATTATAGTAGCTGCCGATCAACGACCCCAGCAGTACCAGTACCGCGCCGCGGGGGCCAAGCCCGATCCGCATGTACGCATAGCTGAGCGTCCCCAGCTCGAGCAGAATCCAGAGGACCGCGAGCACGCCCACAAGAAGGGCGAAGAACGGGATCGAAAGCGGCAGGTACTGCATGGGGCTCGTGGGCATGCCGGTAATGTCGGTCGGCTCGCCGCCGCGGACAATCGGCTTGCCTTACCAAATCCCTAGGGATTGTTAACTTTCCCTCGCCGCACCGCAGCGCGAGGTTGCCGCCGCCGCCGCCACCGTGGCAGGCGGGGAGTACGCCGATGTCCAATCCACTCTGCGGCAGGTGCCGGCCGCGACAATTGCCATGCGACGCCGCTTCCTGCTGACGCTTGCCGCCGGCGCGGCGGCGCTGCCGATCGCTGGTTGCGACCGCAAGACGGCATGGCATGAGACGGACATTTCCGGCAGCCTGCCGAACCTGGCCTTCGCGATGACCGATGCGTCGACCGATGCCCCCGTTACCGCCGCGAATTTTCGCGGCAAGGTGACCTTGCTTTATTTCGGCTATACGCAATGTCCGGATTACTGTCCCACCACGCTGACCAATCTGGCGGCGGTGCTGCACAACCTGGGCAAGCAGGCGGACCAGGTGCGGGTGTTGTTCGTCACCGTCGATCCCAACCGCGACTCGCTGCCGATCCTGAAGCAATACGCGGCGCTGTTCGCGCCCCAGATCGTTGGACTGCGCGGCACGCCGGATGCGCTGGCGTCACTCGCCCGCCGCTACCGCGTCGCCTATTCGGTGACACCCGCGCATGACGGGCATCCCTACCAGGTCACGCACAGCGCCATTGTGTTCGTGTTCGACCAGGGCGGCGACGCGCGGCTGATCGTCGATTCGATGGCGACGCAACGGCCCGATATCAGCGGCACGACAGCCGATCTGCGCCGGCTGATCATGGACTATCGCCCGCCCGGTTTGCTGGGGCGGATCGAGCGCATCGTCTGACGCAAGCGCACGCAGCGGCGAGGTTGGCTGCGCTGCCGGCGGCCGGCAGCCTGTTGGATCGGGACGGCGCCGGCAGACTGCCGGGTCAGAACGGCGGCGGCGGCCTACCGGGTCCGGACGGCCCCGGCAGCCTGCCGGGTCAGGGCGGTCCCGGCAGACGGCGTGCCTTGCGGGCCGCAAGTTCCCTGCGGACACGGTCCAGCATGGCGAGACTGCCCTTGCGATCGGTCTTGAACCGCACCTTCGCCCGCGTGTGGATGTTCTCCATGACGCGCAGCAGATCCTCGGCCGTGGCGAGATCGCCGCGTTGCAGGGCCGCGTGGAAGACGTCCTCGACCGAATCCTCCAGCCTCCGGCGCAGCCAGTTGTGCACCCGGTGGGGCGGCTCGGCCGGCAGCCGATGCTGATTCAGCGGCGACGAGCGGGCGATCCCGCTGATGCCGAACGACGACACCCGCACGTAAACCTCCGTCAGCGCCTGGCCAACCTGCGGGCGGTGCGCAGCAGTAACTGACGGTCCTCCGGCGCGCATTCACGATACAACCGCAGCAGCGCTGCCTCGTCGCCGGTGCCGGCATGCATCGCGGCACGCTTCTCGCGCCCATGCGTCAGGTGCTCAATGCCGACCGAGAGCACTTCGGCGATCCGCGACAGGTTGCCGGTGAGTTGCCCCGCGCGGCCGGTTTCCCATTGCGCCACCGCACTGCGGGACACGCCGACCGCCTCGGCCAGTTGTTCCTGGGTCCAGCCGCGGTCCGCCCGCGCGGCACGAATCCGTTCGCCAATTTGTACTGGGTCGCTCATGACAGCATTGTAAGTCAGTTTCGCTAACTTGGGAAGCGGGAAATCGTTGGTCCCCCGCGCCGGACCCCGGTGCCAGCCGGAGCCGGCGCCCGCCTGCGATCCGCGGCGCGTCCGGGCTGTGGCCAGGGGTAGTTAGAAATATTGACTTTATCAGACATAAACACTAACATAGCCGGGTAATCGCGTGCGAACGCAACCATCGTCGGAGTGTCCCTGCCATGCCACCGCACCCGCAACCCGCCTGGACCCACGCCCAGGACCTGCAGATCCGTCGCCGCCGCGTCGAAGGAGCGAGCTGGGAGACGATCGCCACCGAGCTCTCGCTGCCGGTACGGGCGGTCGTGGAACGCGCCCATCGCATCGGCGCGGGCCGGACGCACACCTCGGACTCGGCGCCGCAAGACCCGCTTCGGGAGCCTTTGCCGGCCGGCCATCCGGATAGCTGGGACGCGCTCACCGCCGGCACGGTGCTGCAGGGCCAGCCATACCCGCTGCGGCATTTCCGGCGCTGATCCGCCCGCAGCCCATCGAAGCGCAGCCCATCGAAGCAAGGAACACGACACCATGGCCGCGAGAGGCAGCCCGAAATCCGCCGCACCGCCCGCGTTCCAGCCCAGACCGGTGATCCTGCCGGACGGCCAGGCGGTCGACCGCGACTACGTGATCTACCGCCTCGAGGAAGCCGGCGCGACGCTGCTGGCACTGCCCGGCACGGGCTGGACCACCAGGCTCCGCACCTCGTCGCTCGAAATCGTCCGCACCGCGCTGGAAAGCTACGGCTGGTCGGCGGCGCGCGTCCGCCCGGCGATCCCGTCTTCGGACAAGATCAGCCGGATGGACGAGGCGATGGGCTGGATCGGCGTCATCCCGCTCGACCGCTACGTGCTGCGCCGCATCGTCGGTGCGCGCAGCCTGGTGCACCCCGTCACCGAGCGGCATCTGTTCCCGTGGCGCCGGCTTGGTGCGGCGCTGGGGGCCGACCACAAGGCCGTGCAGCGGTGGCACGCCCAGGCGATCGACATGATCGTCGCGGCGCTGAACCAGCGATGAGCGCCGCTCTTCCGCCGGCCCGGAGCCGGGCAGGCCAGCCCGGCCGGGGGCACGAACCGGCCGCCGCTGCGCCGCTCCGCCCGCAATCGGACCAGGCCCCGGAATCAGCCGAGGCGCTGCCGGCGTTTTTCCAGCTCGCGCGCCTGTGGCAGCTCACCGCCGCCCAGCAGATGACCCTGCTCGGGATCACGGCCCGGTCCACCTTCTTTCAATGGAAGAAGGCAGGCCGTGCCAGGCTGCCCAGGGATACCGCGGAACGGATCGGCTATCTGCGCGGCATCCACAACGCGCTGCAGATGCTGGTTCCCGACGGCGCGTTGCTTCTCGGCTGGCTGCGGCAGCCGCTCGATGCGCCGGTCACGTGCGGCGGTTCTTTGCTGCGGCGGATGTTATCGGGACGGGTGGCCGATCTCTACGAGGTCCACCGCTATCTCGCCGCGGCGGCCAGGCGGACCACCGGTGCGGGCGAGGGACCTACCCTGCCGGCACGCGGGAACCGGCTGCCCGACCCGGCACGCACGACAGGTAAATGACATTCCTCATTTCCTCCTGTGGCTTAGCCGCACCGAATAAGAGCAGCTTTTAGTTGCAATACATGGCTATCCTTCATTGTTTGTTAGGAGTTGCCGTTGTTTCTGCAATCCTCTGTTGATAGCCTGCCGACGGCAGTGGGTAATCCACCCGAACGCAAGATGCCGCCTCCGGCAAACGCCGGTCCTCCGGGTGAGACTGCATGATCCAGCCAGCACCTGCGCCCACCTCTGCCGCCAGCCCCAGCCTTTGGGGAACCCCGTCCGGCACCATGCGGGGCGATGGCAACGGCCGACGGCAACGCCGCCTGTGGATACTGCATGCCTGCGGTTTCGCGCTGTTGATCGCCGGCCTGGGTGTCGTTGTCGGCCTGGCCATGCGCACCGGCGAGGCCGACGCCTGGGTTGCCCACACACTGGAAACGCGCCGCGCCACCGGAACCCTGTTCAGCACGGTCCAGGACGCCGAAACCGCGGTCCGCGGCTATCTGCTGACGCGCGATCCGGTCCTGATCACGAACTTCGCGCAATCCCGCACGGCCGTCGCACACGCCGAGGCGCAGCTCGGCGCGCTGACCGCGGACAACCCGGCGCAGCGGGCACGCCTGGACGCGCTCGTGCCGTTGATCGCCGAGCAACTGGCCGTGCTCGCCGGCACGGCAGCGATCGCCAGCGGCGGCGATCAACAGGCGCTGGCGGCACGCATGCAGCACCACGACGGGGCCATGCTGATGGCACGCATCCGCGCCGAACTTGCCGCGTTCGACGAAGCGGAAGCCAACCTTCTGGTGCATCGCCAGGATACCGCCCGCACCGTCCGCAGCCAGTTGCTGTTCGGCAGCGGGGCAGCCCTCACGCTGGCGCTGTTGCTCGGCGCGCTCACCGCCCGCCTCGCGCAGCGCCAGGCCATCGAGCTGCGCGAGGCGAATGCGCGCCTGGCGGTCGATATCACCGCCCGGACCGACGCGCTGCGCAACAGCGAACGGCGGTTTCGCCAGGTGTTCCACGACAGTCCGATCGGCCTGTCCATCGCGACGGCAGGCAACCGGCGGATCGTTGCCGCCAACCCGGCGCTGTGCCGGATGCTGGGCTACACCGAGGCCGAATTGCTCGGCCGAACAGGGCGCGACGTGAGCCATCCGGACGATGTCGACATCGTGGTTCAGGTCAACGCCGACCCCGCCGCACCGTGGCAGCCGACCGAGAAGCGCTACATTACGAAATCGGGCGCCGTGATATTTGCCAGGGCAGGCGTGGTGCCGCTGGCGTTGCCGGCCGAAGACGAGCCGCTGGTGCTCGGCACGATGGAGGACATCACCCGCGAGAAGGCGATCGAAACCGCGTTGCGCGACAGCCAGGAGCGTCTGCGGCTCGCCGTCGAAGCCGCCGGCCTGGGCGTCTGGGAGCACGACTGGCGTCGCGGCGCGTCGCGGCTGGACGCGCAGGCGGCCGAAATGGCCGGCGGTGCCCTGCCTGCCCAGGCCTGGCTGGAAGAGACCGGACCCGAGCTTTCCGCCTGGAAAGCGCGCATCCACCCCGATGACGCGGCGACCCGGGCGGTGAGCGAAGCCGCCCTTCGCGACGGAACCGAGGACAAGGCGGGCAGTGAGTTTCGCGTGCCGCGGCAGGACGGCTTGTGGAACTGGCTGTCCGGGTTCACCGCCGTGACCGAGCGCGACCCGGATACCGGGCGCGCGTTGCGGGCGATGACCATCCTGCAGGACATCACGCTGCGCCGCGAAACCGAGATCGAGCTGCGGCACGCCCACCGTCTGGAAGCGGTCGGCCAGTTGACCGGCGGCGTCTCGCACGACTTCAACAACCTGCTTGGCGCGATCCTGGGCCACACCGAATTTCTGCTCGATCTGCTGCCGGAAAGAACCGAAGCGCGCGAACTCGCCTCGGAAATCCTGGACTGCGCGCTGAACGGCGCCGCGCTGACCCAGCGGCTGCTGGCCTTCGCGCGCCGCCAGCCGCTGCAGCCGGCGGTGATCGACCTGAACGAATACCTGCCGGTGCACGTTTCCCTGCTGCAGCGCACGCTGGGGGAAACCGTCAGCATCGACGTGGCGCTCGGGCCGGAGCTTTGGCTAATCCACGCCGATCCCTCGCAGATCGTCGATGTACTGCTCAATCTCGCGATCAATGCGCGCGATGCCATGCCGCATGGCGGGCGGCTGACCGTCGGCACCGCGAACGTCACGTTGGATGCCGCGTTCCGTGCCCGCCACCCCGAGGCAGTGCCGGGCGAATACGTGCTGCTGTCGGTCGCCGATACCGGGACAGGCATGTCGCCCGAGGTGCTGGCCCGCGCGGTCGAGCCGTTCTTCACCACCAAACCGCCGGGCAAGGGCAGCGGCCTCGGCCTCAGCATGATCTATGGGTTTGCCCGGCAGTCGGGCGGCTATCTCGACATCGAGAGTGCGCCGGGCAAGGGCACGATTGTGCGGCTGTACCTGCCGCGCACCCGGATAGACCGCGCCAGCGGGGTGGAACGACAGTTGCACGCCGCGCCTCTCCCCCGCGGCGACGAATCCATCCTGGTGGTGGACGACAACGACGCCATGCGCACCACGGCCGCGCGCAACCTGGCGGCGCTCGGCTATCGGGTGCGGCTTGCCGCGGACGGCCCGACCGCCCTCGCCATTCTGCAGTCTGGCGAGCGCTTCGATCTGCTGTTCACCGACATCGTGATGCCGAACGGGCTGACCGGCTACCAGTTGGCCGAGGCCGCCAGGTCGCTGCAGGCCGATTTGAAGGTGCTTTTCACCACGGGCTTCGCCGGCGAGGACGATGACGAATCCGTCGTGCTGGAAAATGGCGCCCTGCGCAAGCCGTACCGGCGGCGCGAACTGGCCGAGCGCGTGCGGGCGGTACTGCAAGGCGGCTGATCGCCACCACCGTCCGGATCGCCGCCCGTGCGGTCGCGGACAAAGGCCTGGGGGAGCACCCCGGAGCGCGCACAGGCCCGGCGCGGGCACACGCGTGGCGCGCGCACAAGCCTGGCGCGGGCACACAAGGGGCCGCGCCCAAGCCCGGCGAGGGCACACGCCGGGGACGCGTGCAAGCCCGGTGCGGGCACAGGCCAGGGCGATCGTCACACCCCTTAGTCCTACTGAGTCGCAAAAGGCGACGCGCCGACATTTTCCTCTTGGTGCGATTCGGCGGTGGTTTGTAGCGGTGAAGATTCAACCCTTCCGGGG
>Ga0335072_10001952_pt1 | contig 32693 bp, 32 predicted proteins | sample Lox_Sample_21_FD_206725 | JGI IMG/M metagenome (GOLD analysis project Ga0335072, IMG submission 206725) | Soil microbial communities from Loxahatchee National Wildlife Refuge, Florida, United States - Lox_Sample_2.1 | ecosystem: Environmental > Terrestrial > Soil > Wetlands | place: USA...
TGGCGTTCAGGCAATAATCCTCGTTTTTCACCATTCGACAGCCGAACTGGAATGTCTTGTTCTTCTCCTCGGTCGATTTTCTTTCGCAGCTTTCGATCTGGTTCTTTAGGGCGCTTCTGAGTTCATCCAGATTCCCGGCCGAGCACCGCGTGGGAAGAGTTTTGGCGGGACTTTGAACCGGGCGCGACGTCACACGAAGCGCGGGGGCGGTTTTCCGGGCGAGATTCAATTGAACGAGATCGAGACAGTACTGCACGGGGTCTGCCGCCGCTGCACCCGCGGCATGGGCGAGCTCTCCTCGGAACGGGAAGGACAAGCCAAGAACGCTCAGCAAAACGGCGCCGACGACTTCTTTCATCAACTAAACCACAGGATATTCAAGCGTCGATATCCGCTTTTGCCCCAGTCCGCCACCGACGATATGCGGCATGCTAGCACGCCCGAAACGGACACGCTTGGCACGAAATGAAATATACGTCCGGGCCGTAACGCGAAGTCGCAGCTCGCACAGGCCGCGTCCGCTTTGTGTCCGATGGCAGAAATCAATCGATGGTTTTGCGCGGACACGACTATCCCGCGCGATTGCGCGCCGCTGCAGCCGAAGACGCAGCCGGGACCTGGGCACGAAGCGACGCCGTTCTTCGCACGGCCATGCCCGGCCACGACGTTCGAGTGACGTTCGAGCTCGAATGGGGAAAAGAGAGGCGGACCTATTGCGCCGGCGGCGCTTTGGGCTTCGTTCGCACGAACGTGCTCTTCAGATTGTCCCAGAGCTGAATCTTGGCGCCGTTCCGGTGCATGATCACGCTCTGCTGTGCCACCGAGAGCGAGTTGTTCCAGGCCCAGTAGATCACCAAGCCGGCCGGGAATTTCGCCAGCATGAAGGTGAAGATCAGCGGCATCCAGTTAAAGATCATCTGCTGGGTGGGGTCCGGCGGCGCCGGATTGAGCTTCATCTGCACCCACATGGTCACGCCCATGATGGCGGGCCAGAAACCCAGATGCAGGAATGAGCCGACCATCGGAATGATCGTCGGATCGAACGGAATGAGGCCGCCGAGCGTGAAAATATTGGTCGGATCGGGCGACGACAGGTCGTGGATCCAGCCGTAGAACGGCGCGTGCCGCATCTCGATGGTGATGAACAGCACCTTGTAGAGCGAGAAGAACACCGGAATCTGGATAGCGATCGGCAGGCAGCCGGCGATCGGATTGATCTGCTCCTTCTTGTAGAGCTCCATCATCGCCTGTTGCTGCTTCACCTTGTCGTCGGCATAGCGCTCCTTGATCATCGCCATTTGCGGCTGCACCGCCTTCATCTTCGCCATCGAGGCGTAAGACTTGTTGGCGAGCGGGAAGAACAGAAGCTTGACGAGGACGGTGACGATCAGGATGGCGATGCCGAAATTGCCGACCACGTGATAGAAATAGTCGATGGCAAGGAACATCGGCTTGGTGATGAAGTAGAACCAGCCCCAGTCGATCAAGAGATCGAAATGGTTGAGCTTCAGCGCCGCGTTATAGCCGCCGGGGCCGAGCGGAAAATCGATGCCGACGACGGAGACTTCCTTGGCGCCGGCGAACAGCCGCGTGTCGTCGGCGCCGCTTGCGCCCGGCGCCACGGTGACGGGCTGCCCCAAGTAATCGGTCTGGTAAGTCTCGAGCCCGTTGACATTGTCGGCGGAGAACCGCGCGCGCACCTTGGCGTCGGTCTGCGGAACGAGCGTGGCGGCGAAATACTTGTCGGTGAAGCCGAGCCAGACGTCGGTGGCGTCCCAGCTCTGCGACTTCTGCTCCTGCATCTTCTTGTAGGTCTGGGTCTGCTCGCCGTGCTCGCCGATCACGCCGATCAGGCCTTCATGCAGGATGTAATAGCCGAGCACCGGCGGCGTGCCGTGGCGCGAGATCAGCCCGTAGGGAAACAGCGTCACCGGCGTGCCGCCCTTGTTGGCGACGCCGTCCTTGATGCTGAACATGTAACGATCGTCGATCGAGATGGTGCGGCTGAACACCAGACCCTGGCCGTTGTCGTAAGTGAGCGTCACCGGATGATCGATCGACAGCGCGCCGGAGCCCTGCTGCTTCCACGTCGTGTCGGGGCCGGGCATTGCGGCGGTCGTGCCGGCGGCGGGCACCCAGCCGAATTCGGCGTAATAGGCGTCGGGCGCGCCCGACGGCGAGAACAACACGATCGGCGGCGAGTCGGGTTCGATGGTCTCGCGATATTGCGTCAACGTCAGATCATCGATGCGGCCGCCTTTGAGATCGATCGAGCCGCCGAGCCGCGGCGTGTTGATGGCGATGCGCGGGGTTGCGGCGATGATGCTTTCGCGCGAGGCCGCCTGGGCGGGCGCCGCCGCGTTCGGCACGCCCGGCGCCTGCGGCGGCGGACCGCCGGCGGCGGTTTGCTGATTCTGCTGGCCGGCAGGCTGCGTCTGACCAGGCTGCGTTTGACCCGGCTGCGTTTGACCCGGCATCACCTGCGACTGTTCTTGCTGCTTGAGCTGGGCCTGCTCCTGCTCCTTCTTCATCTGCGGATAGCCGACGAAGAACTGCCAGCCGACCATCACGGCGAGCGACAGCGCGATGGCGATGATGGTGTTCTTGTGCTCACCCATTTAGTGCTCTTTCGCAGGTTTTGCCGTGGTGCGGGGCAGTGTGCCGTGCCGTTGGCCGGCCTGTTCCGAACCGGCTCTATGTAGGGGCGTCTTGTTCCGCACACCAGTTGCAATGCGCCGCAGCGCGCCGTCGAGTTCCCGCGCCATGTCACCGAACGGACATGTCAGCGCGGTGCGCCGCCCGATCAGCACATAATCATAGCCGGGCGTGAAGGCGGTTGCCGGCTTGCCGCGCACCATTTCACGCAACCGGCGGCGGACGCGGTTGCGTTCCACCGCATTGCCGACCTGGCGCGACACGGTGAAGCCGATCCGGACGTTTCCGGATTCTTTGCTAAATTCCTGGCCCTGTTCGTCGCGCCGCAGCGCCTGGAGCACAAAAGCCTTGGCCGGCGCCCGGGCGCCGGTCTGGGCGATGGCCCGAAAGTCCGTCCGGCGTTTCAGGCGCTCCATGGAATGGGCTTTGCGGGTTGGTTTTGGGTCGGTTCGGCGGCAAAAGTCCGCACCATGCGGTCATTTGCGGCCGTTGCGGCTTTACGCACTCAGCCGCTTACGGCCGCGGGAGCGGCGCGCCGCCAGAACCTTGCGGCCGCCCTTGGTCGCCATCCGGGTACGAAAGCCGTGGCGGCGCTTGCGCACCAGTTTGCTCGGCTGATAGGTCCGTTTCACGGGGTTGATCTCCGCTGCGCACGCTGAATTTTAAAGAGGTTAACGGCCGCAGGCGCTCCGGCCCACCGGCCAAGCGGCGCGATTGGCGCGGCTTATACGGGAGCGATCCCGGCTCGTCAACGTGACTTCGCCGCCATTTTCGGGCCGTTTCCGGCAAATCTCAGAAGGGTTATGGAGCGGTATCCGAGTGTCCCGCTTTCGCGCCTCCCTGCACGTACACTAGGCCGCATTGCTGCGACGGAGCACCTGTAGAATAGGTGCGCTCCCTTTCGCGCTGCCGGCAAGGCCTATGGCTGAACACACCGCTGCAGATGCCGGGCCTGGCGCTCCGCAACAGATCACGCCCGACCTTTGCGTGATCGGGGCGGGGGCGGGCGGCCTGACGGCGGCGGCCGCGGCGGCGGCCTTCGGCAGCAATGTCGTTCTGATCGAAAAAAGCCGCATGGCCGGGAACGCGCCCGACGAGGCGGGCCGGGAGGCGATTTACGGCGGCGCGCTGCCGGCGCAGGCGCTGATCGCGGCCGCCGAGCGGGCGCATGCGGTGCGCGCTGCGCCCCGGTTCGGCGTCAAGACCGTGCGCTTCGGCGTCGATTTCGCCGGCGTGCGCGCGCGCGTGCAGGAGGTGGTGGCGGCCGTCGCGCCGCTGCGCTCGCGCGAGCGCTTTGCCGGCATGGGCGTACGCGTCATCGCAGGCGTCGCGCGCTTCACCGATCGCGAGACGATTGCGGTCAATGACATTGTCGTCAAGGCGCGCCGCTTCATCATCGCCACCGGCTCGTCGCCGCAAGTGCCGACGATTCCGGGCCTTGCCGACGGGCCGTATCTCACCAGCGAGAATATCTTCGATCTCGACGAATGTCCGCGCCATCTCATCGTGCTGGGCGGCGGCGCCATGGCGATTGAAATGGCGCAGGCTTTTCGCCGGCTCGGCGCCGACGTCACCGTGCTGTGCGAGACCGCGCCGCTTGGCGATTACGATGCCGAATGCGCCGCGCTCGTGATCGACGGTCTTGTTCGCGACGGCGTGGCGTTGCGCAACGGCGTCAGGGCCACGGGAGTGCATCGCGCGCATGGCCGCGTGCAAGTCGATGTTGCAAATGTCGATGTTGCAAATGATGTCGGTGGAGCGACCTCGACCGTCGAGGGATCGCATCTGCTGGTGGCGACCGGGCGGCAGCCGAATATCGCCGCGCTCGATCTCGACAAGGCGCGCATTCGTCACGGCGCCGACGGCATCAGCGTCGACAAGCGCCTCCGCACCAGCAACCCCCACGTCTATGCCATCGGCGACGCGATCGACGGGCCGAAATGGACCCATGCCGCCCAGCATCAGGCCGGCCTCGTGATCCGCCACGCCCTGTTCCGCGTCCAGGTCGATGCCGACGACCTTGCGATCCCGCGCGTGACCTTCACCGACCCGGAAATGGCGCAGATCGGCCTTACCGAGGACGAGGTGCGGTCGGAATCCTTCCGCATCTTGCGTTGGCCCTACAGCGAAAACGAGCGGGCGCAAGCAACCGGCAATACTTTTGGCCAGATCAAGGCGGTCACCGACAGCGAAGGCGGGATTCTCGGCGTCACGCTGGTCGGCGCGGGGGCGGCCGAAAACATCGCGGTCTGGACGCTCGCCATGAATCAGGATCTGAATATTGAGGCCCTGGCCGGTGTTATCGTGCCGTATCCCACCTATGCCGAGGTGGGAAAACGGGCGGCGATGACCTACTTCAAGGGAGGTTTGACCTCACCGCTGGTGCGGGGCATCATGAATTGGCTGCGTCGCTTTGGTTGACAGCGTGTCCCAAAGGGGTTGTCCAGAAGCCTGGTCCGAATGGGCCGGCAACGAACGGGCTGGCAGCGAGGCTCGGCGAATGAGTGAAGAGAATGCAGCGCGGCCGGCTCCGGTCCGGCTGCCACACTTCGGGCTGTCGGGAAAGCTCCTCGTCCTCACGATTCTGTTCGTGATGATCGCGGAAGTGCTGATCTATGTGCCCTCGGTCGCCAATTATCGCGCCATGTGGCTCAAGGATCGTTTGGCCTCCGGCTACACGGCGGCCCTCGTGCTCGATGCCGCGCCGAACGGGGTGGTCTCCGACGCGCTCGCCAAGCAGATCCTCAATTCGATCGGCGCCCGCGCCGTCGCCATGAAGATGGGCACGCAGCGCCAGCTCCTGGCCGTCGACGACATGCCGCCGCCGATCAGCGACGATTTCGACATGCGCGATGTGCGCACCTTCGACTCGATCATGGATACGTTCAAATTGCTGCTCGACACGCATACCAAAGGCAAGGTGATGCGCGTGGTCGGCCCGGCGCCGATGGGCGGCGACTATATCGAGCTGATCATGAACGAGCCGCCGCTGCGCCGCGCGGTGCTGCGCTATTCGGCCGACATTCTGCTGCTGTCGCTGTTGATCTCCTGCATCACCGCGGCTTTGGTCTACCTCGCGCTGCATTATCTCTTCGTGCGGCCGATGCGGCGCATCACCGCGAACATGATGGCGTTCCGCGCCGGGCCGGAAGATGCCGACCGCATCATGGTGCCGTCGAGCCGGCTCGACGAACTCGGCACCGCCGAGCGCGAATTGTCGGCGATGCAGAGCGACCTCGCCTCGATGCTGCATCAGAAGAGCCGGCTCGCCGCGCTCGGGCTCGCGGTGTCCAAGATCAATCACGATCTGCGCAATCTGCTGTCGTCGGCGCAACTGTTCTCGGACCGGCTCGCCAAGATCCCCGATCCCGCCGTGCAGCGCTTTGCGCCGAAGCTGATGCATGCGCTCGAGCGCGCCATCGCGTTCTGCCAGTCGACATTATCTTATGGCCGGCTGCAGGAGCCGCCGCCGGACCGCAGGCCGATTCCGCTCGAGCCGCTGGTCGAAGAAGTGCACGAGACGCTGGGGCTTTCGCCCGACGGGCCGGTGCGCTGGATCAGCGCGGTCGAGCGCGGGCTCATTGTCGACGCCGATTACGACCAGCTGTTTCGTGTCTTGTTGAATCTGTCGCGCAACGCCTTGCAGGCCATGGAAAGCCAGGCCATCGAAAGCCGGGCCACGGCCGATCCCGGCCGCGATCAGATTCGCATCACCGGGCGCCGCGAGGGTGCCGTGGTGGTGATCGAAGTGTCCGATACCGGAGCGGGCTTTTCGGAAAAGGCGGCCGCGCATTTGTTCGAGGCGTTCCAGGGCTCGACCCGGACCGGCGGCACCGGCCTCGGGCTTGCCATCGCCGCCGATCTCGTCCGCGCTCATGGCGGCGATATTCGTCTGGTCGAAGGCACGATCGGCGCGACGCTGCGGCTGACCATTCCCGACCGCGCCGTGGAGCTTGCCGCCCATCGCGACGCGAGAGCGCATGGTTGATGTGCGCATGGCCGGTTTGGCGCGTCGGTAAAAAGGCGCACGGCGCATGCATTCTGTCATTGGGCTGGCGATTTTGACCGGAACCGCGGCCTTCGTCGTATTTGCCTTCCGCCAAGGGATGCGCGTAAGGCGCGATCGCCGTTCGGACGACATTCCGGCCATCGGAATGGGCTTCGGAACGGGCTCCGGCAGCGGGCCGAGTGACCATTCCGGCGGCGGATTAGGGCACAGTTAATCAAGGCCCAACGGCTGTAATCAAGGCCCAAGGGCTGCGCCGCGCTTGCCATCCGCGGCCGAAGCCTATAGCTATGGCCCGCGCCGCGGGGGCCGCCTGGGCGGCCTTTAAAACATGATCGGTTTTCCGAAAAGATCATGCGCTGACGAAAAAACCGCGACGCAATCAGCGCCCGTAGCTCAGCTGGATAGAGCACCAGACTACGAATCTGGGGGTCAGGAGTTCGAATCTCTTCGGGCGCGCCACTTCATTCCGATCTGCAGACACCAGTTCGCCGCTGCTCCTTGAGAACATCATCGACATCGGAAAGTCCTTGCTCGACTGAGGCGTAGAGGCGTTTGCGCCTGTCCTCGGCGGCGGACTTCCTTCCGGAGAGTCGCGAGCGGTCGTTGCCGGCGTGCTCGGCGACCGGTCTCGATGGTGCGCGCGCCCAAGCCAATAACTGTTATGCCAACTCCTCGTCTTCCCACTTCGCGGGCAGATCGCGAGCATGTGCAGAAGCTCGAGAAGAAATCAGATCGGGGAGAGAAGCGTGTCCGATGCGGTCGCCAAGGCAAGCTCATTACCCACATATTCTGCAACCGGCCTGACGCGGGAGCAAAGGCGCAATTTGGCGTTAGCCTCGGTTGGCTCATTGCTGGAATTCTACGAATTCATGGTCTTTGGCTTCTTCACCGTGGTCATTGGCAAGCTGTTTTTTCCGCCCGATTTGCCAGAAGCCGTAAGGACATTTCAGGCCTTCGCCCTTTACTCGCTGGGTTTTCTCCTACGGCCAATCTCCGGCGCGATTATCGGGCACCTCGGCGATCGCTTCGGACGGAAGAAGCTCTTTATGATGACCGTGCTTTTGATGGCGCTCCCGACATTCTTGATTGGCGTGCTACCGACATACGCGCAAATCGGAATTTTGGCTCCCGTCCTTCTGTTGATCCTGCGCATCGTGCAGGGTATCGCGCTTGCAGGGGAGTTTGCTGGAGCGTCGGTCTTCGTCGCCGAGCATGTCGGCAAAAGTCGTCTCGGAGCGGCGAGTGGTTTCATGCTGGGTGCAAGCTATGTCGGCTTCTTTGTCGGTGCAGGCTCGGGGGCGTTTCTAAGCAGCGTCATGACGCCTACGGCGCTTGAGGCTTGGGGCTGGCGAATCCCGTTCATCCTCGGCGGCGGGTTCGGCCTCATTTCGCTTTATCTGCGGCGTCAGCTCGACGAGACGCCTTTGTTCCTTGAAATACAGAAAATGAGGGACCGCGCCAACCGCGTTTCGCTGGCGCGGCTTTTGAAGAGCAATCTCGAGGCCGCTTTGTTCGACGTCGGGCTCGGAAGTTATCTCGGCAGCATGATTATCGTACTGTACTTCTACATGCCGTCGCTGCTTCAGACACAGTACGGGATGGATCGTGCGGTGGTCTTCAATGCCAACGCGGCCGCGCTCCTGCTTCTAGCAGCTGTTTGTCCCGTCTGGGGAAAGCTTTCGGATAAGATCGGCTATGGCTGGGCACTGGGGGCGGGCTGCCTGGGTCTCGCGATAGTTTTGTACCTGTTCTTTGGCGACCTGGATTCGATCTCTCGCAATCCGAGTCGCTTGATCTGGTGGTGGCTGAGTTTTTCGGTATTCATGTCGAGTGCCGCCGTCATTCCCGCTTTGTGCGCATTGGTATTTCCGACGGAAGTGCGATTCGCCGGCTTCGGGTTCAGCTACAATGCGGGCTCCGTGATCTCGGCGCTGGCGCCGACGATAATCTCGTGGGTCGTTCTCAGTTACGGGAAGGCCAACGTTGTCTATTACGCGGTGGGACTGGCCATTCTCGGCATCGCACTGGCGCTTTGGACGACGCGGCTCAAGTTCTATCCGCGACCGGGCTGAGAGCTCAGGAGACCAATAGGACTTTGCCGTTGCGGCCGGCCTCTCCATTGGCGGCCAAGGCTTCGTTGAATTGCCAGAGTGGAAAGGTCGTGGCAACCGGTAGATCCAAGGTTTTGGCGCGAATCATCGACCAGAGTTCGTCGATTATGCGCGCTCTCTCGGTTGGCGAGATTTGCGCCAGCCAACGGTCGATCCCGAAGCCTTTCCAGATCAGATTGGAATAGATCAGCATCGCATTTGTGACCGCTGCCGGCTCGCGGTCCTGAACGCCGTAGGCGACGACCCGGGCGCCTGCACTCAGGGTGCTGAATAATTTGGGAAGGATGGGCCCGCCAACGCTGTCGAGCAACGCCTCAATCCCGCGTCCAGCGCTTAAGCTTGTGAGTGCCGCAGCCAAGTTAGGATCATCGACCGAGACGATATGGTCCGCGCGCGAACGTATTGCAGGTGCACGCGCCGCGTCGCGCGCCAAGCCGATCACTTTGACACCGCGGCTGTGCGCTATCGAGGCGATGAGGTTGGAGACCGTCGATGCTGCTGCGGTCAACAGCAACCAATCGCCCTGGTTCACGGCGGCTTCTTCAAGCAGGCCGACTGCCGTCAGCGGGTTCAGCGAAATCTGGCAGGCAATTGCATCTGGGATGTCTGACGGCACACTGATCAGACGGTCCTGCGGCACGCGAACGATTTCAGCCCAGGTCCCGGGACACCGGAAGGCCACTCGCTGGCCGGGCGCAAACAGCGGCGAAGTCGGCGGGCCGGCAATGATAACGCCCACGCCTTCGAGACCGGCGACCTGGGGAAAACTCGGCTTCAATCTGTACTGCCCGCGAATAAAGGCCAGGTCCGCGGGATGGATCGGTCGAGCGGTGACCTTGACCAGCACATCTTCGTCATGCGGGACCGGAGCCGGGATTTCGGCGCAAGCGAGCACATCGTTCGGTTCGCCTGTCTGCTTGAAGACGACAGCCTCCATGGTCACGCGACCTTGTCAGACAGCATGACTCGACGCTCGACCGCATTCTGATCGACGTCCGAGGGCCACTGCGAGACGACTGCGACGATACGTTCGCGATCTTCCTCGTCGCCAATCAGGCCGCAAGCGGTGTCGGTTACGCCGGGATCGCCGATCAGCGGCGGCGTATGTGTCTCCAGGAGCACGCAAGGCGTTGTGCCTTGAACCCATGACCAGTGGATCGCGTTGCGGGGGATCCGGAACACATCGCCTTTGCGCGCGAGAAAACCGCTCTCCTCGATAAAAACGTAGAGTTCGCCTTCTAGAACGTAGTTCAGTTGTTCGGAATCGTGTGCGTGCGGACGGGAATGGTATTGCGGCTGGCGCGTCGCCAACATGATGCTCGATTCCTTTCCATAAGCGATCTTGGCCCCGACCGATCCGCCGGAAAGAAATTTCGCTGGCACCAAATTGGTTTCAAGAATGTCGGAGAGTGCGGTGATGAGCGGCGAGTAGCGTTCCGGCATCGGGTTCTCCTTGGCTGGGATGCCGAAGGTGGGATTTACGCCGGTTCACTGCAATGAAAGCGCCGCTCTAACAGTTATGCGTGGTTGCCCTCTATCACCACGAATAATGCCGACCACATGATGAAAGGTAGAACTACGCGTGACTCACTCCGCCAAGTGCAGGCGCCATAAGGGAGGAAAGTCGATGATGTTTTCCCGTCCGCTCGGTGGCGGCGTCGACCTCATCGAAATCGTTGAATTTGTCGGCCCGACACATGATGCACAATGGATGCTGCCGGATGCGGAGCCGGGCACGCTCGCAGCGAACGAAGGGCTATTGAGCGGCTTCTGGATGCGACGCACCAACAGGCTCGTCTTCACCTATCAGTTGTGGTTGTTGAAAACGAGCGACACCGTCGCCTTGATCGACACCGGCTGCGGCAATCATAAGAGCCGCATATCTCCCTGCCAAAACCAGATCAACACTCCAGTACTCGACTGGCTGGAGGCGGCCGGCGCGGCCCCTGACGACGTTACGCATGTCATTCACACTCATCTGCATTCGGATCATGTCGGCTGGAATACGCGGCTTGTCGACGGGCGCTGGCTGCCCACTTTCCCGAACGCCACCTATTACATGCCGAAGCTCGATTACGAGCTGTTCAAGGGCCGACGGGCCGTAAGCATGCGGCCGGAAATGTATGAGCCCGTGATGATTGATAGCGTAAATCCCGTGATGCAGGCGGGGCTGGTGCGGTTTATCGAGGCCGGCGACGAAGTTGCAGGTTTACGCGCGATCGCGACCCCGGGTCACACGCCCGGTCATCTGGCCTATCTCTTCGAGCATCGAGGTGAGCAGTTCATCTTCGCCGGCGATGTCTTTCATTCGCCGCTGCAGGTGTTGTATCCGCAAATCAACAGCCGTTGGTGCGAAGATCAGGCCATGGCCCGGCGCACCAGACACAACTTGCTCTGCACTGCCGCCGAACGCGATGCCGCGATCTTTCCCGCGCATGCCAAAGGAGTCCACGGCTGGCGCATCGGGCGGCGCAAGGACGGCTTCCTGGTCGGCTTCGACGACAAGATCCGCCAAGTTACCAAGCCGTGAGCTGACGAAGCGGCAAAAGGACTGCAAATGATTTACGAACTGCGAACCTATCAGCTCAAGCCCGGAACGACGCAGAAATACATGGCGCTGTTCCAGGAAAAGGGCCTTCCGATTGTCAGCCGCTACTGTACGCTCGTGGGCTATTGGGTGGTGGAATCGGGTCTGCTCAACCGCGTCGTCCACCTTTGGTCATTCAAAGACCTGGAAGACCGCCGACAATCGCGTGAACACTGGTGGCAGGATAGAGAGTGGAGCGAGCATTATGTGCCGTTGGCTCTGCCCATGCTTGAATCCCAGGAAACCATAATCTTGACGCCGACTGATTTTTCACCCCTTCGCTGACAGCGGAGACGAACAGCGGCCCGATATTCCCGCCAGACGATGCATGGTGCTAATCTGCTTCAATGCAGAGTTTGGTTTGACCGTGCCGATCCCCAAGCTGAACGCGTCCAGCCTCGATTTGCGACCGCTCTATTATTTCGTCCAGGTCGCGGAGCTAGGGAGCTTTTCGCGCGCCGCGGCTTCGTTATCGATGAGCCAACCGGTTCTCAGCCGTTTCATCAAGCGGCTTGAAGATGATTTGCAGGTCCTGCTGCTGCACCGGCACGGACGGGGTGTCACTCTCACCGAAGCAGGCGAGCGCCTGTTCGATCATGCCGGTCCGATTTTGCGCGGCCTGTCTCAGGCCCAGACCGAAGTTGTCGCGCTCCGCGGCACAGCATTGGGCGCGGTGAGCATTGCCCTCCCGCCGATGCTCGGTGCCATTGTCTCGACGGAACTGGTGAGACGGCTTCGATCTGAATACCCGCTGATTTCGGTTACGCTGCGCGAAGGTTTCGCTGCCGAAACGCTGGATTGGCTTGGGTCCGGCGCCGTTGATGTCGGGATTGTGTTCAATCCCCCACATATCGCGACGCTCATTTCGGAACATGTTTTGGACGACCAGATCCATTTGGTCGGCACTCCTGCGAGTCTCGACCTCATCTCAGGCAGTCGTTTCCAAGCAAAACGATTGGCGGGACTGCCAATGGTTTTGCCGCCGGCTCCGCATAGACTGCGAACGCTCGTCGATGAAGCGGCCCATCATGCAGGGGTGAAATTCAACGTGGAGGTGGAAGCCACCGGAACAAATACAATCTTGGAATTGGTGCGAAACAAGATCGGCTACACGGCTTTGCCTTCTTGTTTACTCCATGATGAAGTGCGGGAAGGCCGGCTTCAGAGTTGGCCGATCGTGTCCCCCAAGATTACGACAAAGCTATTCGTGACAACGTCGATGCAACGGCCCCAAACCATGGCAACAAAAGTCGTTATCAAGATCATTGGCGCGCTATTCGCACAATATCGTAAGGCGCCGCGCTGAAAGCGGCCATTTTGGCTTTGCGTGGGGCGACGTCTCTTTCCGCCACGTCCGCGACCTCCTTCTCCGACGCTTGACGTCTGGAACCGGACGCACAGCAGACAGGCCCCGCCTAAAAGAGACCGGCGGCATTCACGGATAGCGTTGACCCACCGACGCGGGCATAACGAGTGACACTGAATCGAGGGCGCGAGAAATTACACCATAGTTTCAATAACATACGTGTTCGCAGTTTTATTCTGACGGGCGCGCCACCTCATGCTCCTCAGCGAACACCTGTTCGCTCCTCCTTGAGAGATCGAACTGACCAAATGCGCCGCCACACGCCGGCAACGCGTAATCAGCTTCAGCGAGCTTGTGTCTGCGGCCGATAAATCACGACCAGCGCACGCGACTCGCCGTGTCGGCTGCGGCCGCGATGGGGAATGGTGGAATCGAAATAGGCGCTGTCGCCGGGCAGCAGCACCCAGGTCCGCCGGCGCCGATTGATGACGGCCTCGAGCTCGACCTCGCCCGACAAGATGTACATGAACTCCTCGCCCTCGTGATCGAAATGAACTTCCTTTTCCACGCCGGGAGGAAAGATCATCACGAACGGCTCCATGTGCTTTTGGTGCCGTTGCCCTGCCAGCGCGACGTAATCGTAACCGAACGAGGCGCCGCCGTGGATCACGTCTTGCCTGTCCTTCGCGCGGACAATGCACACCGCCTCGGCCTGGTCACTCACCGAATCATTGTCGAACAGGTCGGCCAGATCGGTACCGAGCACATGTGCGATCTTGACCAGCGTGCCGATCGGCGGAATGACCTTGGAATTCTCGATCTTCGAGAGATGCCCCTTGGTGAGACCCGCTTCGGCGGCAAGCCGATCCTGCGTGAACCCGCGGGCACCGCGCAGTTCATAGATGCGGCGGCCTAGCCGCAGCTCCGGCGCTGTCAGGTCTTTGCAATGCGATCGGGCGTCCATTACCGCGGCGCCGCCACAACAATCGGAAACTGTTCGAGATTGGCCGCCCAAGCGCGCTGGTATTCGATGATCCTTGCCGTCTCGGCGGCCATGTCGGCTCCGAACGCCTTTTTCAACAGATAGAGCATCGTGTCGATGCAAAGCGAAACGCCGCCACCGGTGATGACACCGCCATCATCGACAAGACTCGCTTCATGCACTTTGACGCTGGGATATTCCTCGCGCAAGCGCCGCAACGGCGACATCTCGGGCGGCGTCACTTCCCGTTTTGTAGTCGCTGCCTTCCCATCCAATACGCCGCTCGCCGCCAAGATCATGCCTCCGGTGCATACCGAAACGACGGGGATTGTCGCGGCATAATGGCGAATGAAGCCCAGAGTTTTCGGAGACTGGCATTGCGCTGGCCATCCCGGGCCACCCGTCACGATCAAAACATCGAGTTCCGGGGCAGAACCAACATCATAATCGGCAAGAATGCGCATTCCGTTGGCCAGCAGCGTTACGCCGGCCTCCGGAGCTATGGTGCAAATCTCAATGTCACTGCGAATACGGCGAGCCATCGACAACACGCCGAAGGTGGCGAGATCGATCGGCTCGACGCCCTCGTAGATGAAAACTCCGAACCGCACATGATCCCCGCTGTAGGTCAGGCCGGCCGCCGGACGCCAAGGCGCGCTGGCCGCGTGTCCCAGCGAGGTTTCCTGACAAGGTTTCCTAGGTTTCCTGGCATGAAACTTGCTGCGTTTTCCCCGGATGGAGACGATGTCCGGCCGATGCGATCTCAGCTCGATCAGATATGGGCTTTTGCAAAAAAGCAACCGTCAATCGTGCTGTGTTTTTGGGCGCCGGGTTTCCTTTTGTGATTGCCATTGGGCGATCGTCTCACGCGCGCTTTCCGCCGCTGCCTGCCCGGCCGCGGGGAAGTGCCAACTGGGAGACGGTACATGACCATCACCTCGAGCGCTCCCGCCATCGGCGGCGGCGACATCACCACCCCGCATATCGGCGCCATCGCCTTCGCCGGCACGATCGGCACGATTGTGGAATGGTACGATTTTCTCATTTACGGCACCGCCGCCGCGCTCGTGTTCAACAGCCAGTTCTTCCCCAATGTCGATCCGCGGATCGGCACGCTGGCCGCGCTTGGCGCCTTCGCCGTCGGCTTTTTGGCGCGTCCAATCGGCGGCGCCATATTCGGCCATTTTGGCGACCGGCTCGGCCGCAAGTCGATGCTCATGCTGACCATGGTCTGCATGGGTCTATCGACCGCCGCCATCGGCCTGTTGCCCAATTATGCGCAGATCGGCATCGCGGCGCCGATTCTGTTGGTGCTGCTGCGTGTCGTGCAGGGCATTGCGCTCGGCGGCGAATGGGGCGGTGCTTCGCTGATGGTGCTCGAACATGCCCCAGCGCACCGGCGCGGACTCTACGGCAGCCTGGTTCAGGTTGGATTTCCCATCGGACTCGTCTCGGCATCGGCCATGTTCTCGCTCGTGACCATGCTCTTGTCGGATGCCGACTTCAAAAGCTGGGGCTGGCGCATCCCGTTCCTGCTCAGCGTTCTTCTCGTTGCCATTGGCCTGTTCGTGCGCGCCCGGTTGCCGGAAACCCCGGTCTTCGAGAGGATGAAGGCGCGCGGCGACGTCGTGCCCGCTCCGTTCTTCGAGATGATCCTGAAACAGCCGTACAATTTCCTGATCGCGACCGGACTCAAGCTGTCGGAAGTGTCGTGGGTCTACATGCTGACGATCTTCGTCGTCGTCTACGCGACCACCAAGCTTGGTCTGCCGAAGTCGCTGATGCTCAATGCGATCGTGCTCGCCGCGCTTCTCGAACTGATCACCATCCCGTTGTTTGGACATCTGGCCGACGTCTATGGGCGCCGCTTCCTTTATTTCGCCGGCGTCATTTTCACGATCCTGTTTGCGTTTCCGCTGTTCTGGCTTCTCGACTTGAAGACGCCGGAAATGGTGATCCTTACGATCGTCATCGCCCTCAATTTGGGCCACGGCCTGATGTTCGCTCCGGAATCGGCCTATTTTCCCGAACTGTTCGGCCCCAATGTGCGCTATAGTGGCGCGTCGCTCGGCTTCCAGGTCTCGGCTGCGATCGGCGGCGGCTTTGCGCCGATTATTGCGACGGCACTTGCAGCTTATACGGGCGGCACCGCGGGCGTATCCATCATGCTGATCCTCTTGGCGCTCGTCACACTGACTGCGACATTGTTCGCCCGCGAAACTAAAAACGAAGCCTTGCTGGACTGAAGCGCTAGATCCCCGGCGGCCCCAGCCATGACGACGACGCAGCTCGCAGAGCCGAGACCAAAGATCGCGCAGACCAAGTGGAGCGGCGGACGCCTGCTCCACATCCACATCGCGCCGGCCGCCTCATTCGAGATGGAAGAACTCGAGGAAGCAAAATTTGTCGCCGGCCGCGGCATCGAGGGCGACCGCTACTTTCTCGGCACCGGAACCTATTCGCCGAAGCCGGACTGCCGCGAGGTGACGCTGTTCGAGATGGAAGCGATCGAAGCTTTGGCGCGCAACGACCCGCCATTGCAAACAGGGCCGATCCATATCGAACCCGCCGACCATCGGCGCAATCTCACCGTGGTCGGTGTGCCGCTCAATCATCTCGTCGGCAAGCGTTTCCGCGTAGGCGATGCTGTGCTGTTCGGCGGGCGGCTCAACTTCCCGTGCAAATATCTCGAGGAGATCCTCGGCCTGCCGGTCTTCCTGCCGCTGTATAATCGCTCCGGCCTCAATTGCCGGATCGAGAGAGGGGGGATCGTGCGGCGCGGCGATTCGATCGAGCCGATTGGCGACGACTAAGCAGAGTCGGCTGGGTGACGGCGCGCATCATAATGAAAATGGGCGTCAGCGACGTCCGCCAGGTCACGGAGTCGGTGCGGCTTTATACGCTGCGCCATCCGCGCCGGCCGCATCTGCCCGCCCCGGTGCCGGGCGCGCATGTCGATCTGCATCTGCCCGACGGTCGAATCCGCCAATATTCGCTATGCGGTGATCCTGACGACGACACCGTCTATCAGATCGCCGTCAAACGCGAGAATGATGGCCGCGGCGCCTCGCGCTGGATTCATGAAACTCTGCGTGCCGGCAGCATCATTCCGACTTCAGCCCCGCGCAATAATTTTCCGCTCGCGGCCGCGGCACGCCACATCTTCATTGCCGGCGGCATTGGCATTACACCGATCCTGCCGATGATCCGGCATCTGTCGCGGCGCAATGTTCCCTTCGAGTTGCATTATTGCGCGCGGCACAGCGACAGCGCACCATTCCTGCCGCTGCTGCGCCGGATCTGCGGTCCACAGCGGCTATCCACCTATTTCTCGGTCGCGAACGGAGATCCGGCAGCGCGTCTCGACGTCGAGAATCTGCTCAAGGCCGTCATCCCCGGAGCGCATGTCTATTGCTGCGGACCGCAGCGCCTGACCCATAGTTTTCGTGCGGCGGCGAACAGCTGGCCGAGCGAATATGTTCATTGCGAAGTCTTCAAACCGACACTGGACGAAAACTTCGTCGCCGAACCATTCGATATCAAGCTTGCCTCGACCGGCGAGGTGCTGCGGGTTCCGGCCGACAAATCGGCCCTCGACATCCTGCGCGCGCGCGGTTTGCCGTTGCCCTCGAGCTGTGAATTAGGCGTGTGCGGAACTTGCGCTTGCCGTTACCTCGACGGAACCGTCCTCCACCGCGACACGGTGCTTGATGTCAGCGCCCGGCAGGATCGAATGATCCTTTGCGTATCGCGCGGCCGCGTCAGTGTCACGCTCGATCTGTAAAGGCGCGGCACGGGTCCTTTATTTCCCCTGCTTGACCGGCGAGAGCCAAAACATAGCGGTGCCGATTGGCGGACGCTGCGTCCCTCAGAGCTCCGAATACGGGCCCCCCCAAAGGAAAAATGGAGGGAACCCTAAGGCAAAATGAAGAGGCCTTGAAAGACAGATCTCGCCATTTCTGACATGAGGACCGTAACTCCATAGTACCAGGGGCCGGCCTGCCGCCGTTTGTTGCCTGGTATGAAGCATGCGGGTTCGGAAGGAAAAAATCCATGACTCTGAATCGTCGACTGATGTTTCGTTTTGCTGCAATGGGCGGAGCGCTCGCGGTACTTGTTCGCGGCGCCGGCGCCGAGGAGGCGAAGAGGAAGCAGCACAAGATCGTCCTGCACGTCGGCACGAACGATCAAGACTCCATGAAGACCGCGCTCGGCAACGCCAAGAACGCCTACGAGATCTATGCGAAGCGCGGCGAGAGCGTCGCCATCGAGATCGTGGCTAACGCCGGCGGCCTGAACATGTTCCGTGACGATACTTCTCCGGTGAAGCAGCAGATCGCCGAGTTGCGCAAGGTTGATCCCGATGTCGTGCTCTCCGGCTGCAACAACACGAAGATGACCATGGAGAAACGCGAAGGAAAACAGATCACGATCATTCCGGAAGCGCGGCTCGTTCCGGCTGGGGTCGTGCGGATGGCGGAACTTGAGGAGCAGGGTTACGCCTACGTGCGGCCGTGAACGACGGGGGGATGAAGTGAAATAGTCGTGCGCACGCTGTTTAGTCCCGCCGCCGCCCTCGTGGCATTCGCATCGTTCGCCGTGGCGACCGCGTACGCGCAGACGCCGGCGGCAGTCACCTGGAATCCGCCCGATATCAAGCAACTTCGCGACGACGCCTGGGGCGGGATGGTACGGCTCGGCCGCGAAATCATGGCGCACACATCATCCAGGATCGGCCCGGAAGTCTCTGATGTTTCGAAGCGCTACGCCGGCAACAATCTGGACTGCGAGAGCTGCCATCTCGAGGACGGCGTCAAGCAATTCGGCCTGCCCTATGTCGGCGTCTACAGCGACTTCCCGCAATACCGGTCGCGCGAGGGCGAGGTCGGCACGATTGAAGATCGCATAAACGGCTGCATGACACGCAGCATGAACGGCCGCGCCCTGCCGCTCGACTCTGTCGAGATGAAGGCGATGGTCGCCTACATCAAGTTCCTATCACAGGGCGTGCCGGTTGGCGCGCCGACCCGAGGCCGCGGCTCGGGCGCGATTAAGGAACTCGATCGTGCCGCCGATCCTGGCCGCGGCAAGCAGGTGTTTGCGCTGGTCTGTGCGCAGTGTCACGGCGCGGACGGACAGGGCAAACGTCACGGTGCGCCCGGCGATGCGAAAGGATACGACTTTCCGCCGCTGTGGGGCCCGGACAGCTTCAACGACGGCGCCGGCATGGACCGGCTGATTGCCGGCGCGAATTTCGTGCATTCGAACATGCCGTACGGCGTAACCTTCGAGAATCCGGTGCTGTCGGTTGAGGATGCGTGGGACGTGATGGCCTATGTGCAATCGATGCCGCGGCCGCACAAGGCCAATCTCGATAGGGATTTTCCCGTGCGAACGCAAAAGCCGGTTGACGCGGGCTACGGGCCGTACATCGACAGCTTCGACCAGAAGCAGCATCGCCTCGGTCCCTTTGCGCCGATCCGCGCGGCAATGATTGCGGAGGGAAAGAAGTAGGTGGCCGGAAGACGATTATCTTGGCCGGATGATTCGGCAACGCAAAGTGTAATGGAACGAAATTGGATTCTCTCGACGATTCGAAATCCTGCAGAACAGCCGGTTCAATGGTCCCTTGGGATCGCAATTCCGCGGCTTTGGGAACCGGTGAATGCAACAACTGCTCAGGTCGGCTCGTGGCCCTTTTCGGACCTCCGACGATGTCTGCCATCACGCCGCTGTCCATGGCTTCCGCATTTGCGGCAGCAGAGCCGTTTGACGAAACTCGCGGACGTGACGGATCGCTTCAAAACCGGTGATCATCCGACTTCGATCTGAGCTTCTTGCCTCGGCGCGTTGTCTGAGCATCGCACGCGGGTTACTGCACGGTCACATTGAGCTCCTTGACCAATCGGGCAAACTTGTCGGAATCCTCTCGCACGATGTGCGCATAGTCTTCGCCGCTGCCCCCAGTCGGCTCCTGCGCTTGATCCAAGAAGCTTTGCCGAATTTTCCCATCGGCGAGCGCCGTGTTGATTTCTGAATTTAGCCGGGTCCTGATCTGCGGTGGGGTGCCGTTCGGAACGAACACTCCGATCCGTTGATCGGTCTCAAGGCCGCTAAGCCCGGCCTCTTCGAATGTAGGTACGTCGGGCAGCGCAGACGAGCGCTTCGCCCTCGACTGGGCAAGGATATTCAAAGTGTGTGCCTTATAATACGGGATCAGCGGAGTTGTACCAAAGGAACCGAGTTGGACATTTCCCGCGATGAGATCGTGGATCGCCTCGCCGCCGCCACGATACGGCACCTGCACGAGGGTGATGCCGGCAAGTTTCGCATACCATAAAGCAGTCACTGCCTGGAGCGAGCCGACACCGCTTCCGGTCGCGAACCGCATGCCGGGCTGCTGCTTGGCTTTGCCGGTCAAAGCCGCGAGTGTGGTCGCGCCGAGCGATGGGTGAGCGGCGAGCGCAATCGGCTGTGTTGAAAGCTCGATCACCGGCGTCAATGCCTGCAACGGATCGAAATCGAGTGTGAAGATATGGGGATTGGTACTGATGGCATCGGTACCGATCAAAACCGTGTAGCCGTCCGGCGCGCTTCTAGCCACATATTCCATGCCGATATTGCCGTTGGCGCCCGACTTGTTTTCGACGACGACCTGCTGGCCGAGTTTGCGGGACAAGTAGTCGCCGATGACTCGGGCGGCGACGTCGGTTGAGCCACCAGCGGGAAACGGAACGATGAAATGGATCGGCCGCGCCGGCCAGTCGGCGGCCGAAACTGGTATCGACGCTGCAACTAAAAGTGCAGCCGCCGCTAATATGCGTCGCAAGCCTGACATCAGGATTATTCCTTTCCCTCGCGCTGAACTCAATTATGATGGCGCACCCCCCACCCACTCACAATACCGTCTCAAGAGACGGCATCGGACGTGCAATCACCATGCCATATTCAAAGTACCTGCCGGAGCACATGGGCTCCATCAAACTCATGACATCCGGCCCGTTTGTCGCAGGATCATACGCCGAGCTTGTTCTTGTCTACACCGCCGGTACATTCGGCATCGACGATACCGGCATGCTGAAGATTTCGTGGCGGACGACGTCGGACTTCAGCAAACCGCAGTTCAAGGATCCAGCCGCAGCGAACTTCACGACGGTCGAAGCAAGCAACGGTGCCAAGCTCGACGTGTGGTTCGACCGCCTGAACATTCGACCCTACGCCAACACCTTGCTCATTCGCGTCGGGCGCGGCTATCTCCGCGCCGGCGACACGCTCACGATCCGCTTTGGCGATCGCAGGCAAGGGTCGCCGGGTCTGCGTTTGCAGACCAATATCGAAAGCAACGTCGAATTGCGCACGTCGGTTGATGCGTTTGCCACTTATGAATTCTGCGAAATTCCGGTTCAGCCGAGCTTCGATTTGATCGCCGGACCGGCCGTGAAATGGAAGGCCATTTTGCCTTCGATCGCAGTTGCCGGAGAGCCGTTTCGTCTCGCCATCGTCGCCGAGGATATGTGGGGAAATCCTACCGAAGATGTGGAGGGCATGCTGGAGCTATCCGCATCGCGGCCCGTGCAGGGCCTCCCCCGTAGTCTCACGGTACGAAAAGGCGACGGTCCCCGTGTGATCGAAGGGCTCGTTGCGCAGACCGCCGGCGATATCGACATTGTAGTATCGGCAAACGGTCAAATGCTCACGCGCGCCAATCCGCTCCGGGTCGTCACGGCAGCGCCGCTGCGGCGCTATTGGGCGGACTTGCACGGCCAGAGCGGCGAGACGATCGGCATGGGGAGCGCGGAGGAGTATTTTCGCTACGCGCGTGACAAGGCATTTGTCGACATGGTCGGGCATCAGGGCAATGACTTCCAGATCACGGATGCATTCTGGAAACGATTGAACGAACTGACCGCGCAATTCGATCAGCCGGGAAAGTTCGTTTGCCTGCCCGGATATGAGTGGTCGGGCAACACCGGCATGGGCGGCGACCGCAATATATTCTTTCGCCGCGAGGGCCGGCCGATCCGGCGCTCGTCGCACATTCTCGTTGAGGGTGCCACGTCGACGGATGCGGTCTACACCGCGGACAAGCTGTTCGAGGTGCTGAGCAAGGAAGAATGCCGGGTGATCGCCCATGTCGGAGGACGCTACGCCGACATCAAATACGCCCATGACGGGCGCATTGAGCGCACGGTCGAAATCCATTCCAGCTGGGGCACGTTCGAGTGGCTGCTGCACGACGCATTCGAAAAGGGCTTTCGTGTTGGCATTGTCTGCCACAGCGACGATCACAAGGGGCGCCCTGGAGCGACAACGCCCGGGGCTTCGACGTTCGGAGCGATCGGCGGGCTGTCTTGTTACTTCATGCCTGAATTGACGCGTGACGCCTTGTTCGAGGCGCTGCGCAAGCGCCACCATTACGGGACCACCGGCGCACGTATTTTTCTCGACGTCCGCGGCACGTTTGCGCGCGAGGTGACCGGATTTTCAGAAGATCCGAAGCTCGGGCCGGCAACGGAGATGACGGTCCGCGACGCCATGATGGGCGACATCATTCGTCCGGCGGGCGTGCCCATGAAGCTTTCGGTCGAGGCGATTGGAACCGCTCCGGTCGAACGCTTGGACGTGCTCCATGGCACTGAAGTCGTTCAATCGGCCCGTCCGTTTGGCGCTGCGGATCTGGGGCGCCGCGTGAGGGTCCTTTGGCAGGGCGCTGAATATCGCGGCCGCGGCCGGGAAACCATGTGGCAAGGCAAGCTGACGGTCGCGGACAACCGTATCATGCGATTTGCGCCGGTGAATTTTCTCAATCCGGAGCGGCGGATCCAGGAGGTCCGGGCACAGCATCAGCTTGCTTGGACCTCGGTCACGACCGGCAACGTCGCTGGGATCGATCTCTGGCTTGAAGACGCCAAAGCCGGCCTGCTCGCGATTCAGACCAATATTGTCTCAGGCGACATCGATCTCGGCAAATTGTCCGACGAAACGACCGTGCTTGAGGGCGGCGGACTCGGCCGAAGGCTGAGCGTCTATCGATTGCCAGAAAAAGAGTGGAGCCCGCGCATTGCACTGGAACATCAGGTCGACTTCAAAGGCGATGCCGATCTGCCGGTCTATGTGCGCCTGACGCAATCCGACGGACATCAGGCGTGGTCGAGTCCTATCTATCTCATCGATTAGGCCGAGCCATGGTGACCGCACCCGTGACCGGCGCGGTCCATCCTTACGCGCAACCAAAATCTTCGCATCTATCGATCCGTCTTTGCTAGGCGGCGAACAAGCAGGAGGTCCGGGATTGGTCCCTGGTGAGCAGGATCAAGGAGATCATCATTACCCATCCGAGGTGGAGGCCGCTCTCGAGGAAATTCCGGGCATTCGTGAAGCGGCGGTGATCGGGATTCCTCATCCGGTGGCCTCGCAGGGCGGGCAAGCGAGCTGGCGCACTTGGCAACTTTGTCAACGGGTCGACTGACCTACCACTTGACCCATCAGCATCAGCCGGTCGTCGAGGTGGCCCATGATCCAAAGCGAGCCGCCGATGATCAGCGTGACGATGAGCACGCCGAAAGCGAGCGCCAGCACGTTATTCGTATTGTCCGGCGCCGTCGTGATATGCAGGAAGAAAACCAGATGAACACCGATTTGGGCAATGGCGAGTACGGCCAGCGCCATCGGAATGGCGGGTCCCCAGATCAGGTGCGTATGCACGACATAAAAGGCCGCGATCGTGAGAAGCGCGGCCAGCACAAGGCCGAGCACATAAACCTCGACTTTCTCCCATACCGAATAAGGGCCGGTTTCTATCAAACCGGGAATGACGTCGTCGGAGTCGCCATGGTCGGTCATCGGCCTTCTCCTATCAGGTAGACGATGGTGAAAAGGGCAACCCATATGATGTCGAGCACGTGCCAGAAGAGATTGAAGCAGAGTATGCGGCGCAGAATATTGGGCCGGAATCCCTTGACGTAGATTTGCGCTATCATGGTGCCGAGCCAGAGCAGTCCCGCGGTAACGTGCAAGCCGTGACAGCCGACCACCGCGAAGAACGATGACCAGTAGCCGCTCACTTGCGGGCTGGCACCTCGCTCGATCATTGCGGTGAAGTCCCGGGCTTCCAGAACGAGGAATGCCGCGCCGAAGAGGCCGGTGATCAGCAGGAAGATCTGTGTCCAGAGCTGATTGCGCACGCCGGTGGCCACGGCGGCCATGCCGCAAGTGAAACTCGACAGCAACAGGGCCGTGGTCTCCAGGGCTATGCTGCTGGGGTCGAACAGTTCCGGCCCGGTCGGCCCTCCGGCGGTGGCATTTCGCTGCACGGCGTGCGCGGCGAACAGGCACGAGAACAATACGATGTCGCTGAGCAGAAAAAGCCAGAAGCCGTAGCCCACAATCACGCTTTTGGAGGCTGGCCCGCCTTCGCCATGCCCGGTCGCACGACCGCCACCGCCATATCCGCCACGGCCGATCTTGTAAGGATCGACGCCGCGTCTTGTATCGACAACTGCATCAGTCGTACTCACGCAATCTCCCGCGCGTGGGCATCCAGCCACTCTTGACGCGCTCTTCTGCGCTCACGGTCGAGGCGGGCCACCTCCTCGACCGGAATTTCGTATTCGGCGATGTCACGCCAAGCGAACCAGACGAAAACCCCGTAAGCGGCCGCGATACCGAGCCCCACCATCCACCAGATGTGCCAGATCAACGAAAAACCCGTGATCGTGGTGAAGAACGCGGTGATGAAACCGGTCGGGCTATTTCTCGGCATTTCGATCGGTTGATAGTCCGGCTCTGCCGCCAATTGCCCGGCCGCGACGGCATGCTGCTTGACGTGCCAGTAAGGCTCCCCGCCTTGCACATTGGGCAATACGGCAAAGTTGAAAGCCGGCGGCGGCGACGCCGTTGCCCATTCGAGCGAACGCCCGTTCCACGGATCGCCGGTCTCATCGCGTAACGCATCGCGATGCCGAATGCTCACGACAAGCTGGATGATCTGGCAGACCATGCTGACGAACAGGACGATGATGCCGACGCCGGCTGCGAGTACCCACGGCCGCCATTCCGCCACGTCGTAATGCTGCAGCCGCCGCGTCATGCCGAGAATGCCGGCAACATAAAGCGGCACGAAGGTGACGTAGAAGCCGACAATGGCAAACCAAAAGGCCGCCTTGCCCCAGCCTTCGTGGAGCTTGAAGCCGAAAGCCTTGGGAAACCAATAGGTGATGCCGGCAAAAGCGCCGAACAACACCCCGCCAATGATCACATTGTGGAAATGGGCGACCAGAAACAGGCTGTTGTGGAGCTGAAAATCGGCCGGCGGCACCGCGAGCAGCACGCCGGTCATGCCGCCGATGATGAAAGTCACCATGAATCCGACGGCCCACAGCATCGGCGTCGCATAGCGAATGCGGCCGCCATACATCGTGAACATCCAATTGTAGATCTTGACGCCGGTGCCCACCGCGATGATCGACGTCGCTATGCCGAACACGGCATTCACGTCGCCGCCCGCTCCCATGGTGAAGAAGTGATGCAGCCACACCATGAACGAGACGAGGCAGATAAAGAGCGTCGCCGCGACCATCGACCGGTAGCCGAACAGAGGCTTGCCCGAGAACGTCGAGATCACCTCGGAGAAAATCCCGAAAGCCGGCAGCACAAGGATATAGACTTCCGGATGCCCCCACGCCCAGATCAGGTTGATGAACATCATCATGTTGCCACCACCGGAATTGGTGAAGAAATGGAAGCCGAGATAGCGGTCGAGCGCGAGCATCGCGAGCGTCGCGGTAAGGACGGGAAATGCCGCGATGATGAGGAGATTGGCCGCGAGTGCCGTCCAGCAGAACATCGGCATGCGCAAATAGCTCATGCCGGGCGCGCGGATTTTCAAAATGGTCGTCACGAAATTAATTCCGGTCAGCAGGGTGCCGACGCCGGAAATCTGCAGAGACCAGATGTAATAATCCACCCCGACGCCTGGCAGATACGTGGTCTCCGACAGCGGCGGGTAAGGCAACCATCCGGTGCGGGCAAACTCGCCGATCACAAGCGATATGTTGACCAATAGCGCGCCGGTCGCCGTGAGCCAGAAGCTTGTCGAGTTCAGCGTCGGAAATGCCACATCGCGCACGCCAAGTTGCAGCGGCACCGCGAAATTCATGAGCCCGATCATCAGCGGCATAGCGGCAAAGAAGATCATGATCGTGCCATGCGCCGAAAAGACCTGGTCGAAATGCTCGGGCGGCAGATAACCGGGCGCACGGAAGGCCAGTGCCTGCTGCGATCGCATCATGATCGCGTCGATAAATCCGCGCAGCAGCATTGCCAGGCCAAGCAAGGTGTACATGACGCCAATGCGCTTGTGATCGACGCTGGTGATCCATTCGCGCCAAAGGTAGGGCAGATGTCCGCGGACGATCACCCACGCCAGCACCATGAGAATGACGACGATTACCGCGGCGCCGGCAATCAACGGTATCGGCTGATTCCAAGGGATCGCGGCCCAGGTAAGCTTGCCCAGAAGGCGCATTTCAATGCCCCCCGACCGGGCGAGCGCCGGGGCCGGTCGCGGCGACTTGCGATGCGGCGGACGGTGGAATCTGCCGTTTCACGATGGCGTCGAAAAGATTCGGCGCCACGGCGCGGTAAGTGGACGGGCGCACGCCTTGACTTTGCTCTTGCAGCGTCTCGTAAGCGGCTTTGTCCAATTCGGGTCCGGTCTGCTGCGCGGTAGCGATCCATTGCACGAACCCCGCCTGCGGTACGGCCCGCAACGTGAAGTGCATGCCGGCGAAACCATCTCCGCTGAATTGCGCGGACTCGCCGAGATAGTCGCCTGGCTGGTCGGCCTGCAGATAGAGCTGCGTGACCATTCCGTTCATCGTGGCGATCATGCTGCCGAGCTGCGGCACAAAGAATGCGTTCATGACGCTTGCTGAGGTCAGGAAGAAATGAACGGGAGTGCCGACCGGAGCGACGATCTCGTTGACGCTGGCAATGCCCTGGTCGGGATAGATGAATAACCATTTCCAATCCAACGAGACGACCTGGACCCGGATCGGCTTGTTCGGAGACGAGATCGGCTGAAATGGATCGAGCATGTGGGAACCGATCCAGATCACGCCGCCGAGAAACAGAATGACGAGAAGCGGTATCGCCCAAACTATGATTTCGATGCGGCCGGAATACACGAAGTCCGGGCGATAATGGGCTCTGGCATTGGATGCACGAAACCACCAGGCAAAAAAGATCGTGCCGACGATCGTCGGCACGACGATCACCAGCATGATCCCCACGGCATCGAGCAGTATCTTGGCGTCGGCCGCCCCTACGGGCCCCCGAGCGTCAAAAATTCCTCCAGAGCAGCCGCCGAGCGCGAAGGCTACGCAGGATATTATAATCCAGCGGCCCACGTGACATCGTGCCAACCTCGAAATCGCCTCAAACAGGACTTGAGCAGCGGTGTCAGCAATCACGTAATGCTCTTCACACCGGCCGGATGAACCGGAAGAGTGTGGATCCAATCATGATAAAAGCACGCAGGACTCTCCGCGTGCTGCCGGAGTGGCAAGTAACCGTGCAACGCCAGACCCAAAAGCGCGTTCCCGCGGCAAATTTGCTTTATCCCGTGGATGCCGTTCGGCCCCGGTTCCAAGGCCTTTGGTGGCCTCAGACTTACAGAAGGATGATCGTGCCTCGGTCGTTATTCCGGCCGCGCGCTCGGCATCCCACCGCCGGATCTGAGGAACGCCGACAGGCGGTAGATCGGCATCTTCGACGACAACCTTTGCTCCAAGCGCAACGGACAGACGGTCGGCGACAAGGCGGCCGATGAAGGCGCCGGCGCCCCCTGGCGGTACGGGTACAATCAGGGTGATGTTGCGTTCAGGATGGGAGGTCGCTGAAACCGGGAGGGACAATCCAAGGGAAGCAGGGACAATCCAAGGGAAGCGGAGAACACGGCCAAGGCGACCTTTACGACGGTCGCAAGGCGCGCCGGAAATTTCATAAACGCTGCAATCCGATTGCCGCGGGTGTCCGGCAACTCCCCGTCATATCCAGATCAGGCTCCGGACTCAATTGATCAAACAAGTTGCAACTGCCATGAAGACGGTGGACAAAAACGATATCGACGCGCTGCTCGTCGTGTGTTGCCTTCCTTCCGACGCGGGCGATCGGACCGACACGAATTTCACGACAACGAGGATGAAATAAATGCCGCATATTGTAACTGACGATGGCGTCAAGCTCTATTACGAGGAAACTGGCCGCGGCCATCCCATCGTCTTTGTGCATGAATTTGCCGGCGATTTGCGCTCCTACGAGCAGCAGCTGCGTTATTTCGGACAGCGCTATCGCTGCATCGCCTACAATGCCCGTGGCTATCCGCCGTCCGACGTCCCGCTCGAGCCCGAGAAATACGGGCAAGACCGGGCACGGGACGACATCCGCAGCGTGCTCGACGCGTTGAAGATCGAAAACGCACATGTCGTCGGCCTCTCCATGGGCGGCTTTGCGACGCTGCACTTCGGCTTCACTTACCCGGAGCGGACGCGCTCGCTTGTCGTTGCTGGTTGCGGCTACGGCGCCGAGCCAGGCAAGCGTGAGCAGTTCGCGGCGGAAGCGCAGGCGGTCGCGGATTCTTTCGAGCGCCAGCCGGGCGAGGCGATGAAAAGCTATGCGCTGGGACCGACTCGCGTGCAGTTTCAGAACAAGGATCCCCGCGGCTGGCAGGAATTCGCCGATCAGTTTTGCGGACATTCTCCAGAGGGCTCGGCGTGGACGCTGCGCGGCGTGCAGGCCCGTCGCCCGTCGCTATACGAACTCGTCGACAGGATGCAGGCGATGACGACGCCAACCTTGGTCATCACCGGCGACGAGGATTGGCCTTGTCTCGAGCCGGCGCTCTTGATGAAGCGTTCCATTCCGACCGCGGGCCTTGTGGTCATGCCGAATGCCGGCCACACCATCAACCTCGAGGATCCGGCAACCTTCAACCGACATGTCGATGAATTCCTGCATGCAGTTGATATCGGCAGGTGGCCGAAACGCGATCCGCGGTCTATGACTGCGGCCATACTCGGGCGTTGAGCACTGCCGCGCCGCGAGGCCTAACGACCCTGCGTGCGCGATTTTGTTGGCGCCCAGCGCGGTTCGGCCTGCTATTGTCGTCACCAGAGGCACTTCCGCCCTTTGGCGGTCCATCTCCTCGATAAGCGAGGCTAAGGCTACCTTGTCAGCTGCTCAAAAACTACGCGAGCTCCTTGCCGAAAAGGATATTGCGTTGATGCCGGGATGCTTTGACGCGCTCTCGGCGAAGCTCGTCGCCGATGCCGGATTCAAGGTCACCTTCATGAGCGGCTTTGCCGTCTCCGCTGCCCGGCTCGGCCTGCCCGACACCGGCTTTATCTCGTTTGCCGAGATGCTCGACAATCTGCGGAACTGTTGCGCTGCGGCGGCGAAAATCCCGCTTATTGGCGACGGCGACACCGGGTACGGCAATGCCCTGAACGTGCAGCGTACGGTCGTCGAATATGCGCGCGCCGGCGCCGCCGCCGTGATGATCGAAGATCAGGTCAGCCCAAAAAAGTGCGGCCACACGCGCGGCAAGCAGGTCATCTCGCGCGGGGAAGCGCGCACGAAGATCCGTGCTGCCGCGGATGCGAAGGCGGACGCCGACATTCTGATCATGGCGCGAACCGATGCGCGCGCAGTTCACGGCTTCGACGCCGCGCTTGATCGCTGCCGGGATTTCGAGGATGCCGGCGCGGATATCATCTTCCTGGAAGCGCCGGTGACCGAGGACGAGATGCGCAGGTTCTGCGGCGCCATGAGCAAGCCATGCATGGCGAATATGGTGCCGGGAGGAAAGACGCCGCTCTTGCCTCCGGCCGAACTGCAGGCGATCGGCTATAAGCTCGCGCTCTATCCGGTCATGCTGCTGTCGGCTTCGGTTGCGGCGATGCAGACGACGCTTGCCGCGCTCAAGCCCGGGGCCGAAGCAAAACTGCCGCCGAGCATCTCATTCGCCGAATTGCAAGGCGTGGTCGGATTCCCGAGCTATTGGCAGCTCGAGGAGCGTTACAAACCCGACGACGAGCCGATTTAGGCCGCCGACGCCGGCATGCGCAGCACTGCAATGATGCCGTCGGAGTCGACGAGGTCGGCGTATTTCTGCTCCATGTCGAACAGATTGGCGTCGTGTGCCTGCAGCGAACGGTCGCCGACGCAGTCGCGTGCGACGATGACCCGGAAATCGTGGCTCATGGCGTCGACCACAGTGGCGCGTACACATCCCGACGTCGTGCAACCGGTGACGATGAGCGTGTCGACGCCGAGCCGGCGCAACTGCTCCGCATAGCCGGTATTGAAAAAGGCCGAAGGCTGGGTCTTGCGCAGAATGGTTTCGGTTGGCAGCGGGGTGAGCTCCGCCACGATCTGGCCGGCATGGGCGTGTTCGGTCAGCGTTGCGAGCGCGGGCACTTTGCGAACGAAAGCGCAAAAGTCGCTGCCATCGTCGGCATAGACAACGCGCGAGAAAGCAACGGGAAGACCGCAACGGCGCGCCGCCGCGAGCAATCCCACGGTCTTTGCTACGGCCGCCGGAATGTTGCCGCCGCCGAAAATCGCGGGATCGACAAAGCCGTTGGTGAAATCCACGACGCAAAGCGCCGGCCGCACACCCATGCCGACCGTGTTGCCGAAGCCCTGAGCACGATAGATGTCCGTATCGCTTCGATTCATGACGCCATCACCTCAAACTCATTCGATCTCGGCGGCGCGCCGCAGGCTCGCAATCATTGACGACTTCAACATATAGTCCCGTGCCGCGGCCTTGTCGCCGGCAATCCGCCGCAATTCGTCGAGCGCCTTCGCGCGCACCGCCGGGTCGCGTTCGCTGATGATCTGGCGGTTGCGGTGGGTCTGCGCCTGCACCGCCTCGACGGCGACGGTACGGCGCTGCCGGTCATAGCGGTCGAGCGTGCTGTCGTCGCCGCCGGCCCAGATCTTTTGCAGCTTGTCGGCGAGATTGAAGGCGTCCTGAATGCCGCCGTTCATCCCCATGCCGCCGAGTGGATTGTTGATGTGCGCGGCGTCACCGGCGAGCAGCACGCGGCCGTGGCGGAAGCTTTTCGCGACCTTCTGATGAACGTGATAAACCGAGCGGTGCGCGATGTGATAGGGCTCGGCGCGCCGTACCACGCGCTGCAGCACCTGCTGCAGCGACTCGTCGGACAGAAGCTCGGCGCGGTTGGAGTTTTCCGGCGCCGGCACCAGGACGCGCCAAAGATCGGGCACGCGCAACAGTACGAGCCATTCCTGCGGATCGGCGATGTAATTCACGTAGGCGATATCGCTCAGCGCCGTCTCAAAGCGAAAGTCCGTCGATGCGATCAGGAACAGTTCGGGATAGGTGAAGCCTTCGAACTCGACGCCCAGCGACTGGCGCACCGCGCTGTGCGCGCCGTCCGCGGCGATCAGGTAGCGTCCGGTGATACTGACGTCCTCGGATTGCACCCGGGCGGTCACGGTCACCCGGTCGTTGTCTTGCGAGACGCCGGTGACCTGATGACTGAAGCGAATGTCGGCACCGGGCGACTTGCGCAATTCCTCCTCAAGGAATTGCATGAGCTTCCACTGTTCGCATTGCACGCGATAGGGGTGGCTGGTCTCATCCGCAAGCGTCGACAGATCGAACGTGGCAACCGGCCCCGTTTCGCGGTCGCGGAATTGCCAGGTCGGGGCTTTCAATCCGACATCGATCATGCGTGGCACGACGTCGAATTCGTCGAGCAGGTCGAGCGTCGGCGGATGGAATGTCGAGCCGCGCAGCTCCATGACGAGCTGTGGTTCGGCAGCGAGCAACACCGTAGGGATGCCGCGGCGAACCAATGCCAGTGCCGCAGTCAATCCGACCGGCCCCGCGCCGACGACTAAAACGCGGTAGCTTTCATTTGTCGTGTCACGGGGCATGTCACTTTTTCACTTGGCATGTCACTTTCACTTGGCATGTCATCGCGTTTGAGGTCCCGGCTGTGCTGACCACCCGGTATAAGGCGAGCGATGCGGCACGGTAAGCGAAAGTTTTAGGCAGGCATTGCACCATGGAAGTGCTGCAGATTTTTAAGGACACCTTCGACACTCGCATCTTGACGTGCTGCACCGGCGCCTCGCAGATTACGTGAGGATGCAAACGGTGAGCCAAAGCGGAGCAGGTGAACAAATGCGGGACGTCCTTGGGTGGCGGTGCAAATTCGGCGTCATCGGGCCTTCGACCAACACCATCGTGCAGCCCGATTTCGAATCGATGCGGCCGCCCGGCGTCACCAATCACTACCGCGGCATATTCACGCCGAACAACAAGGCCGTGAGCAATGATACTTTCATGGCCGGCGCTCACGTCATCGGCGGCAATGTGCTTGATGCGGTCAAGAATGTCATGACCTGTGAGCCCGATTATCTGGTCATGGGCATGTCGGCGGTGACGTTTTTCGGCGGTGTTGCCGGGGCCGATGCTTTTCAGGCCAAGGTCGAGAGCACGGCAGGCGTCGGCATCAGCATCGGTTCGCATTCCTCGACCGCCGCGCTGAAAGCTTATGGCGGCGTAAAACGCATTGCATTTCTTTCGCCTTATTATCCGGTCGCCAACGCCGAAGTGCGACGCTATTTCACCGAGTCGGGCTTCGAGGTGGTCCGCGATATTTGCCTCGAATGCAAGAGCTGGACGGCGATCGCCGAAGTCACGCCGGACACGCTGCGCGACCGGCTGATCCAATTGCATGGTGACGGCGGGGACGTCGATGCCATTATCCAGGTTGGAACCAATCTCAGCATGGTCCGCCTGGCCGCTGCGGCGGAACTATGGCTCGGCAAACCCGTCATTGCGATCAACACTGCCACCTATTGGCACGCGCTGCGCCACAACAAGATCATGGACAAGATCCAAGGGCTTGGCCGTTTGCTCGAAGAGTTTTAGGTCCTCGACCGCCATGAGCAAACATGCCCGCTTTCCCGATTGGTCGTCGCTTGCGGAGCGCAACCGCGGG
>Ga0335072_10001953_pt1 | contig 32679 bp, 30 predicted proteins | sample Lox_Sample_21_FD_206725 | JGI IMG/M metagenome (GOLD analysis project Ga0335072, IMG submission 206725) | Soil microbial communities from Loxahatchee National Wildlife Refuge, Florida, United States - Lox_Sample_2.1 | ecosystem: Environmental > Terrestrial > Soil > Wetlands | place: USA...
TATTGCGTCTACCTACGCAATTGACTCTTATAAACCTGTGGCTGGAAGCATCTTCGTCACCATCACGGTCAACAAGAACGTCTGGGGTTATGGTTTCAGCAAGTTCATCACCCCATGGATTACGGCAGACGGATATATTCCACCCATTATGACGAACATGGCCCTTACCCTCCTTTGGTGCTTGTTCGGAATTGTATTTTGGTTCTATGGCAAGACCTTCAGGAAGTGGACCAGAAACTCTAAGGTTCATAGCATGTGATCTTATCTTGTATGACATGCACACTTGTGTGGATGGCAGGTGGAATTGGAGGACGTGATATAATGTACCATGAATCTTGCTTAGATATTGTTGAACCAAGAATACATTATCTTCGAAGATTCCTATGGCTCTTTTAACAAGATGTTCTTGAGCACTGAGAAATCAGTGACACGATACGCGATTCCCATTTTATGTTAGCGTTAAATTATTAAGCAAGATGAGACACTATCACAGGGTCCGGCAAACCACACTCCAAGAAAAGGGGCTAGGATAACAGACTTTAGCAGCCTACTTTCACTTAATTGACTTCCTACTCACCTGTAAACCCAGTAAACATAAAAATTCTCTCTTCGACAAGGCTATAATGCATGTGCGCAGCTGAGAGTCGTATTCTCGGATCCTAGGTTAGACGCCTTCATATACCGTGACGGGTCCTACAACGTGACGCTGACGTTCACCGGGACGCGGGAATCATCGCATAGCCGACTATCAAGAATGGCTGGTCCTTCGATTTCAAGAGCAGATCTTTCAACTGTAGCTGATATTATCACCGCCTTGGATTGTGTCAATGCATCAGATCTCGGGCAAGCATATTAGCAAAGGAGTGAGCTAGAAGTTTATTAAACAGTGGCATCAAGGTCTATCACATCCTTTGGACTCAATCACTGATGGTTTCAAGGAAAGAGCGCGCAAGGAAAGCCAGCCCTCTGATGGTGAGTTTGTTCTTCCACATCTTTCTCATGAAGATTGGGCACGGAAAAGTTGAGAAGCCAATTCCCTGTACACAAACGCCTCCACTGCCTCAAATTATTCTTTCTCCGGCATGATTTCTCATCAGTATGTTTCCTCCTTGGACTCCGTTTACTCCTCAGGTCGCAATGTGATATCCACTGAAGGATATTTTCAATTTATTCAAATCTTGCACAACTGTCAGCAAGACTTTTTCATAATAGGACCGACCTCAATGACGAAGGAATTACCGGGAGTGACGTAAGGCGGGTATCTCCTTGCCTTCTGGTCGTCTCCAGAAGGTACAAGTCTGCGGTGAGCCCATCTGATTCCAGCAATTACCGCAGACGATGTAATTGGAGACCTCTTGATTATGCCAAGGTCTGCGCATACGGGTGAAGACTTTGCCATGGTCGCCTTCACGACTGAGCACGCTACAGGTAAGTCCTCCCATGGCACAAGCGTGGCACGGGACAAGGGCTAATGTGCTCTCAGCGAAATGGCCGTTCATCTCTCTCACCCCATTCATATACTCGCGGTAGTGCTGAATTGGGAAATGCAGTTTACCCTTCTCGTTATAGAGAGTACCAAATGATTTTTTGGGGCCTTTTTGGTATTCTTTATTATCGACCCGTTTCACGTATGGTTTACGCTTGGCCTTAGCATTTTTTGCACTCCATTTTACTGCCTGTGGGCTTGAAGCCATATTTTGGAAGGAATCAAATCCCTGGTTGTGGGATATATTGTTATGAGCCGCCGTGTACTGTCTCGGAGCCATTGGTGGTAGGTGGGCCAGATGTTGGTTAGGATCCATATATTGCTCCGAAGTCATTTGCTGGTAGCCATTGTAATCACCAAAGTTAGAAGGAGCTGTATTATTGAAAGGACCTTGAGTGGTGAACGAGTGGCCGCCATAACATTGCTCATCCGTAGGAGGTTCAGGATAAATAGAATTGACAGGGTCTTCATAGCCACCGTTAATGCCGATGTTGTCAGAAGTGTGTTCAGCATACGAACTAGTAGCGAAAATGGGAGTCATACAACCCGGGTCAAGCTCTCCTACATTGCGGCCACGACCGTGAGGATAGCCTGTAGCACCAAAATAACGAAGAGAATCGCATGTATATGGGCTTACATAGTCCGTCAAGAAGCGAGCAGGAATAGGATTAGCAACGAAAGTGCCATTCGAGTCGAAGTAGCCACTTAAATTGGCGTTACCAACGGGATAATTGACGTGTTGGCTGCCATTAGGGGTTGTAACAGGGTCATCGAGAACTGGATCATTGTTCTGCTGCTCATATGGGAAGTCGCCAGGATGGTCCGCAGTATGAACGGGGAGAGCCGGGTCAGTATTCTCCTCATCTGGAAAATATCCAGGAGAGGCGCCATGTTCAACGTAGGAACTGACAAAAGCATTGGCAGAAGCAGATATCACAAGGCTACCGGAGTGATTGATATCTCGACCAATATCATTAGCATGATTATTGTCCGTACCAACACCGAAAGACTCGGCCACAGTGAGACCAACCGACATACTAGAGGGGGAAGTTGTGTCGTCGGAGGCAGACAGCGTACCAGGACCATGCACAGCAGCAGGCATTTTCTTGTTGCCATGATGGCGGAATTCAAGATGGTGTGGATTGAACACAGGACGCGGAACAATTGGCGGTGCGGAGCTCGACGAGTTACGTGGGGCATAACCAGCCATAGCAATAGCCATTTCCTCAGCCGTCATGGGTGGCTCATCAACCTCGGTGGTGTCATCAACTCCGGCAGGGACATTGGCAGCACAAAAGGTACGAGTACCTGAGAGGACCTCCTCAAGAGTGATGCCCGCCGTATAGGGATTTATGTTGTCCGACATCTTGAACTGGGTCATGTCAGCTGACTTCACTAAAAGGTGAGGATTCAATTTCTCTTACGTTTACAAGTTGCTGTTCGATATCTTTGCAAAGCTAGTGTGACTTGGTATAGTGTTTTTGAACGCCTTGATCATGGCATGTTAGTTGACAGCTTTAAAGGGTTTGGGGCTGGGGCCGTCTTACTTTTGGAGTGAATTTAAGTTGACAGATGTCGACCCAGCAGGTGTAGTTGTACGGTACTACCGCTGCTCCTGATGATAATATATCGGATCACTCACTCGAGTTCGTTTTGGTGTCGGGGTTTTCTTACTGTTGGAATGGTCTTGAGTTGACAAGTTTCAATCCAGCAGGTGGGAGTTGTGGGATGCTCTTGATGCTCTTGATGCTCTTGATGATCGCATGTGAGTTTACTTCTCGAGAGGTAATCATTGTATACTGCCCTTACCCTTTCAACAAGCCAGTATTGATTGAGCTAGCGAAAGTGATAGTAGTCGTCTTGGTGACCTTGACCTTGATGCTCTTGACGAAGTTATGTCTATTGACTTCTCGGACAGTTATAGGTGAAAGGGGCTTCTTACTGTTACACCAAGAAAGCGTTGAGTAATTTGCGTCACAGATGGTAATGGTCTTGCTGACCCTAACTTTGATAAACGTATTCAAGAGAAATGGGTGACAGAAAGCGTCTACGATAATGACAGAGTCGATCCTGGCTGGATCAATTCGAGTAGAGAAAATCTGGGAACGAAAGCTTGCGCGCAAACAAAAGGATCAATCCTTGCGGTACACTCATATGATGAGGAGTCTTACATTAGAGAGCTTGCGCCTAAGGAGAGAGTTCCTTTTGGGGGATCGAGTTTTCATTGTTGTTTGGGGTAAGTTTAGGACGTTGTTGTTCCGAACTTTTGTAGTCCAGCGAGAATTCCCTGGTGCCCAAAACGTGGAGCCCCGCTGAATTCTTGAGATGCACTTTTGATCATCTGGTTATGTTTGATGTTATTCAAAGTTTCGGCGTCGTTTATTGAGATCATGGACATGCAAGGTAAGTTATGGGGTAAGCAGAGAGATCATTTCAATTACATTGACTTGATTCTATTCAACATATATAATTCTCCTTTTACCACGTCAAGGAAATCGTTATGCAGCAGCCTAGTATCTGTTCAACGGCCTTTCAAACGTGAAAAGTCTGAAGAGCTTAAGTATCCGTTGGTAAAGAGGAGCTTTACTACGTATCTATGAACACAAATGCGGAACTCTCAAAGTTTACAAATCGGATACCGAAGGTCTCATGAATGGTTTGGCAGCTGAATACTGTACCCAGTAAGTGAGTGGGCGTCAAACTTAAAAAAGTACCTTGGTTTTCGCAATACTTCTTCGATGATATAATTCCTTTTCATGATGGTTAATTTTATTGATGCTACTAACGCTTCATACCATGACTTTGTGGACTTTAGATTTAAGTGAGTTTTCATAAACAGACTGAGTGACGTTCGATCTATGGAAGGATTAATTTCGATCTACGGATTGATGCATCCCTCTCAAATTGTTTGTGGGACATGCCGTAATGGAAAGTTCCGTAGTAGGAAGTCTCGTAACAGGAAAACCGATCTATTCAACATACTTTCTTGAAGCACCTCTGTTGCTCTCTATGCTGCTTGGATTTGTCTTTATATGAAGGTTCAGGTTGGCCAATTATATTCAAGTTTGTCATCTTGTTTCCATTCTGGGATGTAGGCTTGTTATACTTGGAGTATTGCTCTCAGGCAAGTCTAAAATTAATTGCGTTTTGATATGAAGTATATCTAGTCGTTTATTCATAGGGAGAAATATTCATTTAAGTCACAGTCTTCCCTCAGGTTCATTTTCTTATGTTAATATGTGCTGTACTTTATAGCATAGGTCGTACAGGGGAGAAACAGTATAACTACGAGTTTGGGAAAGCGCGAAATCGTCCTCTGCATTTCTTCAGTTCATTGTCTATTTCATGTGCCATAGTGCTTTAATTTGCTGTTTCTATAGTGTTCTTGCTATGTCTTGTTCGGATAAGTATCCCTAATGCAGCACGGGCGGCTACCAACGGCGATAATTGTCTCGGTGCCTACCGTTATTCCCCTTCAATTGCATTCCTTTTCTGAAATTTGTATATCTAGTCAACCACGAAGGTTACAATCACATCTACTGCGTAATTTTAAGCATTTTCATCTTCAAAGCTATACCAAACACCCTTCCACAGTATCGGCTACTCAAAATGCTAATGCCAATGACTTCTTAGCAAAATAGATGGCGGAAAAACTGTATCACCACCTCCTGCGACCTATCCTACAACTGCTGCTCAAGCTACCAAAGCTCAGCTGTCCGCACGTTGCAATCAGGAGACAAAGGCTGTTCTCTCAAGCCGTCTATCTAGTCTGCTCCTGCTTATTGTGCTATTGTGTCCTCAATAGCAACGACCACTATCGAAGCCCCAGCTGCTGTATGAACGCCCCTGCTTCCCATATTTCTACCGGATCGCCATCTGACAATCTATTTTTCCAAAATCCTAGACCATCACTTCAGCTGAACTTACAGGAAGCTGCACTGACCTCTATAATCTTTGTGCAACCCTAAAAGGAGTCACCTTTGGCCTAAACTGCGGAAACTATCACACCGTTGGGCCACTCATAATTGATTTCTCGTACAGAATCCCCCTGTTTTTCCACCTGAATTGACTGATACCGTATAACCTCCGGCCGCGTCGCTGTTAATTGGCGAATCCTAAATTATGGGGGCGAAACTCAGCCTAGCATCTGCGAATTACTTGATAGTATGTCGGAAGGCCATTATCCTAACAAGGGTGGTAGACAAGAGTTTGATTCAGCATATTTGCTTGGCTCTTAGTGTGCTTGGTACCTAACATTGGTTTGGAAAAGTGTTGGAAAAGATCTCTTGGACGAAGGACTACGTCTTTGGAAACAGTCTGATGGCTCACGTTTGGTTTCAGAAAGCGGTAGATTTGGTAGTTGTTCTATTGAATCTATCTATTGCCCCTGGCACCAGCAGGGGCGTCTACTCTTCGCCTTTTAAATAACTTTCCAAGAGCGTCCTTGACTTCAGGATCATTTCTGATTGTATTTTGTACAAGCCACTCCTTGATCTTTCCCTGGACTTCCTTCATCACATGGGGATCACCTGCAAACGGCGCCCGTTCCATATCCACCAATCTGGTGGCCTCAACATCAGCCAGGTTTGCTGTCTGATCAAGTCTGTCGAGCTGTTTACGTAGTACCAAATCCGGGTCCCCCTGCAAACGTGTTGCCTCTGGTGATAATAGCATGGGCCCGATTTGGGAGAACGCAATATGCGAAGTGAGTGATATCTTGCGCGTGAGCTGAATGAGCTGGAATGGTAGGTATGGCGGATGTGTTGTAAATGTCGTGAGTAGCGGATTGAGGAATTTAGCGGCTATAGGTGGTAGGTATGGCCTGGATACTGTATGTAGCTCGAAGACGCAGATGACAATGAGCGTCAGCCACCGCCAGTACTTTCCCCACTCGAGATATCCTAATTTGCCCAGGATGTACATGAAAATAGCGCCAGCACCATAAAATGGAAGTATGGATTGCAGGCCATTGAAAAGATAGTCTCGGATGGAGGAACAATGGCGCCATTGTATGATATTGGGGCCAAAACGGTCGTATGCAAATCGTTTAGCTGGATCGAGGAGAATGTCTTGTGCCAACTTGAGATGAACGAAGTATCCCTCGGACGAAGAGGAGGTAGATGAGACCTTATCAGGGTGGTGAATGGCTGCTAGGCGCCTAAATCGCGATTTTATTTCCCGCTCAGTAGCACTATGAGTGACGCCAAGGTCTTGGTAGAAGTCGCTTGCTCGTCGAATATCCCAGTCTGCTTCATAGATTGTATACAGAAGGTATGCAGAGACAACCATGATATGAATGCGCCGGCGGTGCTGTATGTATCTAGGGGTTCCCGGCTGGGGTCGTGGATCACCAGCGCGAATTGTGATACCGTACCATATTGACTGCACCCATCCCGTGACAAGCTATGCAAAGAGTTAGCATATGGCTATCGACGAGTAAGCAGAGTGGAGCGGTACATTTGGAAGGAAAGTCCAGCCAGCGAGAGAAATAAGATTACCAGACATAATAATGAGTTACAGAAATGGCCCGGACACAAAATGCATACCAAAAACCACCAAAATATACGAGATCATTGAGGTCGAGAAGAACTTAGAGAGGAGAGCGCGTTTCAGAACGTGGAATTCAGAAGGTGGAACGTGTCTATTTGAGTATTTCGGGAGCCTTGCACTAGCGGCCGCATCTGAATTATTTTTGAGACCTCAGGTCGAAACTTAAACATTAGACCGCTCGAAATCTAGGGGAGAAGCAATCGAGGTTCAGAATGTCGATTGAAGCATTGCAACAGTCCAGACCATCTGTAATGGAATCACTACCATTGAAACACAAGTCGGAAAAAAAGCATAAGTCAAAGGAAGGCAAGAAGAGGAAGAGAGATCACGAGGACGGGGAAGACCAGAGGCGACACAAGTCCAAGAAACACAAGAAACATGAATCAAAAGAAGAACTAAAGTCAAATTCTGCAGTTGCGAATTCTGGAAGCTCCTTAGGCTCGCCGTTCCACATCCAGACGTCCTCAATCTACCTCCCACTTGCGCCCATATCTCAACGACAACCTATCGAAGGCATGTGCGCCGAACATCTATCGCCACTGATACTCACATATTATCCCCCACTTGGCGGCGTTATTCTTTCATACAGCAGTCCGCGGATTTCCGAGCGGCCATTCGAAGATGATGGTGACGATATACTCTTGCAATGCGTCGATGAATACGGAGCTGCCTTCGCCTGGGTAACAGCTGACTTCCTCCTATTCAAACCCCAAAGGGGAGGATGGCTAGAGGGCTATATCAATCTACAGAATGAGGGGCATCTTGGATTGGTGTGCTGGAACCTATTCAATGCTAGTATTGAGCGGCAGCGATTACCAAGGGACTGGAAATGGGTGGGCGTGGAAGGTGTTGCAAGGACCAAAAAGACTCTGAATGGCACGGGGCAATATGCAGAAGACGGAATGGGGTACTTCCTAGATGGGAAGGGGAAGAAGATTGAAGGAACCGTCAGGTTCAGAGTAAAAGATATCGAGTCAAGCCACGATAGGGAAAGGGGCTTTCTGAGTATAGAAGGCACTATGTTGGACGAGGCGGCGGAGAAGGAGCTATTAGAGCGGGACTACCTGTCTAGGTTGAATAGAAAGGACATGGCGGGTAGGCGACTGGGTGGTTCAAGAGCTTTGGGTGCAACGAGCCTCGGTATGCCTATTGAACCCAATGCAGATGATACAGATGTCGATGGAGGGCTATTAAAACACCGTAGGAAATACTAAAATGAGCACCAGATCGCATGTCTCTCTACTTTGAAAGTACTGTCCGTCTGTTGCGTGTGAATTGTTAATATTAGTTCATGTGAGTCTTGGATCACTATGGAGGATTTATGCTCTCAAGTATGGTAGCGAACTGTAATTTGGGGGAACTCCTCCGCAGGAGTCAAATACATTTAATTGCTCGAGGCGTGCCTTTCATCTGAACAGCGATTTGAGCGCCGCACATTTCTAGATGTATCAAAAAGGAAAAGTTAAAGCACGGGCATGGTTTAAGGGTGGAGGCTGCGGGGCTGGCTGTATCCCGCGCTAGATTAAAATAAGGTAGCCAAAAGTTTTGTTTTCGCGTCTCACGTCACGTCGAGGATTCGCGAAAAAGCGTCTTTCGTCCAGTACGTTCCTTGACAACGAACCCCTTGCGCGATGAGGCTCAGACTCATAGTCAGGCGTCATAACCTGCCTGATGCAGCTGTTGTCTGGTCGGTTGAGCCCAGCGAAAATCCCACTATTTCGCAGTTGCTGGAGCAGGTGAACGAAGTTATTCCACTGGAGTCAGGTGGGGATTGGGGTTTGGAAGACTATTCAGTGGAGATCAAAGGCTCTGACACAAACTTTGAGTGTCTTCACTTTCAATTAGTGAGAACAATTCTGCACGAAGATGATGAAATCCTGTAAGTTATGCTCTGATCGGCGCCCCATGCTCACCTCTGACACGTTACACATAGCATTCGACCTCTTCTCTCGCATGACCTTAAACTGCGCAAAGTATCTGGGCGACACCAAATTTCGTCCGATGGGAAGCATCTATTCGATGGTTGGGTTTTTGGGAGACCAAGACCGCGGGGCCCAGTTGATCGACCTGCTATAGAGATACCCCCAAGGAAGCGCAGAAGAATCACATATGATGGCGATACAGACAGCAGCTTTGATGAGGACCCTATTTCTATCGAGGGCCAAGCGCAAGTTGCGAGCGACCCAGATGGGAATCGCCAATTGATCCTCAGCGCAGATTTTGAAGATGATGATGAAGAGGATGATGAGGACTTCGACCCTAATGGAGAAGAGGAAGATAGTGATGACGAAGAGGAGATTTTAGATGGAGTTATGGAGGAGATGCACGACCGTACTATTGTTGACGATTTGGAGGATGATTCCGAAACTGGAGAAACACTTAAAATCATACAGGATGCGAGCTTGAGATCAGACCTGCGAAGACTACGCGAAGCTTTCCCTAAAACACCTATTTCAGTTTGTGAGAATGTCCTAGTTAGCTGCGACAAGGATTTGAATAAAGCTTGGGGGACATTATCTCAGGCTTTCAAGCCTTCTATACCGCGAAAGGCGATGAACAAATCACCTCAAGATCAAGAAACCCTGCGTCCTGCGAATACGCGGTTTGGGACCCAGACATCTTCCAAGATCAAGAAATTGTCTACCTTTGAGCATGGCAAGGCGCTAGATACGAACGAGGACCTGCCTCTTGACCAAAACAATTCGCTTCTCCAATACTATGATCAACATGGATTACCCGAGGGCTCGATTTCGACGGGCAAAGCTCTCTCGCATATGGCAAAGATCGTTTCATCAAGTAATGTAGGACAGCCTGATAGACCGAGCGTCCGAAATTCAAGAAATAGGATATTGACCTCTACCACTAGGGGCAATAGGAGTGTCAGATTTGCGGAAGGCAACTCTGGGACCAAGACTTCTGACATGTCAGCACAAGATGATAGCAATGACTCAGATGATGAAGACTTCGATCTTGAAAGCAGCATTATCGGACCAGATATGTCCTCTAGCAGTTCTTCGGAAGGATCCAGTGATGACGGAAAGAGGAAGAATGTGAATAACGGCGAGTCAACGTCATCAAAGAAGAGCAACACCAGTAGCTCAGATGCAACATCTGACTCGGACTCGGACTTGGACTCGGACTCGGATTCGGATTCGGATGCAGAGCCCGATGAGATGCCAAGCAAGCCGACGGAATTGCAAGAGAATGCGGCTCCTGAGATGAATTCCATTGCAAAGAACCCGCAGAAAGAGCAAAAGACTCAACAGAAAGGGACGGTGCCACCTGGCCAGGGGAAGAGCTCAACACGAAACCGAAATAAACGTCGGCGCCTTGCAAATCTGTTTCACAGATACAAAAAAAAGGGCATTCTTCCTGCCGGAACAACTGTTAAAGAATTTGAAAAGTTAGAATTGGACAAAATCCGAGCCCCTGAAGGAGCTTTGCAAGCAGTTGGGGAATTTCAGACGGGAGGCTCTCAGAAATCAATGGGACTGACTGAAAAGGCTGCAGCTAACGCTACTGAATTCGAGACAAGAAGGCAGCAACTCCTGAACTCGCTTGCTTCAGGAGGCGTTGAAATTGGGCCCCAATCAATGTCAGATTCATTAATGCTTGCACCTTTGGATTCAGTCTCAAAGCAAGTCGAAACGCCTGACATGATGGCAGCATCTGTGGCCACAACATATGAAACGCCACAGGGACCATCTATAGATAAAGTTACGCATGTTGTTGAAGCTGGTAGTGCAGAGCGTGATGCAAAATCAACTAACCTCGCCATGGCTATAACACCCGTCGAGTCTCCTAGCCAGCCTCCTGTAATGGCTACAGGGTCTACGACCTCTGAATCGGCATCGCGTCCCAGGCGGAAAATCGATCTTGGTGCAGCAGGTCGACTACTTTTCGGCGCATTAGGTGTCCGAGCACCCAAAAACAAGGCCGACCATGAGAAGGTACGAAACGACCTCATGAAGGATATTAGGCCTGGCAAAGCAGTAACAGCGGAGGCGCCCACCACGGAAGTTGAAAGCTCCGATGTTGATGAAGATCCCGAAGCATGGCGCGAAATAATCAATCTACGTGCAGTTGAATGTTGCCACGATGGTGTTGAGTTAAGTCCAGCTCCCTTTCCCTTTGTACAACGATGGGATCCACAGCAACAGAGAAGTTACTCGAAGCAAGGTAATCGGGGCGGGAAGGGTAAAAGGAGCCAGAGAAATCAATCTCAGTACTACGACGATGAGCAGCAGTCATCACAGAAGCGAAAGCGTAATCGGAATTCCTATGATAACCGTTACAATTCAAACGAACAGTACCCAGCTGGGGATGCTGCTGAACTTGAGGATAGTAACCATTATGATGAGCTTATTGGGATGGAATCCACCAACGCGCCCAACGCGCCGATTGTGTATAGTGATGGGGTTGAAGGAGCAGTCAATGATCAGATAATGAAGGACGTTCGAGAAGCTGCAACAAGTCAAGTTATGGATGAAGATGACCTTCCGAGACTTCCGGAAGACATCTCGATGCTTCCCAACTTCACTGATGACGATGTCAAGGCGGGGATGGTCATCGCCTTCAAACAGCTTATTCTATCCGAGGCAACTAACTGGCAACCACAAATGTCAACCTATCGTACTGCTGTCGTAATTAAAGCTTCTGAAAATGGTAATCTCGAACTGAGACTGGCAAAAAGAGATCGGGAACAAACCGAAAAATACTACGATATAGAGACCGGCGAGAGAATCTATGGAAAGTTTGACATGCCTACTGACGATGATCAGAACGATGAAGAAGACGATGGTTTCTTAGAGGTCACAATCAATGAACTCGTTGAGCCAAAAGTTGTACAGCTGGCTCCTGAATGCTTAAACGTCCCAGCATCATCGCCTGAGCCAGCTCACAACAAAGTCAACATTAGTGCAGACGATTCTACCACGCTCGGTCATGTAGATTCTACGAAGACGTCAAAAGCATCTCTTGAAGCCCCTCCAGAAGTTATCGAGGAGACTACTGGCCACCAAGGTCTGCCTGTTGGTGATATTGATTCGCCCTCGATCCGGGGAGGAGAGTTGTCGGCTGATGATCCGGACGAAATATCAGGACTCTCAATCTCAGAGCATGTGCGAGAAGAGATATCAGTGCTAATCAAGGAGGCCGGTTTCCGGACTTCAATATCATCATCGGTGCTTAAAGCTCAAACTCAACTTCCAGGTACCCCTCGAGGTGTTTCAGAGAAGGGTGCATATTCTCCGAGATTCAATGGGTCTGACTCTAGTCCTAGCCAGCCAATACAAGCTATCTCAAGTCCGTCTCACTTCGATCTAACAACGCCGCTTACGGAAGACGTACATTACGCCGTCAGCCCTAGTGAAGATGTCCTGGGGAACAAGTCAACTACATCCAATGTACATTATCCTAAGCTTTCGATTCCATCATCGCTTGCTAGTCAAGTGAGTGACCGCGGTCGCCAGCCAGATTATCCTATTCCAGGCGAAGACGCGCTTCAACAATTTGACTTGGATTCATTTTTAGATGTTCCTGAGGAATTGCCACTCAATAGAGATAAAGATCTCCCGTCTGGGCGGCCTGTAAATATTAGCGACAATTCCCCATCAAATCATGTTAGATCTAGTCCATCTGAATATTTTGAACCCCCTTCATCCGGAGACCTGCCAACACTCGCGGAGATGTTCTCTACTGCTCGAAGCTCCATCGGTCCGAAGCATGAAATACAACCATGGCTGTCGCAAAAGACCGACGCGAAGGACGCGAAGAAAATAGAGGAATCATACAACAAGGAAATGGAAGCACTAGATGCGAAGTTAGAGGAAGAAGATGACCCAGAGCAGATCACGTTCAGGGCATCGCAGGATCATCGAAAGAAACAGTCCACTGCCATAGGCACGTCGCCAAAGGAAAGTGGAAGCCAATTCAAAGTTCCGCCTGGATCTCAGCAAGTTGACCTAACACTGTCAAGTGATGTCGAGCTAGAAGCGGAGAAGGAGAATGTTTCTGATGATTCGTACGACGATGACTATGATCTGCCTCGTGGTCCTGGTTGGGTTGAGAAAAAGCCCCGAAGGACAAGACGTCAAACAACGGGCAACTCTCAGGGTTCCTCGCAGAGAGCGACAAAGACAAGGACCATGAGGAGGAAGACTATGACGAAATTCTAGTGTATATTCACTGTAATCACCTTGAAGTTAGACAATGCATGTATCCAGTTCCCGAATAGTGTAGTGGGAATAAGACATTATTTGTTGACACCATATGCATAAATCCTTTGCATCAACCGAAGTTCATAGCTCTCCAACTAGGGCCGCACCCGGGGGTCCCACGAGGACCATTTCTTGCATGGCTTGAGTAGCGTTGCCCTTCCCTCTGTCTGGGCCAAGTGTGGTCGATCAGCGGGTGCCTGGCGTGAGTAGTGGGGTAAAGCTCTGCATCGGGCAAGTTTGGCGGCTTCCCTGTGTTGACGGAGCTAATGCTCCGAATTGGTGTTCTCGACTGTACTTTGTACTCGGGTATGTTGTTGGAAGGTTTGTCAAAATGCACAATAATTACGTATGCCAAAAGGTCCCATCGTTGCGTATTACGCCACATGACTGAGCCACACCTGCTCTCACCATGGTCAACCCACTTTTTCTAGGTCTTCTCAGGTATTCCAGGACCAATAAGAGCTGCCTCTGACACCATAATTCTCTTTCACCATCAGAGATACGCCACTGAGGTAAGGACTTTTCCTATGTGGGCTCAACATGTTGCAATTCAACAGAGCAATCCTTCATCTCACTTCTTAATTATCTCTCACTTTTTCCCTCTCTTCACATTACCAAAGCAGAGTCATACAGCACAAAGCATACGCCGCATTTCTACAATGTCTATACCTACCAACCCACATCAGAAATCACCCGAACGAGCATATGCTCTGCAGAGATATCTGCTTCTGCATTCTCAACACGATGCTCTCCGAAAACACCTTGATAATATCTCCCAGTCTCCTTCCTCCACGGCTTCATCGCCTCTAATGTCCACATCACCTACTTCGCCGGCGTCATTCTCTACTTCTTACCACACCCAGCGACGTCACCGTCGGTCATCCGCGGCTTCTTACGCAACCCCATCAATCTCACCCATCTCTGAATTACCACCCACAACCTCTTCACCATCCACAAGGCCAGAATTACTGAAAAGGCGATCTTTACCTCCTGTGCTGTCCGGAAGCCCAAGCTTGTCCGAAATCGAGGAGGAGGAGCTGAAGCTCATGAACATCAATCTGCAGATCAAGGCGACGCTCACGGAGCTCTTGAACTGCGAGAGTGTTCGAAAGAATCAACAATATAGGATGTGGATCCAAACGAGACTAATGGACGCAGAGAGGGAACTGAAGGGCTCGAGGAGTTTGAGCCGTACTCGAAGACGGAGCATTGACGTAGGCAATATCTCGCTCATATCTAATAACTTGCATGACCCTATCGAGGATGATTAGAATGGCGTACAATGGGAATAGGATCCTGGGCGGCTTGGACTATTATAGGACACATCTGTCGAAATTGGATATCAAACCATATAGACATATACCCGGACATGCGTCCATGATTTATTATCCTATTTGGCAATATGGTGACACTTGCGCGTATGTCTCATGAATGGTTTCTTGAGCTCTGACGGCATTACTAGCCTCTGTGTTTGGGACATAATCAAAGTTCATAACATAATGGAACAAATATGGAGAATGGCAATAGTACTAGTCACTGTCACAATATAAGGTTGAGAAAGAGATACGACCGCAAATAAGGGTATATTATCAACTGAGCATGCTCAAAACGAGACATAGTAATACAAGTGCCAAAAACCCCGCCCACCCATTCCTTTCCAAGCCCTAAACCATGCAATTTTCCCTTCCCCGTATCAGACCTCATCCACTCAAAGTCAGGCACCATCTAGGACTGGTTCTGTTTCTGGATATCGGCCTCCGCGCCACGCTGCTGCGTCTTGCCAATGTCGTGCCTGTCCTGAGCAGCGGCCTGGGCCTCGCGGTCACCAGCAAGCCCCGCCACGGCGCCCTCGACCGTACCTCCAACGCGGTTGGTGACGCCGCTGGCGAAGTCGTTGACTTGGCCTTGGGCTTCTTGGCCCTTGCCTGCGGCGTTTTGTTGTTGCCCTTCATGCTTCAATGACTATGCAGGCTGTCAGCGGATGTCCAGAACATGATAGGACATGGGATTGGAATTCTATACAGGACATACCTCGGAGCCGATGAGGTTTCCGACCATCTCCTTTCCGCTGCCAATGGTTTGGTTCCAGCTACCTTCCTGGCGTTGAGGATCATTCTTGGTAATGGCGCCACTGCTTGAGGCGGAGTAGCCTGCGAAGCTGGTCCCAGCGTGGGAGGCGTCGTTCTCGACTTGGGCCTTGTCTTGCTTGGCCTGCCCTTGATGCTGGTCGGCACTGCTGCCAGTGATGTTGCCGAGAAGGGTCTGGGCAGCGCCAGAGGCAGAGTCAATGTACGACTGGAGGGTAGAAGTGTTCTTGTCAGACATGGTGTTGGGGCTGTGAAGATGATTGTGTTTTGAAAGTAAGAAGTTGAGTTTATTTCTTGACTTTTGTAGATTGTGAGCCGACTGTAGTTGGATTTCACCATGGTGAAAGAAAGGTCGAGGGGGTTTTATATGCTTGAAATTCGGGTCGCGTTGAGGCAATTCAAGGCACCGCGAACCCCTGTAGGATGGCGGGTCTATTATGATGTCATTTTCAACCTCCAGTGGCATCAATTGAAAGGCAAAAACAGAGCTACGCAAGCTGTCCACCAGCCATCTTGCCCACCCGCATTGCATATGTGCGTCATAGGGACTATGGGTTTCAGAGCGTGGACGATCCTGGGTCTAATCAAGGCTATGCCAAGAAACTGCTAAAATCATACTTAGCTACTCGATTACTGACGCCACTTTGCATTCCCTCGTCGCCTACTGAAGTCTAGATCAATATGCGAGAGCCTTCTCAGGCATCCTCACAGGACCCAAGGAGCTAGAGCTTTTCCATATGCTGCTTTTGGGACGCAGCTCTCTTAGTGGAGTGCTCGGGCAAACTCGGTAAGAAAGATTGTACAATATAAGAGCGTGAGAGACATATCTCGGGCATATAAACAGAGTAGAATCGTGAATACAATTAGTATCATGTCAAGTACATTATGTACTATCCTTACTCCATGAAAGAGTGTAGAATACATTTGTGTAAAAGTCATTAAAGAAAGTGCCGTCCCAAACCCTTATGAACACCACATACCAGGACTTAATGTTGACTCCACTCAATGCTGTTCAAGTCAATGCCTTCCTGCACAAGCTCCCAAAGCGGACTGAGCTCCCTCAAGAACGTCACTCGCTCCTTGACTGCCTTCAAAACATAGTCAATCTCGCTTTCGGTTGTAAAGCGACCAATTCCGAATCTAATACTGCTGTGTGCACTCTCGTCGCTGCTGCCTAGAGCTCTTAACACATAGCTAGGCTCGAGTGATGCAGATGTGCAGGCACTGCCAGAGGATAGTGCAATATCTTTCAGCGCCATCAAGAGAGATTCGCCTTCGACGTAAGCAAAGGAAACATTGACGCAACCGGGATAGAAATGCTCTGGATCGCCATTTTGAGTAGTGTGCTCCATCGAGAGGAGCCCTTTTAATAGTCGATCCGAAAGCATCTTAACACGCTTCGAGTCATACTGCACCATGACGTTAGCCATATCAGGACAAAAAAGAACCGAGATTAAGAACAGAAAATCTAAACTGTCATACTATGTGCCATGCGCGTCATGGCATCTTCGACTCGCAAGCAAGGAGGACGCTAAGAAAGCCATGCAAATGAAGCGTATAATCATGCAAAAGTCTGAGACATCGAATTGAGCTTTAATAACTTACCGAAAGCTCTTCCTTTGCAATTCTAGCAGCCTCTCCGAAGCCAATCACGAGCGCTGGTGCAAGAGTACCGCTCCTTAGCCCTCTCTCCTGACCACCACCACTGATAAGAGGATCAAGTCTGACTCTGGGCCGTCTGCGTACATAGCATGCACCGATACCTTTTGGTCCATATATCTTGTGCGATGACACAGACATTAAATCAATATTCATCTCGTTGACATCGATTGGAATTTTCCCGACCGCCTGTGCTGCGTCCGTATGGAAGAAAATTTTCTTCGAGCGGCAGAGCTTTCCGATCTCTTTCAGGGGCTGGATAACTCCTATCTCGTTGTTTACAGCCATTATGCTCACGAGAGCTGTTTCAGGTCGCATGGCCGCCTCAAGCTCTTCCATGTTGATGAGGCCATTACTCTGCACTGGAAGATATGTAACATCGAACCCTTCATCTTGGAGATGTCGACAACTATCCAAAACACACTTGTGCTCTGTTTGGGACGTGATAATGTGCCTCTTCTTCCCGGACCTGCCGAAAAATCTGGCAACACCTTTCACACTCATGTTATTGCTCTCTGTTGCACCACTCGTGAAGATTATTTCCTTAGGGTCTGCATTAACTAGTTTTGCGATGTGATCACGAGCTTCTTCGACTGCCTTATCAGTTTCCCATCCGTAAGCGTGCGTGCGTGAATGAGGATTTCCATACAGCCCAGAGTAAAATGGCAACATTGCATCCAGTACCCTGGGGTCAAGTGGAGTCGTTGCTTGCATGTCAAGATAAATTGGTCGTTGTCCCTCATCCATGACAGTAGCTTGTTTAAGAACGCCTATGAAGTAATCAGTATAGTCATAATATAAAACATTTGCATTCTGACATACCGGCTATGGGACTCATCATAGCATCGACATTTGCTGTTGTCCCCTGTATCGGCTGGTTCTCCGGTAACTTGCCTGTCTCTGCAAAGAAGGCCTTTTGGTCTGCCCGGATGGCAGTCTCGACATTTACTTGAGCATTATCCTTCTTGGTCTCCGATACATATCCGCGCCTCGATATCTTTTGTGCCGATGCCGGTATTACTCTTGAAAGAGGAGCGACCCTGATCAGACCAGCTGATGAGACCTGCTTCGCACATATACGGGAGGCTTGCCTCAACGAAGAAGAAGCAATATTGGACATGTTGAGCATCAAGGTAGATGGTGATTGAGTAACGTCGAAGTTATCTTCGAAGACAGAATGAAGTTCAATGATGGCTTCTCTACGCCACTAACCTTGGCGAGCAAGGCTGATTGGTTACCTCACAAAGATCCCTGCTTATGACATCTCCGGAAGCCGAAGAATGTGGGATCAAGAAGTGCGAATCAACACAAGTCTCATCTAGCATTATTCATAAGAATTGATTCCAAATTACTCAGTTGTATCACTTCGCCTAAAGGGGACGTAGAAAGTCTACGAGCTTCAGCTATTCACTCCTCTTGGGTGTGAGTTGCGACAAGATCCTGCCCAGCAGGAAAGGGCTGAGCCTGGCCTCGTCATCGCCGCTGTGGCTGTCACGCATCCCACAACGGTCCAAAATCCTACGCAGCTTTTTCTCTTCTCATTAACATCGTGAAAGGCAACATTTATAGCGCAAAGGGGTTTGACAAGCAAAATGAGCTTTAAGGGCTTCCAGAAGTCGATTGCAAGAGTAAGCTAACTTTTACTACGAATTGCATGACGCCTAGCTGACCGTCGATCAGGCGCCCCAAACGGTCAAGCAGCGCTTTAACCTGGGCGAAAATACAAAGGATGCCGTCTTTATCGACGCCGAACGTCGGTTCCAAGAGCTGGAGAAGGAGACCAAAAAACTACACGATGAGTCCAAAAAGTACTTCGAGGCTATCAATGGCGTGCTGAATCACCAGATCGAGTTCTCGCAGGCATGTGCAGAAATATACAAGCCAATATCAGGGCGTGTCTCTGATCCAGACTCCATTATCCCAGAAGGCAACCCGGAAGGTATTCGGGCGTGCGAAGAATATGAGGCCATCGTGAAGGAGCTGCTGGCGACGTTACAGCCTGAGCTGGAGATGATAGAAACGAGGGTGATTCAACCAGCAGATGAACTACTTGAGATCATAAAAGTTATTAGAAAGGCAATTACTAAGCGTCAACACAAGCAACTGGACTATGACCGGCATAGGGGGACTCTAAAGAAACTGCAAGACAAGAAAGAGAAGAGTTTGAAGGATGAGAAGGCGATGTACAAAGCAGAAGCCGAAGTTGAACAAGCCACTCAAGAATTCAACTATTTCAACGACCTTCTAAAAGATGAATTACCTAAGCTCTTCGCCCTAGAGCGAGAATTCATCCGCCCACTGTTCCAATCCTTTTACTATATGCAGCTGAACGTCTTCTACACCTTGCACGAGCGAATGCAAGGCTGCGATATCGGGTATTTCGACTTGACACTTGGTATTGAGGAAGCATTCGAGGCAAAGAGAGGTGACATCAAAGAGCAAGCTGAATCACTCTCCATTGTGAAATTCAAGACAACTGGAGGTAAGAGGCCTACAAAGTATGGACCTGGACCTTCGAAACTTGGTATCGAAGGTCCCACATCCCGTCTCGCCATCGAAGATCGCAAATCCTCCGTCGCTTCCTCGTCCACATCCGATACAAGACGACGAACGACTGATTTCACCGAGAACCCCCCGCCACCATACAGCTCCTCACTAGCTATAACTGATGGCGAGTCAAGTATGGCCCGGGCAAACAGTACAGATGGGAATTGGGGAGCTGCTGCCAAGGCAAAAGGCGCAGCTCCACCCCCACCGAAACCAAAGCCGTCTCGTCTCAGCGGCGTACCAACCGAGACCGCTACTGCATTATACGACTATGAGGCACAAGCTGAGGGGGATTTGAGTTTCGTAACAGGAGATGTCATTGAGATCGTTCAGAGAACAGCCAATGAAAATGAGTGGTGGACAGGGAAGCTTCATGGGAAATCAGGACAGTTTCCAGGTAATCCTCTTCCATTATGTTGCAGCTTTCAATATTGGCTAAATGTGAACCCTGGCTAATTGGCTTACAGGAAACTACGTTAAGGTAAATTGATAACCTGTCTCTAGGCGGGTAAAGAGGGGAAAGGCGCACTATAGATCATCATTCAAAATGCACTACATCATCCCCAGCCTCGCGCGCTTTGGTCTGCTCTTGGGAGTTCACTCTTTCGGATGCGGCGCTTAACAAGAAGAGGAGCATATTTTTGAACGGGAGTGTTGAGTTTTTAAGTAGCCATAATACGAAACATAATCCGACTCCATTGTCAGTATACTATGTAAGCCGTGACCATCAGATTCTACCATAAAAACCTCCAAAGCATACTTTATCCTCTTCCCTCTTCCCACCCCCTCAATGTGGCACGTGAGAAATATGGGGCACCCGCATATCATATGCATGCTTCGCTGGCCATATGAAAATGTGGCGCGAGTCATGAGCGTCCGCCAGCTAATCATTGTTGAAAAAGGTGAGGCTGTCGAAGGCGTCCAGATCGCCTGCATTTTTATCCACATGCCACTATGAGGCTCAGTGCCTGCCCCCCACACATTTTACCAAAGCATTCTACCCAATCTCATGCGCATTTTATTTGCTATTCGAGTTTCGGCACTTTCCTAGGAGCCATGTCTGCTTTTCTCCAGATGGCGTCATGGAAGTATTGGGAATTATTATCCAATTATTTTGGGAAGGGCTGTTAGTGTGAGTTTCATCGACAGGATACTTGACGGCAGCATGATTATGTGTGACATAGCCATTGCATGATTGATGGTTCTAGGCCACTTTTCTGGATTGTCTATGTTTGCTATGAGGCTGACCGATTATCTCTGGGTGTGGTAGTCTCAGAATCATTTGACATCCTGGCGAGGCTGACTTACTCGTACTTTTTTTATCAGCTGCGGATGCTGTCTGCCTTGGGCGCTAGAGTATTACCTGCTCGCATGCAACCTGACAGATGTGGAATTTATTTCTTCGAGGAGACTTGGTAATAGAGCGCCGCTTTACTATGTTCATTTTGATTGATCGAACCTTAATTGGAGCCAAGATGTTTGATCTATTGAGCAGGCCGTAGAAATGGGGGGGAGACGGTATGGGAAGTGTTTATCATTCGAGCGTGGCCCAACTTTTGCAGGTGACATTTTTTTGGAGAATCTTTTGTGCGACTGTTTCAACTCCCATAGCCATTACAAGCTGAAATCGAAACCTATATCAATCGCTTGATACATCGCGGATTCTCGCCTGATCCAGCTTTCACCGTTATTAACAGTGTAATCGACTCCAAACTCCGAAAATGGTATCTTAGAACTGCTCAGCTCTCTACCATCTGCTTTTTCTGGGCGCTCTTTCCCTTTTTTCTTACCCATGTCATCCTCATCCTCATGGTCCTCGCAGTGACCCCCACTCTGGAAATTCTTTGTTTTCCCACGCCATTTTCTCAATCCCAGGTTGATAGCTGGATCAAAACTCACGAAAATGATAGCTCTTGGTTGATCTTTCCCACCAGTTGCATAGACAAAGGATCTATCATCTCCAGTAACCTCAACATTACCCAGATGGCTTGGTGGATTCATCAACGTGTATAGTTCTTCGAATTGTTCATCGTTCTGCTCTGGAGGCCAGAATGTCACTGGGCGGGCCGTATATCTGTCATTGAGACCATATAATATTTCACCCGTAACTGGGTTAGTTGCTTCGCGGATAAGAAGTCCATCGCAGTCTGTTGCAGGAGGATCTAATTTCCTTGAGCCAACGCGTAGGCGAAGACGTTGCACAGTTGCGTGGGTCGATGGTGGATCGTCAACCAGGTCCAAGAATGTCTTTGCCGAAAAATTGTAGTACCGCAGATAGGTCTGCGAAAATATGTAGTAACCATCATTTCCAGGATGAACGTTTCGAGGGAATCGGGTTTGAGGAGGCAACCAATGTGGATTGTCGCTTGGCTTGAGGGTGAGAGCAAGCCGGTCATTAGTCAGAGCTGCAAGTGTGTGCTTTTCGAAATTTCCATTTCTTAAGTAATGCTCGTCAAATCCTGTGCTTGAGGAAGATCCACTTAAATTTGAATTTGCCGTAGTAGTGTAAGGCGATTGCGAATCAACGACTCTGTGGTCTGTTCTTGTTGGAAAGACAAGCTTCGTCGTATAATATGTGCGCTGGCTTCTTCCAGCGCCAAATAAAAATTCTCTTCGACTCTCAACAATCTTGAGTTCGCCAGTAGCCTCGTCCTTCTTGAGGGCCAGACTCGCCCAACGGTCGTCGATAGGTCCTTCCCGGTGCTGCCTTCTCCACATATTTTCGTCCATCGCCGTTTTCTCTAACAAGTCCTTTGAAGGGGAACAGACTGGGAACCGTATACTGTGGTAGAATGAAGTCCAATCGACCTCTTCGACCTCGTAATTTGTCTGGTTTGAGAGCGCATAGAAATATCCGTCATATATTTCAAAGCAGATTGTGGACCCTAATTCTGATCCATTAAGATCGCCCAGAAATACTCTCTGTTGGAACCATTCTGCTCTCTTGAAGCAGTAGCCTCGTAACACCCACTTCTTGTGACCATGAAAATCTTCTTCGGAATATGTTCCATAGTAAAGATATTTTGAATTGTGACGCACGAAGATCTTTTCAGTACTGGGCAATTCGTAGGCAAAAAGAATTTTGCCTTCCTGTGTCTCAAACGTGATCAAATAAGCCACACAATCAGGCGCAGTCGACGTATACAGACAAGAGACAATATTTTCGTTACAGTAAAGAACCCGAAATCTTCCAATATTACCTTGTTCTGACTCAAGAAGAGCTCTTCGTAGAAGTTCTGAAATGGAGACAATGACTTCATTACGCCCAGATTTATGAAGATCTAGGATTCGCAGACTATCATCCAAAATGTAGCATAGAGTTCCACAGCAGTAGAGAAAAGTGTCTCCTAAGCCAACCATAGCGATAGAAAATGGAGAGGCAGTGGCTACAGCTTCATGGCGTTTTGCCACCCGGCGCATAGCGGTAGCATAGCTGCTACCCGCTTTCTTAGCGGCGAGAGCCTCATCGCAGAAAGCTAGTTTTTCCTTGAATTTTGTAAGTAGCCGAAGGCACGCTTTGGAATCAAAGTTGTTAGCGGGAAAATCTTACCTGTAAAATTTTTTTGCATATCTTGTTCTCTCTTTCCAGGAATTGTAGTTGCTTAGAGGTGCGAGCAAGGTTGATGACATCTTCAAAACTAATATATTCTATTATGTACGAAAGAACCTCATACGGCAGGCAGGTTAATCGAGGTTTCATTTGAGGCTGAAAGCAGAAGGTCTGGATAATTGTCTTGTTAGCCATGAGACTACGAGCAGAAGTCAAGCACCACGCCGAAAGAACCCACAGTGCACTCACCTAGTTGGACGGCAGAGTTAAAAGCACGCTCAGCCAATAAGAGGCGGGGTTGTTGAAAATCTTTCTCTTTGCATGTTCCGAGACGAAATGGGATGAAAACAAGCCATCATGAAGCTTAAGATCGTTCCTCGGCGGAGAATATATAATTTTACAAGGCCAACTAATCAGCCGCAAAACACGCCGAAACTCTGAAGAGAGCTAGAGCTGTGCAGCAGCCCTTGCCGCCGTAACAAAGGTTGGATCAGATTAGGATTGGGCAGCGGGATTGCGGCTCTAAGGTTAAGAAGCGAAAGTCTCAGAGACGAAACAAACAGGCTGTACGGAGCCTGGCACTCATTGTGTGACCAAGGCCATTTTGGTCGGTAGGAGTTTGATTCTATCTGGATGAGGTACAGCCTCATCATGGACCTGCATGAGCACTCACTTTCCATTGAAGCCTTGTTTCACTTTTTGCGCTGGCTTAGATTAGGTCTCGTGGCTGATTACGTTGGCACACCTGAACATCTAAAATAAGATACCCAACACAACTGTGGTCGACTGACCTTGGCTAAAATGATCGGCCACCTCATATCTATCCTCCAATGACGAAAGTTTGAGGCTTTTCCGCGTGAAATGGAGAGGTCTTCCACAGGCATGCCTGAAAGCGTGCAAGGTCCAGGAAATGCGGCTCCGCCAGTGCCAAGTTTTCGTACCCCACTTTTGAATCCATAGTTAATTCCGAGTGGCGCTTGTAGTAAAAAAAGTGTGCACTCATTCCCAGCGCTAACCTATTGGCTTTTGAGCCTCAAAGATCGTGCCGTTCAGGCCCGGCGCAATGCCCGAATTCGGGTCAACGTGAGGCTCAACTGAGAGTGTGCAGAAAAGAGCGGATTCGTTCCGCGGCTTGCAATCGGCCAATTTTATGCTCATGCTCATCACATATAGTTTAACAATAAAAGGTTAGTAAGTATGCATGTGGTCATCACATGCCAAAATCTTCATGCGGGCCTGTGCGTTTAGCTGCGACCGTTCCTTGCATGCTGTCCGAGAATGAGCCTCTGTTGGAGGGGGTGCATTGATAACTGAACGTCACAAAGCCTCATCTTGAGTCGGATTGCGTCTCGTGTTGCACTGGGTGACGGAAATGGCCGAATAGTCGGGGTCTTTGGTGCGGCTCAACTAATCCAAAGATGCCTGCTCTTCCAAGGATGCTTTATTATTGAATTTGCACGGGCCGGTCGAGAGGAACTACGTTTCGAAAGCCATCCTTGCATGATAAGAAGCATTTTTGCCGTACGGCCCGGACACTTCGAACTCTGCCGCTCTTTACTATTGCTTTGGCAAGATTCCCGCGGCATCCGATGCATGTGCACGGGTACTGGACAATAGGCCCGTTCAAATACTCTAAGCAGCAAGGATTAATTGCCCCATTACTGTGGACGATTCCTTTTAGGGATGACGTGATAGTTCTATTCTGTTGGGAACAGAAATCCACTTCCCGGGTGCACCTCGTTAACGAAGCAACCCAATTGACAGTCAATTATCGCGCTGCAGAGCTGCCGACAACCTCACTATCCTGGCGGGTCTTTCAAACAGCCTCAATTAATGACCTCTTCCTATATTATTCTTGACACCCTCTTCTTTTACACTTCAGCTGATACGATGAGTCTTCCTTCAATTCTCAAAGTTGTGAAAGGAGCTCCGTATTTCGGATTTCCGCTAACGGACAAACTATCGCTCCGCATCGGCTCCACAGTACTAGTAAAGTAGTGGTGACTTCAAAGAATTAGTCCAGGAAAGAAAACCTATTGACGTGCCTCATTTCTTTGCTGCTATTCGTACTTCTTTGTGAATCTTCACTACAATGTATGCATTATTTTCATAGCTTGTATATAGTCCTGCAATATGGATGAATTTCGAAACTTTATCTCAGGTACACGTCGTGATGGAGCCCCTCCACCACGCCTGCTCAAGATCCGGTCCTCCACAAGCTTCATCCTTATCACAATCTGCCTCGCTGTGTTTACTGATATATTCCTCTATGCTGTTATCGTTCCCGTCATCCCATTTGCTATTGGCGCACGCGCAGGCGTCCCGCAGGTGGATGTGCAGCGGTGGGTATCCGTATTGCTTGCTGTCTATGGCGGCGCATTGTTAATTGCAAGCCCGATTACTGGCTGGTATGCGGATTACTCAAGTTCGAGGCGGTTCCCTCTTTTGATTGGGCTCCTGGCATTGGCAGGTGCAACACTCATATTATGTTTGGCAAGGACTGTCTGGTTGCTTGTGTTGGGCAGAGTACTACAAGGGATTAGTGCGGCCATCGTCTGGACTGTAGGAACGGCTCTACTTGTAGATACGGTAGGGAAAAGATATATAGGGCAGACAATGGGATATGTAAGTATCAGCATGTCGTTGGGTATCCTCATAGCACCGCTTTTAGGTGGATTGGTATGTCTAGATCCTGCCATTATTCGACCTGGTCTCACGCGAATTCAGGTTTTCAACAAAGCAGGATATTTTGCGGTATACTATATGGCTTTTGGATTAATATTTCTAGACATCATTCTACGACTGGCATTAATCGAAAAGAAAGTAGCATGTCAATGGATGGAACCGAACCAAGAAACCGCAAACTCGTTGGAAGAGGCGCCAAACTCACCTGATGTAATTGAGGTAAATGGCAGTCTTGACGAAATATCCCCTGAAAAGGAGACTGGAGATTTGACGAAAAACGAAAAATCTGAAGGGCCGATCCATGCAATTGAGGGGACGAACACTAACATCAGCAAATACCCACCAGTATTTACCCTCTTGGCATCACGCCGGCTCCTTGCAGCACTCTGGGGGTGCATGATCCAAGGCGCCGAAGCAACCGCCTTCGACAGCGTCCTCCCCCTCTTTGTCCATGGCGTCTTTGGCTGGGACTCCACCGGTGCCGGCCTAATCTTCCTCGCCATCATCGTCCCAACCTTCCTCGCCCCTCTCACAGGCGCCGTCTCCGACCGCTACGGCCCCCGCTGGCTCACAGTAATCGGCTTCATTATCGCCCTCCCCTTCTGGGTCTGCCTCCGCTTCGTGACCGAGAATACCATCCAGCACAAAGTCCTCCTCAGCGCATTACTGGTCCTCATCGGCGCTAGCCTGACGTGTATTCTCTCCCCGTTGATGGCGGAGATCACCTACGTCGTGGATGCCAAGGAGAAGAAGAACCCGGGTACCTTCGGTAAGATGGGCGCGTACGCGCAAGCTTATGGCTTATTCGTCATGAGTTATGCTGCAGGTACTCTAGTGGGGCCGCTGTGGGGTGGGTTGGTGAATTCTACGGCGGGGTGGGGGACGATGACGTGGACCTTAGGCTTGTTGAGTGCGTCCGGGGCTGTGCCAGCTTTCATATGGACTGGTGGCTTGATTACGAGGAAGAATGCCAAAAGCGCTGATGAGAGAGCATTAGGGCGGCCTGCTGATACTTCAAGGAAGGATGAACGAGGTGCTGCTGCTGTGTGATAGATAATACTGGAGTTTTGGCATTGCTTGGTGTTGGGACGTTGGCATATTCACTCATGACTCTCTTCTCATGACTATCAAGTAGCGGATTTAGCCTCGGACCTTGTAATCTTATATTATGAGGGCTGCTTATCCTCAATATGTAGAGTGCACAAATATACCATAGAGTACAATACTATTCTGCACAAAAAAATAGAGTTCAGATACAGCAACGGCAATACACACTAGTAGTGGCATATGCCACCACCGTCACTGTCCATTGTCCAAGTGCCTGCCAGACCAGTACACTCCAAATCTCCATCTGCATGCTCTTCTACCTTTCCCAGGAAGAAGTCACCTTTGCCAGTGGTACTAGAAGCCTTGTTCATGAGCTTTCTAGTCCATGCGTCGATTGCCGGCTCGCTGGTCTCATCGCGGGCTTGCTTTAGGAAAGGCATCAGAGCCGTCCCGCCGGTGCCTTTGAGATTCTTCTTGCCAGCCTTCTCGATTTCTCGCGAAGACGTCGCAATGTTCTGCCGGCGACGCAATGCCTCAGGGCTGCTATTGCGCGACTGAGACCTAGACTCGCGCGACTTCAAAATGATATAACGGGATACGATGTTGATGTGCTTATCACGGAAAGATCGTAACATGGCAAGGCAAGCATCGTAGGCCAAACACAGCCCAGGATCATTAGTATGAGATTCGACGTATTCGCGGATGTTCGCACATAGAGAAACATCTTCCAAGAAACGGCGATGAGGCCCGGGCATATATTTGCGCATCTCATTGATGAAGTTATGTTTTGGCGGAGGTGCAGTGCCTTCAAGCTCGCTCTCGGAGGCAGGGTCCCGCTTTTCACCAGTGGGTCTATGCTCAATGCCAAGAATGATATCGAAGAATTGTATCAAAGAGCTCTGAGCATTGCTTCCTCCACTGTATCGTCGGTAGACATCGATTCCAGTGCCGTCTTGGTAGATGACCCCATTCGGCAATCCAGCTTCTGCCATGTTCTTGCTACCAGCGAGAAAAGGGCGGATTCGATGATAGAAAACCTGCGGATCACAACTCTCATGCATGCGCTGCAGTATAGACCCAAGATCATCAAGCCTTTCAGCGAATGATCGAAGGCACAATGTTACTGTGGCCGTGTCATTTGCTCGAGCCGCTGCGACAGCGGTTAGCATAAGGGGGATGATGGGCCCTCCACGGGCTTCAATCGCCACTGAGATCAAGTAGAACCAAGATTCATCGATCGATCCAGTAAAGGTCGTCAAAGTGGCCAGGTTCTCAAGATTGTCCACTTCTTCGTCAATAAACAACGGCTTGAAGTTCCACAGACATACAGCAGCGTATGTCGCCACCGGAGGAACCTCGAGATATGCCGAGATTGTTAACAGTGGTATTGAGATTGATGGCGGCAGGCGCTATGACAACTGATCAGTATTGATTCGAATTGACTAGACATACAAAACTCACCTCTGAAGGTGTATCACCACCCCAGATATAGCCATGCGCCATAAATGCCAACATCATATATGCCCTCCGCCATTCTGCGTCATGTTCCAGACCAGCAGTGGAGAGGACAGGAAGTCGATCAATGACACCTCGCAGGCGCTTGCTCAGAATCAAGCCCTGGAGGTTCGCAACAATAGCCTCCCATTTATTGTAGTATGGGTCAGGAAGGCGTTCGAGAGGTAGCTCAGATGGAAGAAAACCATAATCTGGTGAAATTCCATATTCGGCAAGTCTTGGAATAGGCGGTAGCATTCTAGCGTTTTAGAAAGTGGTTGAGGAATGTTGGCAGGTGTGGTGATCTGATTCCGTCCAGACGCAAGGAGTATACAGATCAAGTCTGATACTCCTCAGCCGTAGTGAAATCTGGAAATGTGGGTTCATGCGCAAGTGGGAGTTGTAAAAGCAAATGCCGTACGGCAAAAGAGAGGGGTCACGCTTCCCCTATATATGATAATAGGTAGTCGCGGATGATGGCGTTTCTTTTCGTATTACCAATTGCCCGCCGCAACTCGGTCTCATCCTCGTCTCTTGATTAGTCGACGAAAGATTTTCGGTGCTTTCCGATGGGTCCAGGGTTCTAACCAGTCATGTGACCTTTATCGATTAGCATGAATGACCGATTTTACCAAAGCTGTTTGGACCCGAACAGCTGCGACTGCTTGACAGCTCAGAAAATATGGCTGCAGTGCAGCAACGCGTGCTAAATTGGTTGTATAGTGTTCTGACAAACGTATGGATTCCTCACCGCTGGAGACGTTCTCCAAGCATGCTAAGAAGACTAGGAATATCAGGATTTGAACCGCACCTACAACGACGTGGCACAGACGCTTTCGCACTACTCGTCCCTGACTCCAAGGACTGAAGTGTTTAGTATGTAGAATGCAATTCTTCTCTACTGCCTTTCCAATTCCTGATTTTCCCCCTCCAGCTTACGAAGACGGTGCATCTGCACTTCTCCTGCACCTTTCAGGCACCCTCCCCGTTACTTTCCGAGGAAGGACATACAGATTTCCTGTTTCCTTATGGATACCACACGCATATCCGAAAGAGGCTCCATTGGTGTATGTGACTCCGGCGGAAGGGATGATTATTAGAGCTGGACAACATGTCGATCCACAGGGAAAGGTTTATCATCCATATTTAGTAGGCTGGGCTGAGTTTTGGGATGTGAGTTTTTGACCCAGCTTGGAAAAGAAGCCTGCTTTCCTTCAGATGTCTTAGAGGTGGCCTTTATGATTAGTGGAGCTAACGCTTTACTATAGAAATCAAATATTCTCGACTTCTTGGCCATTTTACGAGATGTGTTTGCCAAAGAACCACCGGTCATCTCAAGACAACAGCGCAATGCGCCAAATAGCACTCCACAACCCACATCAATGCCTCCTCCAATACCTCCGCTTCCTCCAGATATAGCGACACCAGCCTCAAAACCTTCAGTCTCCCCAGATGAAGCTCCAAGACCACCACCTCCTCCCCCAAAACCCTACGGATCTGATGGTAGATTCCAGACTTTACCTCCAAGCACCTTAGGACGAAGGGAAAGTGGTCCTCCTTTGCCTCCGGTACCTCCAGGAGCTACTCGACCACCTCCTCAGAACCAACCACCAGTTCCGCCATATCAGAATGGTCATCAACCTGCGCGACAAAGTAGCTTACGCTACGAAACTGCTCCTCCAATACCACATCAACCTTCCCAGCAAGCGATTCGAAGTTCTCCGTACTCTCCTTCGAGTTCAATAACTACAACTGGAAACTTCGGAGCTCCACAGTATTCACCGCCTCCCACAGGGCAGTATAACCCTAGCCCTCCACAAGACCCTAGGCGTGGAGCAAATCCCTTCCCCCAATCCTACGGGCCTCAACAACAATCCTACACAGGCCCACCGCCTCAATGGCAGCAAATCCAACAACAACCATCAATACAGCCCAAACCCAAACCTCCACCACCACCAGACATCATCGATCAGCCTTTAACATTCCCCACCCCCTCAGACACTCCACTAGTAGCACCACCCATCCCTCCCAACCCTGAAAAGGATATGCTACTTCACAGCCTCGCCCAAACCCTCTACGCCCAACGCCAACACTCCCTCTTCCAAACAAACTCCTCACTCCCCAGCCTCCGTGCCCAAAGAAGCAGCATGCTGCAGTCCCTCACCTCCATGAATGCCGAGATTCACGCCTTGGAATCCCTCTCCGCACTCCTCACCTCGAACACCTCTATTTTACATACCTCACTCCGCGAAGCTGACACGGTCATCAAGTCGAGCCAAGGGCGTGCGCCACCTGGAGTCGATGAGATCCTTGTCGCGCCGACAGTGGTTGGGAATCAGCTGTATGAGCTGGTGTGCGAGGAGCGGAGTCTAGGAGATGCATTATTTGTGCTTAGTAGAGCTGTGGAGAGAGGGAGGGTGGTAGCTAGCGTGTTCGCGAAAGCGACGAGAGGGCTGGCTAGAGAGTGGTATTTAAAGAAGGCGCTGGTGAAGAAGATCGGGAAGGGAATGGGCTTAGTGACTGAGCGGGATGGATATGGGAGATAAGGTAGTGCTATCTACCGTCTCAAAGAAATTCATGAAATGAATATGGCATAAAAGCCATTTCCAATACGCTACTATCTCTACTTTGATTCCTACAATTATACTGCGAGACCTCCTTCTCCGAGCTCCTCCCGACCTTCCTTTTCCAAGTCACACCCCGCTCCCCAAATCGACACCTACAGAGTTTAATCATTCGCAGGGTCTCTGCCAGTCTCATTCGTCCGAGCTCTGCCAACCCGCACTGTGCGACCACTGAATCCACAACCACAACCCGATTTGAAAGGCAGTTTTCACTTCCACCAATCCAAATATCCTATACGGTATCGTATCCAGGGCGCTGCGCATGGCTGTCTGTATCCAATGCTCTCTGAAGCTCCATCTCGACACCTTTCCTTGCTTCTTCCTTTGTCTTGCTCGTTTCTCCCTAAAACATTCGCTCGGCTGCTTGAATGCCTCTCGATCTGACCCCCGTTCATCTGGTAGTCCAGACGTAGAGATACTTGGCACAGAAGGAGAACGAGAGAGTGATCGACTGTTTAGGCGTTCTCGCTGGGAGCGAATTTTGTACCTGGCTCTTTCTCTATCTTGATGCCTCTTAATCGCCTCGTCCCTCTGCATCTCAGTACTATTTGGTGCTGCTGAATCGACAATTTCTTCAATCTCTTGTCTTATTTGCTGTCTTTGTATCGAATTCACTAGGACTTCTGTCTGCTCTGTTTTACGTTTAAAGATGTTCTCACTTGCGGGTTGCGGCCACCTCTGAATTCTTTTCGACTGTGGTAAGGACCATTTCCTATGGTCATCCATAACAGCTCTTCCGATGCTGGCGGCCTGACCGCCAGCGAAAGCCTCAAAGTATTGAATCTTATCACTTATGGGGGACAATTTGCGTGGAGCTGGAGCCTGGACTTCAAGCTCCTGATTCATCGGCTTAGACCGTTGCTGGTCAGCTTCTGTCTCTAGCAATGTGTCTGAAGCTACATTATCAGTAGCTGCGACCACTATGACTTCGGTGGAGCGCTTTTGTACTTGAGGCCTCGTGCCGCGATTGGGCTGTGGAACTCTGCTGGACGTACTCCTGGGAGCTCTATCGGCTGCCTGTGACGATAGCTTAGCAGGAGCAGGTTGGTTCCTCATTCGAGTCAGTGGCAAACCAAAGCTCTTTACATCCGCCCCTTGGTTGCTGAACATCTTGATTCGATCCTGTATCTTACTTTCCTTTGCCGGCTTTGACCCTTCCACTGACATGGCTCCATCGCTCTTTAAAATCCCTTTTGTTTCGACATGGCTATCATCATTGGCACCTTGCCTCTGGGCAGTTTTAAAACTGGACAAAGCTTGCGTAAAGGGGACCAAAGCACTGCTTATCTCATTCTCCTGAATTTCACCATTAAACTCGTCTTGCTCCTTTTCTTTCAATCTTGTAGCACGCAGCGCGCTGATCATCTCACTTATGTTGCGTTTTGGATCTTGATGGGTAATTTGCATTTCCTTTACTGCAGATGCAGCACTCGTAGGTGTTAGCGTGATTAGAGAATGCTGAACTCGTTCACCGGGCCGGCCCCTCGTATTTGGTGTCCTCGGATCATTGATCAGGTGTGCAACCCTTTCCCATCTTCTAGAATCTAGAGGCCTCCATGGCAGCGGTGTTATTGCTTGCGGTCTTAGATAACCGTAGGATTTTATCGGCGTCGCTGTTCCATTTTGATGTTTTGGCGGAAGGACTGGGTAAGGGCCTAGTTTTGTGGATGGAACTACTTGTTGGTATTTGGTTGGAGATTGGGAAGGAGCTGCAACATCTGCCCCGTACAAA
>Ga0335072_10001954_pt1 | contig 32672 bp, 36 predicted proteins | sample Lox_Sample_21_FD_206725 | JGI IMG/M metagenome (GOLD analysis project Ga0335072, IMG submission 206725) | Soil microbial communities from Loxahatchee National Wildlife Refuge, Florida, United States - Lox_Sample_2.1 | ecosystem: Environmental > Terrestrial > Soil > Wetlands | place: USA...
CAATAACTTTGAAAGCATACCGCTGTGCAATGGATGATGGATCCCAGAGGGGTTTGAATTCGTATGTTTCTAGGGGTGTGCGTCCCCAATCTATAGTCCTTCTGGGAGGGGTCATTCGTTCAGAGCTAGGGTATTCCGAAGGATGGCATCGGCGAGAATAACCTCAGACGCAAAGATATGGAGCTCGATGATTGTTTGGGAACTAACGAAACTCAACCTTTAAGGATCGCCTAATCCCATGACCCATGCATGAGCCGCAAGTGGATGGCTTTATCTCTAATCGGGGGGGGCTAAATTTACTTCACTGGTTTCACCGTCGACAAGTGAGAGGACCGCGGATCTGTAGATTTTTACTGAAGTGTTGCGTATGGAGACTCGAATTGGTTATCTCTATGGGCGTTTGGGAAGGAGGATTCCGATAATACTGCAGGTGAACAGGGAAGTCCAAGCGAGGAATTTGGCGGCACAGCATAGATTCTTCTGCAGTAAGAATTACAGCCTCATATCTTGTACCTTGATGGCCGAAATCATGCTCCGACCGGCTTGGATCTGGAGGTTGTCGAAGTCCTTCCTCTTCGCTAGATCATATAATGCATCATGTGCAGGACAACTTCCCACCTAGAGTTGCAGGCATGGAAAGGGTTAGCATGTGACGATACATCTGATGTGTGGTCATTCATCACAGGTGCTGGAATCCCGAGTCCTCATTTGTCACGATCACGTGCCAAGACATTCGACGCTAGAAGATTCGCCTGCATCAACTTCAGACAAGGACATCATCTGCAAACCCCCTCCCACCATACCACAACCTTCTTCTTCCTATCGCAGTCCTTGTACATTCTCATCATGGCTACAAACACAAAGTACCATGCGGCTCCTCAACGGGACTCCTTTGAAGAGCGTCCTTACACACAAGCGCCGCCATCTTACCAGGCAGCCGGCCCCAGCGATGGCCTCCTCGGCTCACCTCGTGGTGAAGACGACAATGTCCCAGATGATTTCAAGGTTCGTCCATGCCAATCCCACCCCAAATCTATCTGCTTCTCATAACACGGTCCCTAACACATCAATCTCCAGTTCGGCGGGTCCGTCTCCGAAGCCACGCTCGACATCCGCATGCAATTCATCCGCAAAGTCTACGCCATCCTGACCGTCCAGCTCCTGCTCACCGCCATCCTCTCCTCCGTCTCCTTCTTCTCCCACTCCTACCGCAGATGGATCCAGTCCAACAGCTGGATGATGTGGGGCTCCCTCTTCGGCGCCATCGCCTTCATGCTCCTCACGTTCTGGAAGCGCAAATCCTACCCCACCAACCTACTTTTCTTGACCGGTTTCACCCTCCTTGAAGCATATGCCATCAGCGTCATCACATCGTTCTACGAGTCAAGGATCGTAGTTGAAGCCCTGATCCTGACACTGGGCATCTTTGTCGCATTGACACTGTTTGCGTGCCAGTCAAAATATGACTTTACGAGCTGGATGCCGTACCTGTTCGGCGCCCTGTGGGTCCTCGTCATCTTCGGCTTCATGGCCGCCTTCTTCCCCGGCGGCAAGACCATCGACCTCGTCTACGGTGTAGCTGCGGCGCTCATCTTCAGCGGGTACATCCTGGTTGACACCCAGTTGGTCATGAGACACTACCACGTGGAAGAGGAGATCGCTGCTGCCATCAGCCTTTACCTGGATGTCATCAACCTATTCCTGGCCATTCTAAGGATCCTCAACAGCCAACAGAACAACTAAAGGGAGAAGATGCGTGCTATTAGCTTGAGACGGGATTGGATGGACATTGGCCGTGATAATGGGGCGACGGAGGTCTCCTTTGTTATATGTTTCCCGTGTTGGAACAGGAGTGTCACGGTGTTCCAAATGAGTATAGTTCCCAGCAGCGAGCGCTCGTTCAACAGATAAAATGCATTGAAGAGTAGCCAAGTCTCTATCTCGAATAGTTCAACCCAAACCGAACGCCTTCCCAAAGGCCTGATTCTACACCGTCGCTAACGCGAAACAAGAAAGAACGTATTCATGATAACGCACGTGATCATCACAATAATCCCGTAAATTGCCAGCGCCAGACTCAGCTTGCGGAGTAGTTGCCTTCGGAAGAGCTTCAAGTTCGACTTCTTCAGCATCCCACTCGCGCTTAGTATGCCGCTGCTCCCGAGCAAGCCCTCTGCTTCTGTGCTGTCACCGTCTTCATCATCCACGTCGTAGTCGTCCTCCTCTTTGACGAGCTGCTGGTGCAGCGGCGATTCGGGCGACGATATCTTGTAGTAGAATAACCCCGGCAGGATGAAGCTGATCGACGTGCTGCCTGTGCTACCTACGTATGCAAGCACGGCTTCCAGGCTCGAGACAGTCATTGCAACGATGTAGCTCAGAATGATGATCGCTGTCGTGATGACGGCGAATCTGATCTCGCTGATGTCATCGTTGCGCTTCTTGCCTGTTTGTAGTAATGGCACGTTCCTTGGTGGACTTGAGTCTACGGAGCTCGGGCCAGAAGATCGTGATATCGACTTCGGTCGCCATTTAAGGACGGCATCCACGCTTGCTCGACAGGGGTGGATTTGGAGCGGGTAAGAGAACATGACAAGCACGACGATGGCGGCGCGGCCAATAGTTGCGGAAACGGATGGAGCGTATTGTGCCACGATATTGCCGCCAATGTCATTGCCGAAGGAAAGGTAGCCAGTGACGGCGACAAGGATGTATATAGCGGCGGCTGTACCGTTCGATGCGAAGACAACAGCTGTTGTCCGGGTGTGAGAATTATCGAAGATTTCATTGAGAATCGAGAACATGTTTTGGTGACAGGTGTATGCGAAGACGATGACGGGGAAGGAGCTTAGAGTCTGTATCGGGCCAGCCCAATGTACCACACGGACTGGAGGACGCGCGCCTTCGAAAGTATCTCGAGCGATGAAGTGATAGACGACGAGGATGACGAGGTAGCCGATCGAAACGAGCGCAATGAAGGAAGTATATTTCAAGGAGTCGAGTCGGCGGAGGAAGGAGAGTGGGATGACAATGAGCATGAACGCTGTGACCCAGAAATGCCGATCCACAAGGAATGGCAACAGACTGTCCTCATCACTAAACCCTCTCACAACGCCAGGCATAAGATCCCCAATTATGATTAGATAGCTGACACCGACCCCGAAGCACTTCACGGCAATTGCAGCGTCGAATATGACAGCGGCATTGGGGTAGGTGATCTGGCTCAGCGCGAAGAAGCTCGCAGACCCTCGTTCGAGATACCGTGCACATCTTGTCTGGAGGTACAGTCCAAAGCCTGCTGTTGCTCCAGCCCATATTATGATTATTGTCCCGAGGACTATACCCATATGTGACATCGCGAGAGGCATGGCGAGAACTCCGGCGCCAATGATCGTATTGACAAGATTGACAACGCTGCTGAGCCATGAGGCCTGGCCGATGGTGCCCGAAACATCGTGCTTACTACGGCTGAGCCGGCGTCTGGGAGATGCATCTCGATCAGCGGCCTTTCTTATCAGCGAAGAGTTGCAGACGGACTTACCGACGAGCTCGTGAGGAGGGCCTGCTTGAATGATCTGGCTCGTCATCGACGTAGGCCATGGCCAGGGTTCTGCCGAGGAAAACTGGGTATTATGGACGGCACAATCATCAGTACGTTGTTAGATACGCAGAAACCGGAGTAAGAGCTTCGTCCAAAGCCAGTACTAGCTGAACTGAAGAGAATGCATCTTCGGCAGAAAAAGGCCAACGCCAAAAAGCCATCACCGCCAAGGCTGGCCATTTTCCGGCATCCGGTTCCCCGTATCTCGCAAACACCACCCTAAGGGGTATGGACAATAGAGGAACAATTTTACGTGACTAAAAAAGGGCTGCAATAAAGGAGATAATAACAGACGCGCAAATCTGGTACAATTATCTTTGTGTTGATTTTAGGGATCTTCTAGTTAATTAGGTTTTCTGATTTTATCTTTCCCTGCCTAAATCGGCCAATGTGAATTTAGGCCTTGTCCACGAGCGCCAACAATCATCCAAGGAGTGTAGGTACGACGCAGCCGAGCTACATGTATTTTCATTATTGGGCAAATGTCACCTGATTGTTGCCGTATCTTCAAAAATCATGATCACCACCACTGCTTGGACGACGTCGCTGCAGGACACGAGGGCGAGATCGTTACGTAGACTGTGGTAGTATAGGTGGTGCTCTGTACCCGATTTATGTCAGCATATATTCGGTGGACACGAAAACCAATTGGTTATGAGACATACCGCTTGATGGTGCCTTCCCTGCCATCCATTGCCCGACCACTCTCCCCAACTCTGTGAAGGGGATGGAGATCCCCAAGACTGGCTTGTTGGTGATACATAACACCCACCAGAAGACGAAGCAGAAGTACTCCACTCTCCCCAAGTTTCTTTGCTAGTAACACTGCTGGAGGGTTGACTAGCGTAGCCCCACGAACCCCACGTCTGTTGACTGGCACTGCTAGACGACGACTCGCTGGGGTAGCCCCATGAGGCCCACGTCTCTTGGCTGGCGCTGCTTGTGGAAGGCTTGCTTGGGGAGGCCCATGTTGACTGGCTGGAGCTGGAGGTCGTGGACCACTCTCCCCAGGTTTGAGAGGGGAAAGATGGCTTTGGCGATGAGGTCGTGGACCATTCCTCCCAAGTTGAGGAGGAATACGATGACTTAGCCGAGGATGAAGTTGAGGTCCACTCTCCCCAAGTTGAGGAGGGAGACGTTGGCTTAAGCGAGGATGAAGTTGAGGTCCACTCTGGCCAAGTGGAAGATGGAGATGATGGCTTTGCTGACGAGATTGTGGACCACTCTTGCCAATTCGAAGTCGAATACGATGACTTGGCCGAAGATAAAGTTGAAGACCACTCTCCCCAAGTTGAAGACGAAGAAGATGGCTTGGCCGACGAAGAGATCGTAGACCACTCTCCCCAAGTCGAAGGGGTAGATGACGGTTTAGCCGACGAAGAGGTCGTAGACCACTCTCCCCAAGCTGAAGGGGTAGATGATGGCTTAGCCGACGAAGAGGTCGTAGACCACTCTCCCCAAGTTGAAGGAGTAGATGACGGCTTAGCTGACGAGGAGGTCGCGGACCACTCTTGCCAAGTTGAATATGAAGACGACGTTTTTACCAATTCGGAGGTTGTGGACCACTCTTCCCAAGTTGAAGAGGTGGATGATGGCTTTACCGATGAGGTTACAGACCACTCTTGCCAAGTTGAGGAGGTAGATGAGGGCTTTTCCGATGATGTCGCAGACCATTCCTGCCAAATTGAAGAGGTGGAGGCCGATCCCCCCCAAGAAGAAGAATATGGCTTTCCCGAAGTCGAGCTTGAGGAAGAGGAGCCCCATTCTTCCCACGAGGAGCTGGAGCTCGGGATGCTCCATGCAGAAGAAGAGCCGGAAGATGTGCCCCACCCAGAAGACAAGGTAGAGCTAGGGGTGGCCCACGTTGATGAGGCGCTAGAAGATGAGGCCCATTCTGTAGAAGTAGCGCCAGGAGTAGATGGCGAGGACGAAGCGATTGACCATTGGCCCCATTGCGAGGAAGTGGAGCTGGGCGTAGACTCCGAGCTCGACGGCGTAGAAGACCAAGTGTCTGTCTGTGTGTTGGGATCTCTCCTCACCACACCGCCGAATGCGGCGCTGGCAAGAGCCAGGCAAAAGAATGTAGCCTTGATCATGGTGAGAGAAACGCTTGAGAGAAGTGCTAAAACCAGCTGGGGACAGTATAGCCTCAAGAAGAAACCGCGGGTATTCACTGTAACGAAGGACTGGACAAATGAGAGGACTTGAAAGAATCGAAAGGTGAACAGGAGGAAAGGATGACAGTGATTTAAGTACCCTCTGAGACAGGATGAGAGTTGACTCGGTATGAACCAAAGTAAGCTGGGGATTGAACCATCCTCGCAACGATCGGCACCTGTTCCAGGTCTCGGGTCTTCTGGGTGGGAGGGCATTCTCCACAACATGTAAGACTTCAATAGACAATGACGCCTGGTGCGTGACTTGCGTAGCTTTTGCCTCGCAAGTTGTGGAGGCTCAACACGTTCTGACCAGTCAGGGCGTATAAAATTGGAGAAGCTTGCGTGAGCACTCCATGGACGTAAGAGCGGCTAAGCCAAATGTGGAGGGGTTTCTATTTCGAGGATGTAGAGGAAATCCACGGTCGCCCCGGACTCACAAAGCGTGACAAGAAAGATAATATTCGACAAGCAACTCTCCACCTAGGACAGCCACTTCTAGCACGCCCTGGGATGAATGGTATTGTGGTCAGAATTGCTAGTCCAATATTCCACTGAAAAGCGGACGAGTAGTAAAAAGAAATGGGCATTAGAAGAAAGAGATAACCGCGATCATTTGTCTACTAATTGGTGCTGAAGGCAATGAGCCGACCATCAGTCTGAAAGCTAATGGAGAGGGCTCTCGGCGATCGAGAGACTGGAGTCTTGACCTCGTGGCTGGCTCCAGCAAGGTCAGATTCGCCAAAATGCTGGATGCTGCGCCCCAAGGTTGCCGATCGAGATGGAAAAAGGTATAGTACTGACCGCATGGGTGGCACAAACGTGAGAGATCGGAGCCAGGTAGTTGGTCACGGTTGAATAGACAGCGATCGGATGAAGCGGTTGCTGCGAATGCCTTCTAAAAGCAGATGTAACATCCGGTCGATAATCATTACCGGGATGTGAGGCGGCGAATACATTTTCTGAGACACTCTAAATGACGAAGATAAACAGAGCTAGCCGATACATACCCACGTCAAGTGGAGTCGGAAGAAAAAACTTGTGTTTTACCTGAATTTGGGGGGATGAGGCCCGCCCTCACATTTGCAGGCGGCGCATACCCGCTTGAAATAGCGTAGAGTTGAGGCCACCTTCACACATGCCATGGGAGAATTCGAATTCCCATACAGAGCCAGGCCAGGTGAAGTGAAATACAGCAACTACTCAAAGTTGGGGTTGGTGAGACAGGATGACGGCAAGAAAAATCGTTCGTTAGCCGTGGTATTTAGCGTGTGCAAAAACTCAACAAATCATCCCTGCTTGACAGGAAAATGCCGGGCAAATCCTGCTATGCATTGTCGAGTACGCCTCCCCAAGAATCACAACATCAGTGAGATGTTGGCTACGTACAGTCCGCCCACGTGCTTGGTAATTTGCCTCCTATGTCAGGCGAGCCTCGGACCGAAGCTCCCTGCTTCCTAGGTATTGGAAATTTCTTCGATGGAGCACTGGGGAAGGTTGAGGCCGATTCTCCCTTGACTTACATACCTATTCCGACTGTGCGCAATTAGGGTTCATTGCAATGTGAAGGCATTCGAGAGCCCGACCGATGCTGGCTGTATCCAGTGACATAGCTCTGCTGAGCGTGGTACAATTCTTCAAATCGGTGATAGTGACGAATTTGCATCACCAGTCATGTCAGGCTTTCATCGCAGTGGGCTTTGGTGCGCATTGCACCTTGAACGCAGGAAAACGGAAAACGCTTGGTGGAGTCCTTGGTGCAAGATCGCAAGGAGTTTTGAATTCTAGTCGTTGTAATCTGATCATGGTTCGAGTCTTTCTTTCTGTCGTTTGGTATACTTTGCACTATTACTCGAGCTCAATTAACTGTTTTAAAGAGGAATTTGAAAGCCATGCACGTTTTTGTCTTATTTCTGGCGCTTCTTCTCCTAGCCTGATGTGCCTTGGCGCTAAACATAACAGCTCTGACACGGGAAGGAGGTTGTAGACAAGTCGAGGCCTGCAAAGTAGGAGCATCCGCCAGACAACCACGGAGCGATACACAGACGCAAAACTCTCGATAATGACCCACTCAAGCTCAGCATACATATCGCATTGCCAATCTTACGGAAAGAAATCAACACCCCAGATGGCTCGTTCATGATCCAATGGCCCGCCAACATTCCAAGCAACGTCGACAAATATCAGCCTGTCTTCCTCGACTTCTCCAATGATAGCCTGATCAATCACTTCAGACTCCTTCGTCCTAACCGGTGAGACTCAGCCTGCAAACGTAACTTGACTAAGTAAGGGCGGGCTCTCCGCAGGCGACAAAACCGCCATCGGTGTCGTCGTCCTGGTCATATTCACCCGACTTCTTGCACCGATTCCAGTCAGAACTGAGCGGTAAGAATGAGGCACAACAGGAAAAAGACGGGACATTGATCGAAATGCCCAATGAGATCATTGAATGAGATGTATACAAACAACGACTCGCCAGTTGAGATGCTGGTATCAGAATCGCGTTCTGTGGAGCTTCATGCTGGAGGGGCAGTACCAGGTATTGAGATGCCGTCGCCGAGTCCTACAATGGAAAAAGCCAGCTGTATTAAAGACCACTCACGAAATTGTACCACTGGAAGCTTCGCCGACGCTGAAGATCGGCTGCACAGCGGTGTTAGGACGGGGAACGGCGGAGTGAGCTTATGATACCCCATGCGAAAAAGTCGGGGGAGTGTTCAGAGATACAGACGGTGGGGTCCGGTTTTACTGTCATGGTTAAGCCGTTTGGTACATGTCGAAAGGAGTTGTCACGTCATAGGCCGATGTGGTCCACCATCTCACCTATATCGCCGATAGTGGTGAATATCGAGTCTGATGCAAGGCGCGATTCGCAGCCTTAAGAATGAGAATGACAAGGTGAACCCGAATTTCGCGTCAGACGGAAAATATGATTTTCCAAGGTTGGTTTGTGGATGTAACAGGATTTTTCGGGCACGAAAGGCGTTGTAATGATCGGCAAGTGGGAAATGCGGCGGAAGAGGAGGTGGGAGTCAGGGAAATTTGTCGTTGGTTTCGCCATTTAGAGTCTTCTGGTGGAAAACCTGCAGAATTGTAGATCGGATATCAGTCGCAGCATGTGCTGCATTCGAGCCCTTTTGGAACAAGTCGAAGATGCCCCCGGGTGGTCATTCTGGACGGTCATGGAATTTTGGAAGCTTGAGTTCTGGTCTTGTAGTATAACTCCAATATGCACATTAACTATGCTGTCGTCAAATCCATCGCCAAACCCGGTACGGCAAAAGTGACATTCTGGAGCGAATATAAAGCTTCGGATCCAAACGCCACGTATCCCAAGTGATCTGTTTGTGACGGCCCGCCAAACTGTCCAAGCTCGCCAAGTAGAGGATATATGTCAGCATGGAATGAGGTGGTGTTACCATGAGCAACCCAAGTGAACACCTTCTGCCCAAGACCGTTGTCGCCGTAAAACAGGCCAAAGGACGTTCCATCGTCCACTGTAAGGATCAGTCGCTCCCCCTCAAGCCAACCAATGGGGAGGGTGGCGAGCCCCCATCTCCCCAGCCACACCATGACTTCATATGCGGCGTTTGTTGTGTTTTGAGAATTCGTCGCATCTGCATCCGCGAACATGTCGACACAGACGTTGGCATTCAGGTTTTCAGCAGATAGCGTTGCATCATCGCTCGATGGCGCCACATCATTACCTACACCATAGGTCCAGTTCGCGTTGACTTTGAGGCCAGTCATCGTCGACAATTGCACTGGGATTACGCCGGGAAGATCCAACTTGGCGTTGGGAAAAGCGTGCACGGGCTCTGTCTCAGGCCCCATTGGATAGCTCCACGTGGCGGTAAATGATGGGGCTGTGGTGTTGGTAGCATAGGTTTCATTGTTGAAGGTAGTGACCTATTTTCAGTGAGGATATGGTCAAGATTGGGAAGTTCAAATGCCGATAGAAAGCTGGCTGGAAACATGACGCACATTCATGCAAAGATTCAACGGGTCTCCAGGGACCACGCCCCACTGATTGGGATTAACTGGGTTGCACGTTAGCGGCTTGGTAAATCAAGGTGGAAAATAGCAACCGTTGAATCGGGACCAAGCCCTTTTCAGATGGCGCTTGTGGCTGAGTTTTCAGGGCAGGAACGAGGGCTCCCGGAGAGCTAATGCAGGGGGACTTACAAACGTATCTCCCTGGGTTGGGCTGAACGCCGTACTCTTTCTGGCAGTACATTTCGGTGGTGATTCTGTTGTCTTGCGATGACAAGGGCAGTTTGCCTGTAGAGACGCGCCATGTCTCGACGCCGATGAGAATGGCGAGGGTAATGGCAATGGGCAGGATGAAGAGGCCGATGCTCAGGAGAGAGAAGCGGCCCATTGCGATTGGGGGGGTGGTATTAAGGAGGGGGATGCCAATCCTCGAGGTCCCTCGGAGGACATGAAGAGGTTTTTTCAGGCTTCTTGACTCTTTCGAGCACACGGCAATCAGCCCTTGAGTTGGGCGGGCGTGGATCGGCGAGACTATATGAGAAAATTTAGGAGTGAGACAATTGCCTGGTCTCAAAGTTAGAGGCCGATTTTTTGAAGGGGTGCGAGATTGGACGGAGTCGTGTGAGTGGTTCTTGGCGGTAGGGACGGACTTGTTAGCTTGCTGGGTTGCCGGCCACAGTGGCCGCTATCGCATTTCCAGGTTTTCCTATCTCGCCTACGCGTCACTGGCCAAGTCACCCAGTCACCTCGTCACCTAGCTCCAACCCCCGAAATTCCTCCTTCACGAACCAAGGACTCCCATGCAGCGCAATGGCCCAAACGCAGCATGCGCATAATGGCCGAGTATGCCGAGCGGACCTCCGACCCAGCCGCCTGCCAAATTCGTTATCATGTAATAGCTACAACGAATCAATTTTTGGCAGGCTAGTGCTTCCGCTTCGTTCTCCCCTGGAACCCCCGAACCCCCGAACCTCTGCCCTAGCCCAGGCCCTGCACTCTTCTCGCCCAGCACCGCTTTGCTCCCAACCTTCTCGTTCTTCTTTGTGTACCATACCATTCGTTTGTATGACATCGACGTTCGTTATTCCCTCCCGGGGCAAATTAGGAGCAAATTCCGCAGCTTAGACTTTCGTTAATAGTACTGTTTTGCAATTGTTTGTCGCCTCCTATCGCACTCCCAACTCTATTGCACCTTGATGAAGGCCACGCTACATCGACCTATCCGGGAGGAATAATGGGGGCTAGGAACCTCGCGGCAGAGTCGAGGGAGGATGATGGCTCAGATGGCTCGAATGAATCGATCAGACTTCACGAACGCCCTGCCTTTGACAAACCTTCCTCAAACAAACTTTCAAAACCTCGCTACGTGGACCAGATGCAGCAGCACGCGCGAGGCAGCTTTGCACCTAGGTGGCGGCAGAGCTCGTCGTCAGATCTCCATTTGGGAAGTCCGCCATTAACACCTGGAACCGTAACTCCCATGTCGCTTGTGACACCCTCGGCTACCTGGCTTCCTGAAAATCGCAACTCCTCCCTGAGCGCCTCGCCGGCTCAGTTTGCTACGCCGTTGGTATGTCAACGCTTAGCCTTATGCCCGTTGAAGCCTTGCTGACAATTCCTTCCTACTATCAGAGAAGCCAAGAATCCTTATGGCCTTTATACCCTGAAGCTCCCAAAGGCATCCTCAAGAAGGATTGGATAAAAGACGGCTCAATAGCTCAGCTGCAAACACGAGATGATTATGGATTTATGCCCACGTGGAAACGTTATGCATACTACCTGGCCCCCTTCCTCGCCGTTGCCACATTGGCACTATACTGGCTATACTTCGCCCTTCGAATACGATTCACCATCTCGGCCCAAAACAAGGAACATGCTACCTTCCCGATGGCGTGGGTTTTTATAGCAGTGGAAATATCCGTCGCGGTTCCTGTCTTCTTGCAATCGTTTTGGTCAATATTTATCTTGAAGAAACGCAACCGGCCCAGGCTGCGTCTTATAGGAAACGACGTCCCAACCGTCGATGTCTTTGTCACGTGTTGCGGAGAGGATGACGATCTGATCCTCGATACAATTCGGGCGGCTTGCGATGTCGACTATCCGCAGGATAGGTTTCGTGTGGTTGTCCTCGATGATGGCAGGTCAGAAAGCCTCGAGAAGGCTATTATCGGTCTGCAAGAGAAATACCCAAACCTGCACTACAAGAGCCGAGAGAAGACTCCAGGCGTGCCTCACCACTTCAAGGCTGGCAACCTGAATTATGGCCTTGATGAAGTGCACAACATGCCTGGTGGAGCGAGCCAATTTATGGCTGCATTGGATGCCGACATGATACCCGAGCAAGACTGGCTGCGAGCTGTCATGCCTCATATGCTCATCGACGACAAAATGGCTCTTGCATGTCCTCCCCAAGTACGCAAACAGTCGCTTAACCGCATAGATTTTTCTACTGACTCAATTCACAGCTCTTTTACAATGTCCCTGCCAGCGACCCGCTGTGCCAAACTCTCGATTTCTTCGTGCATGTCTCGGAACCAATCAAAGATGCACTTGGAGTGGCCTGGTGTACTGGATCGGGTTATGTGGCTAGGAGAGACGCTTTGGACGAGATAGGCAACTTCCCTCTAGGATCTTTGGCGGAAGACGTCGCGATGTCCACGCTCCTTCTCGGCAGAGGATGGAAGACTGCGTATATCCACGAAGCACTGCAGTTCGGTACGGTACCTGACACTTACGGTGGCCATATCAAGCAGAGAACACGATGGGTGGGTTTGCTCCTTATTTTGTCTGCCATTCCTAGCTGACTCCATACCAGGCCATTGGCACGGTCGACACAGCCTTCAAACTCAAATTCTGTCTCTGGGGCTCTAATATCCGGCACCTGACCTTCATGCAGCGGCTCTCGTCCTTCGTTTACGCCCTCCTCTCTCTTTTTAACATCTTCCTCACCCTCTCCCTCTTCGCCATGCCTGTCGTCCTCATCTCCAACAAAGCCATGGTCGCCTACGCCACCGACGAGCAGCTCCGCTGGCTTATCCGTTCCTGCTTCGCCGCCCTCGTATCGAACCGGCTTTGCGAAATCGCCCTCTTCCTCCCGTCTGGATACGCTACGGGCCAGCGCGGCTCCCGCGCCCAGCTCTGGATGGCGCCCTATATCGCACTCACGATCGTCCGCTCCTTCCTCCTGCCCAAGTGGCTCGGTGGACGGGCTCAGGCTTTCAAACCTTCAGGCAGCTTGAAATCGAATCTGAATGAACGTGATCCTGCGACCCGTGCCCCGGTCTTCAGGCGCCTCCGCGTCATTCTATTCAACTATCTCGCCTGGTTTCATATCTGTTACGTGTACTTCTGCATCGCGGCCGTCATTCTCTCCTCCTACCGCTGCATTCTCGACACCAAGCTCAAGGAGCGCCTCGTTTGTCTGCTGACGCACGCTGGGTGGCCACCCATGACTTGGATCATTGTCATCAGTGCCTTCTGGATCCCGATCAATTACGCCTGCGACCCCCCGAATATGCCGGACCGAGAGACGCTACTGGCTCGGGACCCGAAGACTGGCATTGCGCATCCGACGCCGCAGAGCAAAAAGATCGCCTTCAAGCCTGAGACGGTGCTATTTGAGTTGGAATACACCCTGACGACTGCGTTCACGGCATTGGTGTTTGCTGCCGCGTTTTTCTACTAAGAGGGAGAAGGAAGGGAAAATCTTTCCAGAAAGAAACAGAGAAAACAAACAAATGAAAAGGCATGATCTTGCATACATATACAATAACGTGTCAAAAGAGAGCAGTATTATGTACATACTGGGACTTTGAACTATGCATATTTGGGTGGTGTTAACTGGAGAACACGAAGACGAATCTGTTCGTGGGGGTTTCCCATCATTAATGAAGGCCCAGGATGACGCAGGTTCGATCTTGAGGGAGACGGGAAGGAAGACGGAATACTGGTGTTGACTTATTGGATCATTTGTACAGTCTGGGTGTTTATTCCCATCGACTTTACCAAAGCGGCAGGCATCTGGATGCGCTAGAAAGGGGAACAGGGATAGTGGCACACCAGAGATATACCCCAAAAATACATAATTGTGTCACCTGTTGTTCGAGCTGTTGCAGTCCTTGCAAGCTTGCTTATTTCTTGGCTTTATAATCCTTGGTTCCCGTACTAGATAGATGATGCATTTGCTTGAGACTTTTATTGATTCTGTAGAGCTCTATTTATGCTTAGACCCTCGACGACTACCAAGGCTATTTGTAGCAACTCTCTTCCGGACTCCTTTCACTGACAAAATAAGGCATTCGAAAGCACGGCTAATGGTACGCCGTATAACCTACGGAAGGGTTGCAAGTCCTGGCATCCGTATTGGCCGCCAGAGCCGCTTTGTTGTACTCCCTTGGCTGCACCCTCGTTTGGATGTAAAAGCTATCTTCTGCCTCCCATGGCCTGCACTTCGGTCTCGTCTGTTCTTCTTGGAGACGTGCCTCAGTAAGATGGCATTGCCACACTCTCTCAGGATCCGTGGTTCGGTGCGGTAGCCTTTCCATCTCAATCTTTGAGGACGGAGAATCTTCACTGCCTGCGTATGACCAGATCGAGTGTCAGAGGCCCACAACACATGACAAAGTGCTCCTTTTGCCCTCCTGGCGATAGAGGCCTTCACAACCCGTTTTGCTTCGCAAATAGTGGCCTTGGTTGCCTCGGAGTGTATTTCGTCCTTGGAACGCGAGAACATATTTGTACCTCCCTACTCTCTGCCCGGGACGTTGCTAACGGGTTAGTGGCTGTTTGGATCTAAGTCACTGTTCGGAGCTTGGTTGCGGAAAGTCGTATCTTCTTCAGCCTTGCCAAAGGCATTATAGGAGGATCCTCAATTCCAAACCCCAGATAATCTCTGATGAGGTCTCTTGATGCTGGCTCGAGCTCTCCACTTCTACTGTCGATAGCGAAGAGGAGGCAAAGCTTGAAAATAAGAGATTGCGATTCTTTGGAAAGGTTTGGGAGGAGAGATTCTAGGAAGGACAGCTGCTCGTACGGTTTCGTGTCAGCTTCATGCGCATCAACTGTATTTCCTGATAATAGTGGGCGTCTCTCATCATTAGCTGGCAGGCTGTTGGTACATGTATCTTTTCGTACTTCAGATTTTGTGCCGAGTATTAGGGATAGGCCGAAATTCAAAGGCCCCGTAACAGCATAGGCCAGAAGGTGATTCGGTAGGCGTCGACCAGTGCTCATCCATGTTTTGTCTGCAGGTTTTGCACCAACCCTCCAGTTACTATTGTACCAACTGCCACACCACATGTTCCGAAAAGAGTGTACCAAGCGAGGACGGTGCTGCGATCCGTTGAGGGAATTAACTCTTCGATGGCTTTAAAGGGCCCGATCTTGTTTCCACTGCGACGATGTTAGCATTGTCGACGCCCAACCTCGGACTGACCACGCCCAACGTGTTTGCAGCTACTAGTACCCAGCAGTTGCTGCATCTTGCAAAGACAATTCCGCTAGCAGTCATAAGCAAAGAGCCCAAGCCAAGCATTCTCCGCCGACCAATGCCATCTGCAATGATTGTCAAGACCAAACTACTCGCAACATCTCCTAGCAGTGTCATGAAGAGCCCGATCTCCTCGTCTGAGTTGCCCAGGTACGACAGGTACAGGGCGAGGCTGAGTGTAGAGCTGCCATACGCCAGTAGTCGGACAAGGCGTTGCAGACATGGTATTTTTTGACGTCTACTGGTGAGGAGACGAGTGCCTTCAATCCGATCTCAGTGTAGAATCGTTGGAAAATGGAAGGTATGACAGGGAGCGGCCCATTGGGAAGAGTATCGACTATGCTCGGGCGGAGCAGAGGGTACGATTCGCAGACATGTCGCAGGAGCGATAATGGGAAGCAATCACAAAAATTGCGTAGGCTGAGGAACACAGAACGTCAGCTTAGGGGCGGTGCACATTTCGGCCCCGAGATTAAGAGCGTCCTGATTGGATTGAGCTGTGAAGATGGTCCCCAGAGGATACGTGGAAAATGCGAAGCGGTGGCAAAACGCCAGAGACGGCACGTTAGATGGTGCTTGTTTCAGTGCATGTGACCAGATGCGATTTGAAAGATACTTCTGATTTGGCCTTTGGAACTCTTATGCTTGCGGTGAGTTTCTGTATTTCTTCGGCCAGCCGAAGATTATCGCTGTGTACAAACCAGTTTTCGTAGAAAGTAATGCTTGGCCACAAATCGGACTGCGCAAACTAACTAGCATCTATGCCCAAAACTCCCTGTGGCGGCCCTTATGCACGCTATGCATTTCCCACTCCCAATCCCACTGGACGCCCTTTTCCGCAATCCGCAACAATCAGCAAAAACCCCCAACGCCGTCGCTAAAAATATCGAGACATTTTCGCGTTCATTCGTAATGTAACGTCATGATTGCATCATGCTGTTGAGGCCATTTCAACCGGAGTCACATCCGCTTGAAGGTCATGATGCGATGGTCTTCGATAGTTGACTGGTTGCGAGAAGACAGAGGTGTGTCGTGATGGCTTTCGATAGTTGTACATCTGAGAAAATGTTAGGCCTGGACCAGAATACACAGCAACATCGTCCAACGTACCGAGCAGTCCTTGCATTTCGCACCTTGAGAATTGACCCTACCACGGCATCCTCGTGGTTGATTGGCGCAGGAGTACATGGTTTGTATCTTTTCAAGAGGGCGTTGCTGGTGATCAATGAAGTGCGACGTGTGTCGAGTCTGTTCAGTCTGTTGTGGTGCTGTCGAGGAGGAGGTTGTTGTTGGAATAGTGGGAAGGTTGAGAGTGACAACGAGCGATTATATGTTTCCCAGGAGGATATCTAGGATGAATAAGGGAAAAGTCTAGAAGATCGAATAAGGACGCCAAATGCTACCCATGCACCTCCGAATTAAGTCACAAAATGGCTCGATGTCACCACAGTGCGACAAGAACTGTGCTGGCCAAGCTAGGCTGAGGTGAGGCGGTTACGCATCACAGGCCCGGGGCCACTCGGCTTACGCTGGTGCCTGAAAGGGTGACTCAGTCGTGTGAAGCCAAGCGATCGAATCGAGGCCTGTAATTTGGCGTAAGCGTGCCTAAGCTATTATGCGTTATGCGCTATGACTGACACATGACTGTGTCACAGGGCAAAAGCTCGGCGGATCGGGAGAGTACGCAGCAAGCACGCGTCTGGATTCGCGTTGCTGCCTTGTTGACAGAGAAATAGGAAATTGCTTTTTACAAACTCATCCGTGTGCGACAAAGCATACATGTCCACTCATCAGGCCCGTCCCTCACTGCATGACCACCTCCCGAATTCCAGTCTTGTGTGCTTGGTAACTTCTGAAGTTGTCAACGTCCTGCATTGATGCAACCTCTTCAAGACATTTCCAAGACATTTCCAAGAGCGAGCGTCCCTCCACCAGCACCCTCACGAACTGCATGATCTAAGCCACTCACAAATATTCACCCGAAAACATCTTGTACCGTGACTCAATGCCGTGCAGTCCTTCGAATAAAAGCCGGGGGTGACAATCAGTTTTGGGGCTACCTTCGGCGCTTCCATAAGCCCGACCTGCCGTACACAAAGCCATCCTCCCTCTTGAGAGCATCTTCTGTGCCAGTCACCTATCCTGCAATACTAGAACGGGTCAGTAGTCAACATAAGCGTCCCGTTTAACACCAACCCAAGCGCAGGACACCTTACATCCCTCCAGCCTTACCTGCAGTCACGTGGCAAACCCACGTGGGTGGGCTTTTCATCCACACTATTGGCAAGTTTGGCTATTCATAATCCATTAACCAATTTAGTCTCATTTCAGCGCACGCTTACCGCGGCATCGCGCCTCTTAGAAAGAAATGTCCAGATGTGTCCTAGGCGGAGAGTCATCATGCCCCTCTTCTCGATGATACCTCTCTTTTTGGTATAGATGACTAACGTGGCGTAATGTTACACCCTGGAGCGACAAACCGTTAACAATATCTCCAATACTACATCAAATGATAATGCAGCCATTGATACTTCCTCTGCTTAATCACACACATTACCCCAATTCTGTGGCCGGCTTTAGCCGCCTTTGTACCCGTGAGACAGCCCCTTACTAACTTCTCAATCCATCGACTATTTGGAAGACAAGAAACTCGTGTTAACCCATGTGGTCCGTATGGCCAGCTTTGCTGCGACTTCGGCCAAGTCTGTTATACCGACTCCAGTGGCAATGGACAATGTAGCCGGACCTCGGTGCAAGTCCACGGCGCAGAGCACGTCAGCAACAACCTCAACTGATGCTGCCACCCCTTCAACCTCGTCTGCGACATACACAGTCATACCGGTGACTCCGTCATCGGATAGCACTACACCTGCCTCTGCTACCTCTTCTTCGACGTCACTACCTACGCCAACATCTATTGAATCTCCTTCCAACAGCACCGACCTGAAAAGCAATGACGGTGGGATGAGCACATGGGGCAAAAGTTGGAATCGCAATAGGAGTGTTGGCATTGGTTGTGGGTGTCGTCTTTGGCATCGTATTCTGGACCAGAAGGTCTTGGTGGAAGTTGTCTTCCGGCACTGGGCCTTCCAAAAGATCACGCCGGCGGCCAAATCGAACAAGCATAATCTTGACGAATTATTCCTGATTTGGATGGTATAGGTTGGTTCATGGCTGGCAAGCACATCCTGGAGAGGAGAAACATGCGCAGTTACCTGAACAGAAGAGATCTCTTCTGCGATCAGAGCCGGACCTCACCAATAAATATGTCCCTCTTGCTGCTGGTCAATACTTGGCCAAGGCGTATGGATCTGAGAACACAAGCGTGAAAGGTGATCACCAAATACTAGGGTCAAAAGTCTGGACCTAACTTCTACGTAATGACTACGGGCCTTGTCGATACTGTTCCTAAGTTGGACTTTGCGTCCTTGCCGTGGTCAAGCTCCAGCTCGCCATGGATTCTGCCACAGTGCGGCGCTCTTTTCTGGGACCTGCCTTCCGAGATCAGGAATCAGATCTACCAACCATCTCTCGTCAGTACTGATCCCATTCGCCTCAAGTACTCGTACTGTCCTGCCAAAAATTGTGGCCACCTTGTCTCACGGGACAAAACCATCTCCAAACCTCTTCTTAGGGTCTGTCAAAAAGTCACAGCAGGAAGCGTCGTCGTTTGGATATGCGCAAAATCGTTTCGACTTTGAAAGACTCCTCGGTGCACAGTTTTTCCTCATAATCATCGGACCGGCCAACTGCAGATTTCTGACTAGACTTGGTAGATTCACTTATCACTCATGGCCTCAGCGGACGGCTCCCTTTGGTCGCCGGTCACAAGACCGGAATTTGCACTTCAGCCTTTCGTGCACAAGTGGAGATGTTTCGAAGACTCTATCGGGAGGGGTCGTCTACTGCAAAGATCATTCGAGAACTCTCGAAGCTACCACCAGTATGAGGTAGGGGATTATGAGGGTAAGATCTAGCCCAATGCCAGGTTAAGCCCGAGTCAAGACAGGGATTAGGGTATGGCTGCAGTGAGGAGGAATGAGGAGAGAGAAGATCCGAACATTTTGATGGATCCAGGATTCTTTTAGATGGACGTGTCGGTGCAGATTTTTGGGGGTGGCAGTAACTTTGGAAAGATGCGATTTCTTGCCTCCAACGCCCACAACACGTACCCCTTGCATGTAGGGAGACGAGACCAGCATCCACTACTCCAGTTGTTGCTTCTTTGTTTCCTCTACAGGGAAATCTCGATGTAACGATCCACTGGGGGCGTAAATTTCGAATCATTAGAGTGAGATTGTCGGAATACCAATGCTGACTACGAAGTCTTGGCGTTACATTGCTTGAAGCGCCCTAGGAGAATTGTTCTCAGACACTCTAGACCCCACTTCCCGGGCCCTTCCAGCGAGCAAATTAGGTGTAGACACCTGTTTGATGTAACGATAGCCGCAAATCAGCAGCTCTGCCTTTCGCTCGTAGTAAGACTAGTGTCTCTCACTCACGTCCGCATTGAGCTTCTTACTTGATGTGGTTTCAAATGGGTGACGTGAGGAAGCATAGAGGTGGATCAACGGTGAGGAGCTTCATTGGTATGGTGATATCGGCATCTTTAATACCCGCTGGACGTTGTTCTGATTGCCACTTTTCCTCGCAGCCCAAATTCGACGCAATAATGTGACGATTCGCCAAGCTATCTGATTGAGATTCCGGGGGGGTTAGAGTGATCAGCCAATGAGGGCGAGGAGATGGGATTCCTACTTTCCACCTTGCTATGCGGCAGAGCATGCAATTGTAATCCACTACATTGAGACGCCAATCGTGTGCTGGTGTGACTAGGTGCTTTCAACGCCACCTTGTTAGGAAACATGCATCGTAAAGTGCGGGTAGTGCATAAATTTTGTCTGGGCCAGCTGGATCAGAGTTCTTCCACCTAATCACGCAAAAGATTGCCACTTGAACCGATTTTCAGATTCATTTGCAAGGAGAGCTTGCTAGATTCACTTCTGGCGCCTAAATACACTTTACAGAAATCACAATGTCGCAAACAGCCCGTTTCACGGCCAAGCTTGCCCACCAAAAGTCCTGCTTATTGGCGCCACTGGAGGTATCGCATAGCCACAGCTCAAGGCCTGGTCGAGTGCGGTGCCACCGTCTTCCTCTCCTCACCCCGCGAAGCAAAAATCAACAAATGCATCCAGTCCATCCTCTCCGACCACCCTTTTGCCAAAGGTCGCGTCTTCGGTTACCCCTACGACCTCAGCAGTCAGCAAGTCGAGACGAACCTGGAACAACTGTTTGAAAAGGTGGGCACCGTCAATCATATCGTCTTCATGGCTGGTGAGCGGTTGCAGAGAGTACCTCTGGAAGAGGCCAAATTGGAAAAGATGCAGAAGACCTTCCACAACCGCACAATCGCCGCGATGCTCACAGCCAAAATCGGCGCGCGATATGTTACGAAAGATCGCTCATCGTTCATCACACTCACCACGGGGTCAATCTGCGAAAAGCCAATCGCCGGCGGCTGGATGATGCTGGCCACAATTGGAGCTGCGACACCTCGTCCGACGCAACAGCTGGCTTTCGCCCATCAGGGTCAACTGCATCGCGCCGGGTGTTGTAGCGACGGATTTCTGGTCTGGGATGGGCAAGGAACAGACAGAGGCATATTTGAAGGATCGTGAGAACAAGATGTCGACACAGAAGGTTGCACAGATGTGGTGGAAGCGATTATACGTCATGGGGGATATGAATACGACGGGGCAGGCTGTACATACTAGTAGTCGGGTATTTTTGGTTTGATTAAGGCCGACGCAGTTTGAATGGAAAGCTGGCCACGGCATTTGTCTGCAGAGAGTAGTTCAGTGGCTCAAGTGTGGAAGGCGTTGGAGTGAGAAAGATTATTTCAAGTGTCAGCAGCAATAGCGCCTGTTGCCTCGGACTTTCGTTCAGGCCATCATGATTGTATGCCAAGCGCGACCTATGGCCATAATTGGAAGAGAAGAGACAGGAAGCGCACAGCGGTTCTTCTCTTCTGCCTCTCTACCTGGTGATGCCGAAGGAGGTGAGGAATTTTGGTGATGTTCGGAGATGCTATTTGAAGCAGCTGAGACTAAATTTCATTCAGCCCTACGCTACTTACCCGTAGCGATCTGCAGTGCTCAGGCTAAGGGGTGCCGGACTCCGAAATCGTGCTCACATGCTTCAAGCCTCGGGCGTCATAAAACTGCTCATCACGAAACTTCGGTATCCTGCAAAGTGTCGACCAGAACCCCACCCCCCCCTTTCTAAGCCCTTTATATACCAGAGACATGGGCTCACTCGCCCCACAACACGACTCCTCGGGTAAACTCCTCCCCGCCATTCTGTGCCTCCACGGCGGCGGATCGAATTCAACAGTATTTAAGATCCAGACGCGCCGACTGCAATGGGCACTTAATTCGCAATTCCGCTTTGTCTTCGCCCAGGCACCGATTGAAGGTACGCCGGGGATGGGCATGCTTCCGGTTTTTGCGAGCTGTGCGCCGTTCTATCGCTGGGTGTCAAGGCGGTTCAAAGTCGGAGACTCGGACCACGAAATCACGCCGCAAGAGGAAGTCAAAGCCGTTGATGCTATTCTAGACAAGGTCATTATGGAGAACGGCGGGTACGAGAGTTTTGTAGGGGTGATGGGGTTTTCGCAGGGCGCGAGGTTGACTCCTGGGCTTCTACTGCGGCAGCTACTGGAAATCAGGGAGTATGGGGAGAGCAAGTGGAAGTTCAAGTTTGGCGTCCTCATTGGAGGACCTTTTCCGCCCATTTCGCTCACGCCGCCGGAGATGGAGATTGATTATGAGCTGCTGAAGCAGATCCCGACCGTGCACGCATGGGGCAGGGACGATCCGGTGCGGGAAGCGTGTAAGCCAATGTTTGAGACTTGCGACTGGATGAATACGGGGAGTTTGTTTATGGATTTCGAAGGCGGGCATCATTTGCCGTTGAAGGACAGTGAGGCGAAGGACTTGTGTAATTTGATGCTGGAGGCGTGGCATGCCAGTGGAGGGAGTGGGCTGAGTAGGGTACCTAGTTCGGCGTTTTTGCAGACGTGTTGAGGAGGGAAGGAAGGAAGGTTGGGAGAGGAGATTGCAATGGGGTTCTTATAGAAGTGCATGAAGTTATGATATGGTTGTATGACAGAGCTTGCGGTTGAATCCCGCCAGCTGTTGTTCGCCCGCCTTTCTTTTATCCTTTGTCACGTCTTTCGAAGAGATGTCCCACCACTTCTCCCGGTCCCGTCAAGAAAAATGCTTGACACCACGATCTCCAGCACCGACGGTTCTGATGGCTGATGTTGATGGTCACTTTCCCTTCTCGAAACAAGCGTAGGGAAACCTATCAGGACCGCGCGTCCGACTTTGGTTGCCTCATCCAGCCTAACGGGACGGCCTTTCCGACATGGATGGCCTAGCTGCCAATCGCATCACACCATCGATCGCCTTCGCATCTCTGATTGAGCGTCACCCTTGTGACTGCGGGGGGGTTCTGAAGAGGGTTTGGATCGTCAATGGCCGCATGCTGCGAGTAGGAGACCGGAAGTTAGCTTGGAATCGGTCCATGCGACAGAACTTGGGCGCTTACTGCCATTGGTATCTGGCTGAGATGGCCTCGGCTTTGCGGGAGGCTTGTGGACCTTGTGTGTAGCCATCAAGCAATGGCAGATTTTGCAAGGAGGGATTGAAACCATCACGTTCTGTGGGCCCGTGTCGGCGTTCGATTCTGAGCTGAGGTGAAGCAAATCTGGGACGTTGAGGGGAGGCTGGACGAGAAGAGGTCTTCTGGCGATGGGGGAGGTGTCCGCTACTTATCCGTTTTGAACAGCCATAGTCAGGAGTCGAGGCCGTAGGAGTAACCCTTGGAACACAACCGGTGCCGAATAGTATGGGGGTTGAGAGTTCGGTCGATCAAGAGCAGCGCCGCTGGGCTAGTAAATGCTAACCAAGCACTTGCATCCCGCACAAAAGGGGGGAAAGCGAATCACAACCCTCGGCTGCGTTGACTGGACTCGACTTACACGCGAGGATATGGTAATGCAGCAGGAGTTGGCACAGACCACGGCTCTTCATCATAAGACATTTTGGACCGCTTTCAGCCAGGACGTGCGGCAGCAGTGTTTCTGCTCACCTGACTCGAAATCGGATCACGTCGAAACAGGCTCTGTCGATTGGCGCTGACAAGCCGGGAGGACGCTACTACGCGAACGAGGTGCGGACGGCTTGGATAGCTTGGATAACCTGATGCCTTTTTAGGACGCCCGTTTGTGGGACGTCAGCAAGTCAGCAGATGTTCGGCACATTTTGCGTTATTCCCGCACTCTTCACTTGTTTTTTGCGGTTTGGCCTGGGGTGTTTGGGAGTGGGATGGAAGCAAGGAACCAGGAACGTTTTGTCGTCTAGGTCTAGTTCACCTTAGGGCTACAAGGGACGACGACAAGATTCCGCTAGAACGCGATTAGCACATGATAAGTCGATAGGGTGGCCAAGCAAAAGGAACGCCAACGTGAGATCGTCTGCTTTATGACGGAACGTCAATGACGAGGCCATGGATACTGTAGTGTGAAGTGAACCAGATCCCCGTGGGCGGGCGATGGGTAATCCCTGCATGGTGGATGAGATCGGAAATTGTGGATCTGGGTGGGGTCACGGCCGTTGAATCGCAGTACTGTACACTTGTAGAATCCTAGAAAGTTTAGTTTCTTTCCTTCACTATTAAGATCGACCCGCTTCTTTCAAGGGGGGGACCTCGGGTGATTTGGCGGGCCGCACGACGCGGTGAGTCGGCCGGCTCTTCGGATGTGGACCGCCAAGGCCAGTCTCAAGGGAGTGAAACGGTGTACTTGCATTGTAACGTCGCGGGCATGCAAGGGGAACTCAAACGGGTTGTCTCCCAAACTGCCTAATTGCCAGTGCGCTCAGGCCCATCGGCATTAATTTAGTCGAAGCTTGAGGTATTGCTTCACCGCCTTCTTTTTTTTTTTTTTTTTTTCCTCTTCTACGCTCGATACTCTTCTGCGACGGGCAGGGACTGGACTGCGAGACTTCTCAAACTGCAAAGCGTGGCTTTGGGGAAGTGATTTACGTGAATAGAGCAGAGTGCAAGTATACTGATGGTTAGAAATGGCCACTTTACGACGCGCAAGAGCAAAAAGTCTGCGTCGGAAAAGCATCTTCATAGCGCAGCCTCGATGGCAGGACGAACCGTCTGATTTCCGAGTTGAATGAAACGCTGCGGATTATAGATATCGAGTCCCAGGTATGCCCGCAGAATGCTTAGCCTTGTCGATACACAAGATTCACAACCATCTGGATCTCTCGGGTGATTCAATCTGAGTTTGAAAGCACGTCGCGAGGGAACATCGTGGCTTCAGATCTCCCGAGAAGTCCATCTTGCGGTTCCCAAGGGTTTGCCAAGTCTCCTGACCGATGTGCAAACAACCTCATTAATCAAAAGGAAAAGTGGGCAATTTCACGGTCTTGGCCGATGGTCCTAGTCTCATGCTAACGAAGATGGCCCGCTGCGGAACGATCAAGCCGGGTGGGTTGGGAACGGCCAATCCGGTGGGTAGGCGAGAACGGTCATCCCAATGGGTTTGTTGGAACGGCAACTACCCGTTTGCTGATGTCTTGGTGGAAAATGCGGACAGCCAAAGGTCGCAGTCTTGGCCAGGACTTGCAAGCTTCCCATAATTTTATTGCTTCCACAACCATTAAATCCTAACTCTATCCTTCTGTTACTCCACTTGACATTCGAATAAAGAGACGTGGATTGCGAGATTGCGAGGTTTCGATACGGCCACAGCAAGTCTGTCAAGCCACGTTCTTTGGGGCCGGTTCCGACCAACGGCACTCGATCAATCGACCACCGAAATGGATGAAATGAAGCCCATGAAAGTCTTGCATCTGTCTCAACCTGTAACTCCTGTATGCTCTCGGCCATGGCAGATCCCGCCGTTCCAGACTCCTTGACTGCCTGTCAACGTCACATTGTTGTAGTTGCGTCCTCATAAGGATCAAAGCCTCAGGCGAGATAAATGAGCCTCATCCTTGAGGAGGAGCCCTGCAGTGGCGTCATCTGGATAGCGGGATTGATGTTCTGCTGACGTCAATAAAGGGGTATCCTCTACGGAGGCTTATCCATTTGGCAGTCTCTGTAGTGTTTGGCTGGGGCACTCCTTCCACAGCCTGCTCCACGCTCCTACAATTTTACCTCTTGCAAGATCATTTCCTCGTCTTTTGCAACATGGCTCTCTATGCGTGTTTGGCTCTGGCCCGTTGTCTGGAATCCCGCCAGCTCCACTCAATGGAGTCGTACATCATGTCTCCCCTGGCCTAGTTGTGACTGACTAATGCGGTCAATAAGGCAATGGCAGTGAGGACAAGCGGCTTCAGGCGTGCCAGTTTGTAACTCAAATGCTCACCTTTACGTTTCATAGGGAGCTGGGATAGACAAGCGACAGTGAGAGGGGGGCGAATCGAAGGTCGAGGTACGATGAGGGTTGCAGGTTGGGGGCGGCCGATAGGCGGAATTCATACCACCTCAGCCGTGGAACACCAAGAATATATATCTCAATAGCTGTAATGCACAGGTTAATGCGTTAGTTGTTAGGGTTAAGTTAGGGCTAGTCGTCGTAGGTCGAAGTCGCTGGGGTTCCCGCTTGGGGGAGGCATCTCTGTAAACCCTCTAGAACATGGTAAAGTTGTTGTTTTAGTTACCTTTAGCTATAGGGTGCTCAGCGGCATGTGGTGTTGGTGATGTGGTGGCAGACACCGATCAGAATCTGCCTTGGTGATAAGGGTCTGATATCGACATGTCTCATGGCAATCCAGGGCATTGAAGGGGGAGGGGCCCTGGCAAGTGCTTGGTAATCTCGGTTCACTGTCTCGGCTTCCGCTAGTTGCAGATTTCACCAACCCAACTAGGTATTTGCTAGAGTTTTGTTGAAGCGAGTGTTGGTCTGTGTAAGGAGGATAACAAACTCAACACTCCCCGGCTTTCCTTCGGCATAGCTTCCAAAGGCGACATCCTAGGGAAAAATTGAAAAACCGGATGCTTTGGAGGATCTGAAACTAGGGAAAACCCCCAAGAACGACTTATGACAAGCATATTTTATCTTGCCGTGATTGGCAGCTCCCCACCCTTTCCCTTCAACAGCAAGTACCCCAAAAGCAGAGGTTGAAGCTACCACAATAATGGCGCGGCGCACTCGGGGAAAGGGACCCTTTGAATGTGCTAATTCCAATGCCAAAGCCCAATCCACAGTCTGCGTGCCCACGGGGGCGATTGCGTGCCGGCGCCAGAGCACAACACATTGCCCCCAAGCTCGCAATTGATTCCTGTGCACGCCCAACCATGGAAGCCTGCCACCATCACCAACCTGGTGCACCTCTCCTTCCATCACCCGACAGTAGCATCCGGTCCAGCCCTTCGTCGTATAGCATTTCCAATGAGCGAATCTTAATTCTGCCGCCAGATACGGCTTTAAACTTGCTGAACAATGTCGTGCCCTCTGGTGCTTGCTAATGATGGCCATCATTCCTCCTTTCCAACGCCTTGGCCCTAGTATTCGAAAGTACGTACTTCGCCACCACCCCAGCTGGTATGGCTGCGACGCCGCCCCCATCATTTTGTCTTATATTGCCGGCAGCACCAATGCCGTAGCATGACCCGCCAGCCCCCATATCAGTATCACCTACTGCTTTCTTTTTCAACGTTGTGCCACCCTCCGAATGCACCATGCTATTGCCTCGTTGAAGCGCTCGCATTCCACTGGGGGCGACCTATTTGCTCATAAGCGAACCATTCAGCCTCTTCAGCACCGAAAGCCCGGGGCAAGTAAGGAAGAAGCAAACCTCACGAGGCCCAATTTTCCCAAGGACGGAGGAAGCATCCCCCACATCTCAAGACTATGTGTCACTACACTCGCTCTGCGCGACATGGAAATAGAAGTCATCTTTTCATGCTTTAAGAAAATTGAACATCCAAGTGCGTTACGGGGCTTTCCTGAATGCGATATCAGAGATGCCTTTGCCTCGGCAAGGCGGACACGTCAGTCCGCTCCATGCAGTTTCTAAAGGACTTTGCTCATATTTTCATAGCTACTCAAAGCCAACAAAAGGCCACACGCAGTCTCTTCTATTGAACCTCGAAATATACGAGCGGAGTTCGGGTACGAGACACGCTCGCATAATGTCAGCCCGATGCCTTTGGTCTTCCCTGTTGGTGTGTCGCGGCTAGAAGATTTGTACCAAGACCAATTCGCAGTCCTTCCTCCTTATACGCCAGAGTGCCTCGCGGATTCATTCATTGCTGACACAACAGATTGTCCACAAAACACGGTCAACTGGGCTGTGCCTCAAGATCTTACCTTCAGATGTGCATGATAAGCAATGTATCATACGAAAAATATGCTGCCAGTCCCAAAGATCAGCCCGCAATTCAGTTTGAGTCTACATGTCTGCCGGACTTATCAGCATTACTGCCAACCCATTCATCGTCATCTGCACCCTCGACCAAGCAAGAATATCTTACTCAGGGAGCTTTTGGCCATCCGTCGTACCAATCATCGAACTCACAACCCACACAAAGAAGCCATTCTGCCATTCTAAGAGAACTCTTTTAGGTGAGTGCTGATCGAACCGAACGTAGGAAGGCTGATACAGAGTCAATAGGCGGCAAGCCGACGAAGCTTGACTGCACTGCCTACACCAAGAGTTTCAAGCGCGAGCATGATCATAGGAGTCATTACAGGGAAGCCTATGATAAAACCGGTCGCCCTTTCTTGTAACCTCTGCCACAATCACTTCTACGTTGAGAAAATGATTACGGAGCACCACAAGAAATAACTTCAAGACTGTTCCGCAACATCGGACAGTCAATGGAAAGATCGGTGCATTAGCCAGGTTGCGAAGGCATGAAGGGTCGCGTATGGCTGTGGCGTTTGCGCTGCTACTTTCAGTGCCTTTGAGGACTATCTCAAACATATGGAACGGGATCACTCGGGATGGAAACAAAAAGGGCCACCACATTTCAGTTGATAGGGTCATCTGTGGATTGTTGCAACAGCGCCTTGTCCCTGATGGATGGGAGGTTGTCAAGGATCCCGCACTCACGTATACCTGGCGACCTAACGAAGCAAAACGACTGAAAGGTTGCCTTGCGTATGGCCGAGTGGAATCCGGAGACAACCCAGACAATCTGGCAAGACTGGGCCAGGCTTTGGCTAGAATGGCCTGAGTGCGCCGTGACCAAGCCTGTTCAACATGCTCTTCGGACCGATCGTACGAGCTAGACCTTCACGTCAAAAGTCATCCTTCCAGAGCCATTAACAGGAACACTTACCCAAGGCGGCCAAGACCAAGTGCAACTCGAGCTGGTTCCTTAGTTCCAGTATCCAAGAGACGACCTCGCTAGTACAGGATTATTTCCTCCCGCCCTCAACAGGTCTGACATGGTCGTATTCTCCCTGATCACGCACAGTATCGTTACCATGGTCTTCACATGTCAAAGAGGTCTACGTGGACTGGCCACTGTCCCCCACTCCCATCTCTGTTCTTATCCTAACGTTGCGTATGATCCTTTGTACAGGCTGGGTAGGTGGTGCTGGACTCGAGGCACAAGGCCAGTAAGGGAACGAGGATGGATGGCTTGTGAGACATTTTGGCACAATTCCAGACTATTTGGCCTTGGTAGCAACATTTAAACAATCCCTTTGTATGTCATGATACCCTACGGGCTTCGGCCTGGCATTGATTGGAATCTTATCTGCCTTGTCTGCTCAAAGCGTAAAGGAAATTCTTATCGTAGACCAGCACCCAGGCTTCACGAGTCATACGATGGCTCTGCAGCACATAACTCACTATCTCTTGATCCATCTTTTTGCCTGAGTCAATGTGCAGGACTTGCGGCATGGCGCATTGTACCATACTTAGGTCGGTAAGGAAGGGTGCGGATTGACCGGTCGGATTTTCGACAAGGCTTTGGAAAAGGGCCTCAAAATGACGGGAGGCTTGGGCCATCAATCATTGTCCTCGCCACTACTTGTTTTCATGTGCTGATACCACTGGGGAAGACTTGTTCACTCTTACTGGACTATGCTGCTTTGTTGGGACATCGTGTGTTCGTGGCAGGCCCATGGCGATGGATAATCGCATCTAAGAGCCCCAAGACTTGACTTTGTTGCCGGTTATAGCACCTGCAGGTACGGGAATGCAAGAACCATTGAGAGGACTAACGAACTCCAAATCGCAATCCAAAAGAACAGCGGAACCGAACATCTCAAAACCACCAACGATGCCGGGACCTGGTTCTCATAATATGCAATACGCCATGGAACACGATCCATACCCCCCATTCACCGCTACAATAAAGTCTGGTTCTCTTACAATTGTTTCTCCGACTACGGCATCAATCGTTTACCATCCAGAGCGTTGCGTTAACAGCCAATAACAAAACCTCTGTGGCCAACGCTGGTGGGTGGGAGGATGTCGTCGACGACAGTAATCACTGCGTGAACTGTGAACTGGTACGTCTCGCGAACCGAGCTGAGGACATAGACAAGGAGCAGGCCTAGCGGAGACAGCAGGATCGGAAGATCAAGAAGGTCAGGTTGAGATTGTTGCGTACAGGCCGCGTTTCGATGGCGATTCGAGACTCGTACACCTCAGCTGGTATAAACCAGCTGGAGAGACTCAGCCGGGCATGAACCGGCTGGAAAGGCACAGCTGGATAGGGGCCAGTTATATCACACGAGACAGATACTCGACCGAAAGGGTTTCTTACGTCTATAAGTATCAGCTCACTACCCGTATAGTCGAATATAACACCCTTTTCTCCCAGTTCCAGTTACGGTCGCCAACCTGAGGTACTGCTGCTTTAACCTGAGCTGAGGGTGAAGAAGCCTGAACTGAGGCTGTGCGTGCCTGTGCAACGAGGATGGCCAATTTCCCGCCTCCGCCCCCCATGTCAGCCCCCAAACGATCCGTTTTTGACCTCCGACCTCGGCCGTAATTACCGGCGGAGTTGAAACTCCGCTTATGGTCCAGGACAACAGTCCAGGCTGTGGAGGACCATAGCTAGAAGATTGTGATGCTTGAGGGCCAGGTTGCTGTTGATACTGGTTGAGGGACCATGAACCTCTTTCAGCTGCGGTTTGATAGGGCTCGCATCGACCTGCGTGTGGAAGAAAAGCAACATGGTTCGTGTAATGGTTTGCAGGTACGAGAGTATTTGACCACAGGTCGAGCGCAGTCTGCGGCTACGGTCGCGGTGGAATGTCGATGGGTGCACTTAGCGTTGTGCTGTAGAACGATCCAGTTGAAATGCCGCCATGGAGAGTGCTGCCATATGGTATTGTCTGAGGGTGGCCGTACTTAGGTGGCTGGTGAGGCTGATGGGTGGGACATATTGCTGAGGAAAAGAAGGGTGGTTCAAGACACTAGCATGGTGGCCTGGTGGGTGATTTGGGTGACCACATCCATTTAGCAAGGGAAAAATAGTCCCATGTCTCGGAAGTTAGGACATATCTGCAATGATTCCTAGTTTGATTGGTTAGGTGTGCTTGTGATTCAGCGTGTGCAAGGAGTTGAGAAAGGCATCGCAAACGTCTCAGTCATCAACTGCACGTGTGCCAGTCTTCAGCAGACTCCAGTCGAAATTTTGAAAGCCAAAAGCGAGTGTCAGCAATACTCGAGCTAGGACATTGGTCGAGGGTAGGTGGGAAATGAGGGATTGTTCTCAATAGCTCTGCAAGCAAGTCCAATGATGGTAGCAAGACCGAACGGAATTGCTAGTCACGCAAGGCTACCAACGAAATAGCCAGGTAGAGTGGCTTTTGGACTGGCTGCGATTGCTTTCTGGAATAGCTAGGCATCAACAGTGCCTCCAAACGCAGAGGTCAAAACGACAACGCCAAGCAGGATACCAGTCTGGCTTGACATGGTCAGGTTCTCGCCTCCAGAATTTCCTGCAACTGGTGCACTTCGTGTAGCTTTCTTGTAATGCATCAAAGACAGCACCAGGAGAGCTTAGCAAGCTCGATGTAGCATACGCGACGAACATGCAGGTCAGAATGAGTACTTAAACGATGATGTTGTGTGCATAGTCTGTAAGGATGGTGGCCTTGATACCACCTGCCATAGTGTAGATCGCAACGCCTATGGGTAGTGTCCAGATACCCGCAATGACATTCATACTAATAGCCTGAGATGCAAAAAAAGTCTCCCAACGAGTGAAGTGGAAGAAAGCGCTGGGGTGGAAAAACAACGAAGTCTTGGCACGGGTACGGCTACGGCGGCCAATAGGGACCACCCCACATATTTTGCAACTTAGATCTCGACAAATCGACACTGTTTGGGCCAGAGAGCCACCAAAGCAATGGTGGGCGGGTGTCTCATGGGCGGGTGCTTCATGGGCGTGTACCTTACCGGCGTGCATGTCACGGGCGTGTATTACACACACACGCATCGAGGCGAGCAGGCTCGATATTCACGAGGTGGAACGTAGGGACCCCTTGTAGCGGCTGCACTCTTGTGTTCTCAGGTTACGTGTCCTTACGGACGGAGGGGGTGTCGAATTCGTCTGTCGGGTGAAGCGTGTGTGGAGCGCAGGCTGCGCGTAAGCGTTGAGGAAGGGCGCTCGAGTATTTTGGATCCCTTGATAGGTACGCAAGGCCTATCTTCCCGCTCCGCCATGGCTCGTAGGCTTTCTTTGTCGGTGAGCGCCTCGGGTTGTACTAATCTTGGTGTTGGTATACCAACCTCTAATTAATAAGAGCTTCGAGCACTCCGCCGCAACGCCTCCTTCCCGCTCGATGGACATATCTCAGCTTCCCTCGCAGCGAAGCGTAGGCGAAGCAGACCCCCTTCGCCTGCGAGGTACTGACAGGGAGAACCACGTGAAGGTGTGTGTCCTTGCTCTCCGCAGGAGTTAAACTTGGTACTTCGAAATGTTAGACATCATAGTACGATATCTCACCATTATTTTCATAGAAATTACTAAGCAAGTTCTTTTAACGACTACAGCGTTCTCCGGCCTTCCATTCATTGCCACTAAGTACTATATAAAGAAAGGTCCGCGCTAGGTGGCGGGTGGAGAGGAGGTCGAGCAGAGCTGCACCACCGCCTTGTGCCCCTTCTCTGCAGCCCACGACAGCGGCGTCTGACCACCCCCATCCTTAGACTCCAGCTCGGCGCCCCTCTCGAGCAGTAGCTCCACCACCGCCTTCTGCCCCTTCTCTGCAGCCCACGACAGCGGCGTCCGACCAACCCCATCCTTAGACTCCAGCTCGGCGCCCCTCTCGAGCAGTAGCTCCACCACCGCCTTCTGCCCGTTCCTTGCAGCCCACGACAGCGGCGTCAGACCACCCCCATCATAAGACACCAGCTAGGCGCCCCTCACGAGACTA
>Ga0335072_10001955_pt1 | contig 32646 bp, 37 predicted proteins | sample Lox_Sample_21_FD_206725 | JGI IMG/M metagenome (GOLD analysis project Ga0335072, IMG submission 206725) | Soil microbial communities from Loxahatchee National Wildlife Refuge, Florida, United States - Lox_Sample_2.1 | ecosystem: Environmental > Terrestrial > Soil > Wetlands | place: USA...
CGCCAGGTCGCGCGCCCCGCCACCACGCACACGAGCAGTCCCAGCGCGACCGCGAGGACGCCAAGCGCGGGAGCGGCGACGACGATCACCATGCAAAACGCCAGGTAGCAGGGCAGACTGCGGACGAGGCCGGCGAGCGCGTACGCGCCGGCGCGCGGGCCATCGCGGTTGACGACGGCGACGGTCAGCGCTGTGCTCATGCTCGGGAAGGCTACGACCGCGCCGGCAATCTGTGGACCGGCGATCCGGCTGATGAGGACAGCCGCGCCGACGATGATCCACGCGACCAGGCATGTGAGCGCGATCGCGGGCCACCGGCGTCGTGATCCCGCCCGCGGGCGACCGCTGGCCATCAGTCGCGGCGCCAGCGCCAGCGCCGCGACCGCGTACGCGAGGACGAGCAGGTCCGGCACGGGGGCGAGCGCAACGGCGCAGGCGGCGTATGCGAGCGTCCCGCCGGCAAGGCCGAAACGCGGACCACGACGTCGGAGCCCCGCCGCGAACACGACCGCGAACGCGATCTGTGCCGGGACGTGCGTCGCGGCGCTGAGCGCCATCGCGCTCGCGGTCCGGGTTCCGGCGTCGATCGTGACCGCGACCACGGCGGTCGCGAACGACACCGGTAGCGCGACGACCCAGCCGGCGGCCGACGGACCCAGCCTCTGCCCGATCAGCGCCGCGGCTGCCATCAGGACCGGGGCGAGAAGCACGGTGACGAACACCACGTCCCGAGTCTCGGCCAACACACCATTCGATTCAAGCGCCGATTTACGACGAAAAAACATGTGAAAATACGAATGATGGAACTCCGCCGGCTGCGCCTTCTCCACGAGCTCTCTCGGCTGGGAACGATCGCCGCGGTCGCCGAGTCGCTCTCCTACAGCCCGTCGTCGGTCTCGGTCCAGCTCACCCAACTCGAACGCGAAGCCGACACGAAGCTCCTACGCCGCGTCGGCCGCAACGTCGAGCTGACCGCGGCCGGTCATCGACTCGCCGTGTACGCCGCCGACGCGCTCGCGGCCGACGAGGCGATCCGGAGCGAACTCGCCAGCGCGGGCGATCCGGCCCACGGACGCCTGCGGATGACATTCGTGCAGACGCCGGCGCTCGCGCTCCTCCCCGGTGTGATGGAGCGTCTCGCGGCCACAGCCCCGGACCTCGAGGTCGAGGTCGTACAGCGCGAAACAGCGCCGGCGCTGGACGAACTGCGCTCGCGCGCCGTCGATCTCGTCGTTGGCATCGAGTACGACCCCGTTCCGGTTCCGCGCCAGCGCGACATCGACCGCCGGGACCTGATGCGCGAGGACGTGCTGGTCGCGCTGCACCCGGACCACCCGGCCGCCCCGAAGCGGGGCCCTGTCCGTCTCGCCGCCTGCGCCGACGCGGCGTGGGCGAGCGGCCATCGCGGTACCGGGCTCGATGCCGTATTGCGCAACATCTGCAACCGCCTGGGTGGCTTTGAACCCGACGTGCGCCACCGCACCGACGACGGCCTCCTCCTGAGTGCGCTGGTCGCGTCGGGGCGCGCGGTGGCCCTGCTGCCGGCGCTGCTCACCGCGGACATGCCGCACCTGACCGCGCGCCGCGTGCGTGAGGAGCGCCTGCAACGAACGATCTTCACCGCGACGCGCACCACGACCGGCGCGGCGCCGGCGGTCGTCGCCGTTCGCGACGCGCTGCGCGACACCGCGCGGCGCGCGGCGGTCCGCCAGCGGACGCTCGAGGTCCTCTTCTGAGACACCTGGTTTCCGACCCACCGGTCTTGGGAAAGGTCAGGGTGTCCTGAAGGTCGCTGGGAGGTGGGTGTTGATGGGTAATCGACGAATTGCAACTGTCGTCGCTGTTCTCTGTGCCGCTGTGTTTGTCGCCGTACCGGCCGGCGCGTCCGCCGGCGCGTCCGCCGCGCGCCACAAAGCGCCGTCCGCCGGGCGTCACAGGACGCCATCCGCCGGGGGCCACACGACGCAGTACCCGAACGAGCCGCTCGCGGTCGGGAGCGGCGGCGCCGTCGCCTCGATGGATGTCGGCGCCAGCCGGGCCGGCATCGACGTGCTCCGTCAGGGCGGCAACGCCGTCGACGCGGCCGTCGCCACCGCCAGCGCGCTCGGGGTGACCGTTCCGTGGGTCGCCGGGCCGGGCGGCGGCGGCTTCATGGTCATCTACAACGCGCGAACCCACACGGTCACGACGATCGACGGCCGCGAGACCTGTCCGTCCGCATGCACGACGAGCCTGTTCCTCGACCCGACGACCGGTCAGCCGATGGGCTACGACGCGGCCTCCGATCAGCCGCTGTCGACGGGGGTGCCCGGCAACGTCGCGACGTGGGCGACGGCCCTGCGTAAGTACGGCCGGCTTTCGTTCGGTGACGACCTCCAGCCGGCGATCGGCCTCGCCAAGCAAGGTTTCAAAGTCAACTTCGATTTCAACCAGCTCGAGCAGTCCAGCCTGTCGACGCTTCAGGCGTACCCCGCGAGCCGTTCGCTCCTATTGACGGCCTCGGGTAATCCGCTGCCGATCGGGACGCTGCTCCGCAACCCGGACCTGGCGAAGACCTACGAGCTGCTCGCGCGCCGAGGTCCGTCGGCGCTGTACGACGGTCCGATCGGAAAGGCGATCGTGCAGGCGGATGACCACCCCGTGCTCACGCCCGGGCAGACGATCGTCACCAACCCGGGCATCATGGCGATGAAGGATCTGGAGTCCTACCGGACTCGGATCCTCAAGCCAACGCACGTGAACTACCGCGGTCTGGACGTATACGGGATGGCGCCGCCGTCGAGCGGCGGCTCGACCGAGGGTGAGATCCTCAACATCCTGAACGGCTACTCGCTCGGCTCCGAACCGCGCGTGCAGGCGCTGTTCCAATACCTCGAGGCGTCCCGGCTCGCGTACGCCGATCGCAACGAGTACGTCGGCGATCCCGACTACGTCAATGTGCCGCTCTCGGGCCTCCTCGATCCGGCGTTCGCGGCGGAGCGCCGCTGCCTGATCGGCAGTACCGCGGCCACCTCGCCGGTCGCCGCCGGGTCGCCGTTCGCCCCGTTCACGGGCTGCGGCAGCAGCTCCATGTCGACTCAGGCCTCATCCGCGTCACCGGAGGCACACCACACGAACAACATCGTCACCGAAGACAAGTGGGGCGACATCGTCGCCTACACGAACACGATCAACTTCTTCGGCGGCAGCGGCCAGGTCGTCCCCGGCTACGGCTTCCTCCTCAACGACGAACTGACCGACTTCGATTTCGCCCCGCCGTCGCCCGGCGCGTACGACCCCAACCTGCCGGCGGCCGGCAAGGAGCCGCGGTCGAGCATGGGCCCGGTGATCGCGCTCCGTCACGGCCGTCCCGTGTTCGCCATCGGCGCCGCGGGCGGCTCGACGATCATCACGACCGTCGTCCAGATTCTCATCAACCACGTCGACTTCGGAATGAGCCTCCCGGATGCGCTCGCGGCCCCGCGCGTGAGCCAGACGAACTCATCGTCGAACACATCAGAGGCCGAGCCCGACTTCTATAACAGCGCGCTCGCCCAGCAGCTGACGAGCCAGTACGGCGAGAAGTTCTCGCTCGCCACCGGGCCGATCCTGCCGCTCGACAACTACCCGGGCGATGCGACCGCGCTGCAGATGCTGGGAGGGGGCCGGGCCGAGGCGATCGCCGAGCCGGTCCGCCTGGGCGGCGGCAGCGCGCTCGTCGTGAAACCAAGCTCCAAGTGACGATCGGTTGACCCGCGGTCCGGGCCCGGGTCAGTTGACCCGCGGTCCGGACCGGGCTTACCATCCTGGGCTCCGATGGGGGCAGCGTTGCTCGTGTGCCGCTTGGGGCTGGCGGTCGTATTCGTCACCGCCGGGGTCGCCAAGCTGATCGACCGCGCCGGAACGCGGGACGCCGTGGTCGAGTTCGGCGTCGGTCGACGGATGGCGGGCGCGGTGGCAGGTTTGCTGCCCGTGCTCGAACTCGCGGTCGGCCTCGCGCTCGTCTCGAGTGTCGCGGCGCGCTTCGGGGCGCTCGGCGCCGCGCTGTTGCTCGCCGCGTTCACGGTGGCGATCGCGCGGTCGCTCGCGCAAGGGCGCGCCCCGGACTGCCATTGCTTCGGCCAGGTTCATAGCCGCCCAGTCGGCCGCGGAACGCTGGCGCGCAACGTAGCGCTGTTCGCGTGCGCGGCGTTCGTCGCCGGGGCCAGCGCCGCGTGGCTCCTGGGGGCGGCCGGCGTCGTGATCGTGGCGCTGATCGCATTTGCGGTCTGGTCCTCGCGGCGCCCGGCGCAACCCGAAGCCTCGCCGAGCGACCCAGCGGCCACAGGCCTTCCGCGCTTCGGGCTCCCGCTCGGCGTCCCGGCTCCGGACTTCGAACTCGACGGCGACGACGGCCGCCGCCGGTCCCTCTCCTCGCTGCTCGCCGGGGATCGTCCGCTCCTGCTGGTGTTCACCGCGGCGGGATGCGTGCCTTGCGAGTCCCTTCTACCGGAGCTTGCCGGCTGGCAGCGCCGATATCGCGACCGCGTCACGATCGCCGTGATCGCACGCGGCGACCGGGAACGGAACGAGGGCACCGCGCGCGAGCATGGGCTCGATCTGGCGCTCCTCGGCGAGCGGGCCGAGGCAGCCGCTGACGCTTACAGGGCGCACGGGACCCCGATGGCGGTGCTCGTCGCCCCGGGTGCGACGGTCGCCAGTCAGACCGTCGCCGGTACCGCCGCGATCGCGACGCTGGTCGCGCACGCCACCCGGCCGGTTCCTGACGTGACCGCTCGCATAGGCGAGCCCGCCCCGGCGCTGATCCTCGACGACCTCGCCGGCAATCCGGTACCGCTCGCAGATCTCTACGGCGAGCCGCTCGTCGCGCTGTTCTGGAGCCCCACCTGCGCGTACTCCAGGCAGATGCTCCCGATCCTGCACGCGATCGAGGAGAGTCCGCCGGCGGCGGCACCGCGGGTCGTGGTGATCAGCGGAGGCGACCCCGGGTCGCTGCGCGAGCAGGCGATCCGCTCGACCGTGTTGCTCGACCCCGAAGGGCGCGCGATGCGGGCGTTCGAAGCTCCCGGCACCCCGATGGCGGTGCTCGTGCAGGACGGACGGATCGCCTCGGACATTCACGCCGGCGCCGGCGCGATCCTCGAGCTCATAACCACCGCTCCGCCTCAATAGATTGGCCGCCTGCGGCCGGCGCTGGGTACGTAGCACCAGATGTCGGGATAGCCGGAGCAGTACATTCGCGTCTGGATGACGCGCGTAGCGATCATCGGCGGTGGCATCGGCGGCCTGACGGCTGCGCGCGCTCTGTCCCGCCGAGGGATCGAGGTTTCGATCTATGAGGCGGCGCCCGAACTGCGCGAGATCGGCGCCGGCGTCGCGCTTGGCCCGAACGCGATGAAGGCGCTCAGATCGCTCGGCCTGGAGGACGATGTCCGCGGGATCGCCGGGCGCTGGGACTGGGCGGTCACGCGCAACGGGAAGACCGGCCGCGCGATCTCGAAGACGAGCCGGGACCAGCAGGCCGTCCTGTTCGGCGCCGCCGGCGCGACGGCCCACCGCGCGGACCTGCTCGACGTGCTGTCACATTCGCTGCCGAGCGACATCGTGACGCTCGGCGCGCGCTGCACCGAGGTCGAGCCAGACTGCGCGGTCGCGGTCGCGAGATTCCAGGACGGCAGCGAGGTCGAGGCCGACGTGATCATCGGCGCCGACGGGATCCACTCAGTCGTACGGGGCTCGCTGTTCGGCCCGGATGCTCCGCGGTTCACGGGCAAGATCTGTTACCGCAGCGTGGTGCCGGTCGATACGGTTCCGGGCGGACCGCCTCCAGCCGAGAACGTGCAGTGGCTGGGGCCTCACGGCACGATCGTGCTGTACCCGGTGCGGCGCGACGAACTGATCAACGTCGTCTGCCATTACGACGACGAGGGCTACCGTCACGAGTCCTGGGTGACCCGGTGCGAGCGCAGCGAAGTGCTCGAGCGCTATAGCGATTGGGACGAGTCGCTGCTGCGGATCTTTTCCGCGGGAGACGTCTGGTACAAGTGGGCGCTCTACGACAGGGACCCGATCCCGCAATGGACCCGGGGTCGCGTCACGGTCCTTGGCGACGCCGCGCACCCGATGCTGCCGTACCTCGGGCAGGGGGCGTGTCAGGCGATCGAGGACGGCGTCGTGCTCGCCGCGGCGCTCGCGGCGGAACCGGATGATCCGGTCGCGGCGCTTGGCCTGTACGAACGCTCGCGCCGGCCGCGTGCGAGCCAGGTCGTCCTCACGTCACGAGAGCGCGGCGTGAGCAACCATCTCGCGTCGCCCCTGGCCGCGCTCAAGCGAGATCTGTCGATCGCGGTGCGGCGGCGCATCGGCCGGGATCCGGACGGTCGTGGGACCGGCTGGATCCCCGAATACGATGCAAGCTCCCCGGACGTGCTCGCCGCCGGAGTGTCGGCTACAGAACGAACGGGATGAGCATCTTGGTGCTCATCATGTACGCGGGGTACGTGGTGGGGAACGTCGCCGTGAGGTTGCGCTCCTCGATCGTCGCCGAGTAGTAGAAGTAGCCGCCCAACACCACGACGAGGATCACGCCGAGCAGGTTGGTCGCGAGCGCGGTTCCGAGCAGCGCGAGCAGAATCCCCGAGTAGATCGGGTGGCGAACGAACCGGTACGGCCCCGACGTGACGAGCTCCGGCTCGACCCTCTGGCTCATCGGCATGCCCCAGTTGCTGCCGAGATAGACCCGGGCCCAGACCGCCAGCGCGATCCCGCACGCGAACACGACGGCGCCGATCGCGCCGAGGATCGGGCTGTGGACGACGAAGCTCCCGCCCTTGATGACGCGGGTGAGCAGGAACACGCACAGGACGCTGATGCCGGCGAGGGGCCGCCACCCCCTCCCCTTGACGCTCGCCTTTGCGCCGGCGGCGGAGACGAGCCAGTAGCCCCAGAAGATGAGCCAGGCGATGCCGATGACGGCTTTGAGTGTCTGCATGTCGATCGATGCGATTGGGGTGCGGTGACCCCCGACACGCTACGCCTCGCGCGACACGCTGTCATCGGCTCTGGGATGGATCTTTCGGCTCAACCCACGGGTTGAGCCCTCCGCTAAAGCGGCGGGACCTGGTTATTGACCTGCGGGCCGTGATACAGGTGGTTGTGGTCCTTGCAGGCGGCCGGGAAGAAGAACTGGACGCTGTCACTCCGCACGCCGTTGTAGCTCGCGAACAGCGTCACGTGACCGATCGTCCCGACCTTGCACCGGGGGTCCGTGCTGCTCTGCACCCGCACGATGATCTTCATGATGTTCCCGGGGTAACCCCACATCTGCGCGGTATGCGAGTGGTAGACCAGATGGTGCTCGACCGACATGATGATCAGGCGATCGGGCTGGTTACGCACGCGGAACACCTGGCAGAGGATCCCGGACACTGTGTTGGCATCCAGATTGATGTCGCCATGGCCGCGGGCGTAGCTGCCGGTCGCTCCACTGATCGGCGCGCCGGTGTTGAAACCCCAGGGCGGAGTCCCGTACACGATCGGAACCGAGGAGCAGTACTGAGTCGTGTATCCGCTGGCCGAACCGGCCATCCCGATGAGCGCCAGCAGCGGTGTCATCACGAGAACTGCGAGCCCCAGGCGTCGTCCGATGTGGTTCCTCATGCGGGGCGACTATAGCCGGGATCTGGCGAACTGCAGACCCGGATGTCCCCGTGCCTACCCGACCCAACTCGACGCTGTACAAAGGTGTCGAAACCTTTGAACCAACGGTCGCGCGCGAACGCGTTCGACGCCGGCGCAGTGCGCAACGGCGGGCAGCACGCCGACGTCGTTGTCGCCACTGATCCCGGCTCGGCGGGCCTCTACTCGAAGTCCCGTCGACCCTTCCGGCCAGCGGTCCACCCCGGCTCAAAACCTGGAAGGGGGGTTCCGTCGCCAACGCCACCACGACGCGTCAATCTCGGTGGCGTCACAACGACGGAGCCGGATCGCTTCGGCTCGAAGGGGGTAACCGACATGATCAATCGTGATCGACTCAACGCGAGGATCAAGCGGGGGCTGGTTCTGCTTGGCGTAATCGGCGCGGTTGCCGGTGCGGTGGCGCCGGCCGCGTCCGCGCTCAACCCGCAGCCGCTGCCGCCGTTGCAGCACCAGCTGACGTAAATCCCATCCGCTGGGCTCAGAGATCGAGAGTCAACTCGGAGCCGGGCCGAGTGCTGCACACGAGCACTCGGCCCTCCGGCGGCGGTTCCAACGGGTCGATGAAGTAGGTGACCTCGCCGGCAAGGAGCCCGCTTTCGCAGTTGTGGCAGGTCCCGTTGCGGCACCCAAAGGCAACCGGCACGTCGCACGCTTCAGCGAAGTCGAGCAGGCTCGGGTACCGGTCGTCCCACGGCACCTCGAGACTGCTGCGCGAGAACGTCACCTCCCGTCCGGAATGTGCGGCGCGCGACCTTTGCCGTCGACGATGCCGGAGCGGTGGACGGCGACCACGCCGAACACCTCGGTGGATATCCGGTCCGGCGTGATTCCGCGGGCAGCGAGGGCCGCGCCCATCGCGTGCATGAAACCGTCGGGTCCGCACAGGTAGTAATCGGCGTCCTTCGGGACGCCGGCGGATTCGAGGACCGTAAGGTCGAGCCGGCCGACTAGGTCGTGGTCGGGCGCGTCCCCGTTGGTGGGCTTGCTATAGGCGACGAGTCGGTGACTTCCGGGAAGGTCAGCGAGCAACCCGTCGACCTCGGGTCCGAAGGCGTGCTCGTCGTGGTTGCGCGCGCCGTGCAGCCACCACACCGTCCGCTGGCTGTGCTCCCGTACCAGATCGTGCAGCATCGCGAGCACCGGCGTCGCCCCCACCCCGGCGCTCAGTAGCACGACCGGACGGGTCCCGTCACGCAGGACGAAGCTCCCGCGTGGAGCGGCAACGTCCAACATGTCGCCGACCTTGACGCGGTCGTGCAGGTAGCAACTGACCGCGCCCTCGCGCTTGACGCTGATCCGGAACCCGCGCTCGTCGGCGACGTCAGACAGCGAGTAGCTGCGGACGAGCGGCGGCTCACCGGCGTCGGGTCGAACTCGCACCGTGAGGTATTGGCCGGGCGCCGCGACCGGCGTCGATTCCGCGTCCTCGGTTGGTACGAGCAGGAACGAGGTGATGGTCGAGCTCTCACGGCGGATCTCGGCGACGCGCAACGGCTGAAACCCGCTCCACTCGGGCGCGGTCGGTGCCTCGCTGTCGAGCTTGGCGACCAGCTCCCGGAAGCTCCCCTGCCAACCTGCGCTCAGCGCCGGCACCCGGAGCGCGCGGTCGAGCAGCGCACGCGACTTGTTGGGCAGGTACAGCAGCGCGTCGATGTCCGCGACCGTCAGACGTTCTGGTCCGTCGGCGACCTGCTCGATCTCATCGCCGGCCTGGACTTTGCCCTCCTCGAGAACACGGAAGTAGAACCCCGGGCGGTGGTGCGCCACGAGCAGCGTCGGCATCGAGGGCTCGTTCATGCGGATGCCGACGCGGTAGCAAGTCACGCGCGGCTGCGTGACCTCGAACAGCGCTTCGCCGATGCGGAACCGATCGCCGATGCAGACCTCGTCATCGGCGAGGCCATCGACCGTGAAGTTCTCGCCGAACTGGCCGTAGGTGAAGTCTTCGCGTCCGAGCTCGCGCTCCCAGTAGTGGTAGGAATCGATCTGATAGACGAACACCGCGCGGTGCTCGCCACCGTGCGCGAGCCGGTCCGCCTGGTCGTCGCCGTCGATGTTGATGCGGCGAACCATCCGCGGGCCCTCGACCGGTTCCTTCCAGATCGCGGTTCGCACGGTCTTCCCCTCCCACTGCACCTCGCGCGGTCCTCCTACGTTGAGCGACAGCAGGCGTCCGGTCATGACATCACGTGAGTGCGCCCGCCGCCGTCGCGTCTTACCGCTGATCCGGCTCCGGACCGATGTCCCCGAAGCGCCGGGCGGCCTCGAGCACACCGTCGTGATCGGCGCGACAGCCCGAGCACACGCGCAGATGGATCGCCGTCCCGGGAAAGCGCTCGCTCGGGTCCTCTCCCCGCAGCTCGATCTCGACGTACTGGTCCATGATCGGGCCGCCGGCCTCGCAGCCCGCGTCGCCCTCTTGGGCGCGGAGAAGCTCGTCGATTGCGTCGAGGTCGGTCATGCGCTCAGCTCCTCGTCGGTGAGCGGGTAGCCAGCCGCGGCAAGACTGTCGCGTAACTTGCGGCGGGCATCGAACAGGTTCTTGTAGATCGCGTTGCGGTTGGAGCCCAACTCGAGGGCGAGCACGTCGATCGCCACGTCGTTCAGCGCGACCGCGACGAATACCTCGCGCTGGCGCGGCGTCAGGTCCGTGTGGACCGCCTCCGTCAGGGCGACGAGCTGCTCTCGGCGCTCGGCCTGATCGCTGGGTCGAGGCGCCAGGCTGTCGGGAATCTCGGCCAGTTCGAGCTCCTCGCGGCTGGGCGGGTGCCGCTGCCACGCGTGCCGAGCGAGCTTGCTCGACACCTCGAAGATCGCGAACTTGTATGCCCACGTCGTGAACCGGCTGAGGCCCTTGAAGTCATCGAGCTTCGCCAGGATGTTCACGAGCGCGTCATCGGCGCATTGCTGCGCGACGTCGTCAAGCTCGGGCCCGGCCAATGGCGACGACAGCGCGCCGCGACGGCGAAGCTCGTGCTGCGCCGCCCGGCGCAGGACGTCGTGGAGCGTTGCGACGGCCTGGTCGTGGCGGGGATGGCCGGGACGCAGCTGCTCGACCCACCGGCGCGAGCACAGGTCCCCGGGCGCAGATCCTCGGTCGGCCGTGTCGGCCACCGGGCGCTCGACAGTCACGAGCAGATCGTAGAGGGGCCTGCCGTGCGCCGCTAACCCGTGGCCGGTAAGACGTCGACAGGCCCGGCCACAAATTCCTGTGACGGTCCCGGCACGACAAGACTGGAGCGCAAATGGGTCTCTCATGGCAGCAAGGGCCGCTCGGCCGCAACCCCAACGGACAATTCCTCGTCCCCGGCATGCCCGAACGCGTGCTCTACGCCGAGCCGCTCCGGCGCCGCATGCGCGCTGAGATGGCCGGGCGCACCGTGGTACGGAGCGACCATGCCGTCGTGCTGTTCGAGCCGGGGCGCTACCCGGTCGCGTACTTCCCGATCCAGGACTTCACCGAGGGGGCGCTGCGGCCGACCGACCACCGCACCACTCACCCCGAGCTGGGTGAGACCGCGTGGTTCGAGGTCATCGGCGACACCCGCTCCGCCGAACGGGGTGCGTGGCAGCACGTGGGCCTCCCGGCACACGCCTCGATCCTCGAGGGCAAGGTCGCGCTCGCCTGGCGCGCGATGGACGCTTTCTTCGAGGAGGACGACCGGATCCTCGGCCACGCCTCGGACCCGTATCACCGCATCGACATCCGCCGCACCTCGCGACACCTGATCGTGCGCGCCGGCGAGCGCGTCGTGGCCGACAGCAGCGGGCCTCTGGTGCTGTACGAGTCCGGCTTCGCGCCACGGTGGTATGTGCCTCGAGACGACGTCGTCGCCGACGCGCTGGCGTCGACCGACCTGCAGACGTTCTGCCCGTACAAGGGCATCGCCTCCTACTACGACATCGACGGAGCGCACAACGCCGCGTGGTCCTACCGCGCGCCGTTCGAGGACATGGCGCCGATCGGCGACCTGGTCTCGTTCGAGCCCGACCGCGTCGAGGTAACCCTCGACGGCGAGCGCCTCGAGCTGGAGCCAGGGCAGACCGTCGTGTCGCATGGCATCGACCGCAACCTGGACATCGGCGAGGCCGGCGCGCTGACGGCAGTCGCCTAGGCTCCGATTCCGCGATTCGGCGATTCCGCGATTCCGCGATTCCGCGATTCGGTGAGTCGGTGAGTCGGTGGGCGGAGCGCCGAGCTGACCCGTGTCATAACCCCACTCTCGCTCTCCCTGCGGAGCCCAGATCGTAGTAGTGACCCATATAGGTGCCTGAATCCGCATTCACGGCGGCTGGGGCCTCGAGCGTGGAGTTGTGACCCCGCTTGCGGGGCGCGCCCGTGGGGCGGTCGCGGTAAACGTGGTGTCTGGGTAAACGTGGCACTCGAACCCGACCGCTGCCCGAGTGCCACGTTCGCCGCGCATATGGCGGGCAACGTGACAGTCGCCGGCTCAGACCCGTTTGACCGTCGCTAACCAGGCCGGCGCGCCGTTGTCATCATGAAATCTCGTCTGCACCCGGTCCGGCGTGATGGCGGCCACGTTCCAGCCATTGCCCGGGGTGAACGCCGACCGCAGCTGTTCCTCGCTGACAGGGTGCGGGCCGGTGTCAGGACCCGCGTCGCTGAAGCACAACACGTATACCGTTCCATCGTGCTCGGTCACCGACGCCAGACTCGCGGCGTATGCCGGTCGTTCGTCGTCGTCATAGCTGTGGAACAGCCCGCAGTCGAGGACAGTGTCAAACGTGCGCTCCACACGCGCGAGCTCTAACGCGTCCGCCACCATGAACTCGGCTCTGATCCCACGGTCTGCGGCCTTGGCGCGGGCGATCGCGACGGCCGTCTCTGCCACGTCGACGCCGAGGACCGCCAACCCGAGCGACGCGACGTGAAGCGTGTTCTCGCCGGTACCGCAGCCGGCATCGAGCACCGCGCCGGCGAATCCGCCCTCGGATGCCACACGCACGATCGCCGGCTGCGGGTGGCCGATATCCCATGGCGCAGCGCCGTCGTGGTACGACGCATCCCAGGGCAGTCCCGTCATCCGTTCGTGACTGGTCGGGTGCCGTCCGCCGAACGGGTCAGCGGCGAGGCTTCCTGATCGCTCCGACAACCTTCGCACCTCTCTGTGACTGATCCTGTCACCCATCATCGCACGCCCGGACGACGCGCCACCCACCGAGTTTCAGCGCAGACGCCGAGGGTAGGCGTTGATGATGACATCACGTGACAAAGCTCAGCAGGAGGCCAACCGGCCGCTCGTCGAAGCAGGCCAGGGCGAGTCGGAGGGCTTCGAGGAAGCTGAGCGCGAACTGATCGAGCACGCAAGCCACGGCGACCAGCACGCCGCACGCCGCGTCATCCAAGACGCGCCAGAGGAGTCCGAGGACGAGCGCGGTGGCGAGGCGGGCGAGCCGGACCACGAGCGATCCGCCGGACGCCCGGACGAGGATCACTGAGATGACGCTTGAACTGAAGGTCCCTCAGCCGAACGAGCCGCCCACCTCCCCGGCACCGAACGAGCCGGCCGTGCCGATCGACCCCGATCCCGGCACACCGGCGGACCCAAGCGAGCCCGCCGTGGTACCCGGGGTCGACGACCCGCCGACCCCGATCATTCCGGATCCGGACCCCGAGCCGGCTCCGGATCCGGCGCGCGAGGACTAGCTCGTCTCTGACGGTCGCGCGGCGTGGGACGGCCGACGCCGCCCGGACGCGCTCGCCCGCGCCGCGCCGCCCCGTGCGGCGGCGGCGACGGCGGTCAGTGGCTTGGCGATCGACTCGAGCCCGCGGCGCTCGGCGTCCACGCCGAACACGATCTCGGTGACGCCACCGACGATCATCAGAATCGCGCCGATCGCCAGCGCGGTAAACACCTCGGACGCCTTGCCGGTCGCGACCATCGGCGCGAACAGCTGCGGACCGACGATCCCGCCGAGACCCGTGCCGACCGCGTAGAACAATGCGATGCAGAGCGCGCGGGTCTCCAGCGGAAAGATCTCCGAGACGGTCAGGTACGCGGCGCTGACCCCCGCCGAGGCGAAGAAGAAGACAACCGACCACGCGATCGTGAGCGTCGCGGCGGTTAGCTGGTGCTGCTCGAACAGGTAGCCGGTCACCAGCAGCAGCACGCCGGACAGGATGTAGGTGCCCGCGATCATCGGGCGGCGGCCGACAGTATCGAACAGTCCGCCGAGAATCACCGGCCCGAGCAGGTTCCCGGCAGCGAACGCGACGAGGTAGTACGGCGCATTCGCCGTCGCCACGTGGAAGAAGGTGCTGAGCAGCGTGGCGTAGCCGAACAGAATCGAGTTGTAGAGGAACGCCTGTCCGATGAACAGCGCGAGCCCGAGCACGGTTCGCTTCGGATACGTCTTGACCACGGTCCGGGCGATCTCGAGCAGGCTGATCGTCTTGCGCTGCCGGATCGTGATCGTCTCATCGGGGTCTGGGTCCTCGAGCGGCTGGCCGGTGCTCTCCTCGACCTCGTGCTCGATCTGGCGTGTGATCTTCTCGGCCTCGTCCTCGCGCCCGTGGATGAACAGCCAGCGCGGGCTCTCGGGCACGTGGCGGCGAACGAACAGAATCGCAATTCCGAGAACGAACCCGAGCCCGAAGCACACGCGCCAGCTGATTAGCGGCGAGAAGATGTGGAGCGCGGCCACCGACAGAAGCGCGCCCGCGGCGGCTCCCGCCCAGTACGTCCCGTTTATGAGGATGTCGATACGGCCGCGGTGCTGCGCGGGGATCAGCTCGTCGATCGCGGAGTTGATCGCGCTGTACTCGCCACCGATGCCCATTCCCGTCACGAACCGACAGGCGAAGAAGAACAGCGGTGTCCACGCGAACGCAGTGGCCATCGTGGCGGCGAGGTACACCCCGAGCGTGATCATGAACAGTTTCTTGCGCCCGAACCGATCGGTCAGCTGACCGAACAGCAGCGCCCCGAAGCACGCGCCGGCGACGTACATCGACGCGGCCCACCCGGCCACCTCGGCGGAGGAGATGTTGATGCCGCTGCCCTTCGCCGAGATCGCGCCGGCGATCGACCCCACGATCGTCACCTCGAGGCCATCGAGGATCCACACGGTCCCGAGTCCGATCAGGATCCTCCAGTGCCACCGGGACCAGGGGAGGCGATCGAGCCGCGCCGGAATGTTGGTCTCGACCGTGCCGAGCTCGGTGTCGGCGGTGGAGTCGACTGTCGCCATTTTCAGCTACCTCCGTTCCGGTGCTGACTCACCACCGCGGTTCAGCCCAAGCATCGAGCCGTCAGTGGAGCGGCTCTGGTTAGAAAACCTCTCCCCATCGAAGCGCTGCCTAAACCGGCATGTACCGATGGGGAAAGAGCTCTCCGATCGTATGAACTTCGTTAATCACCGCACCCATGGGGTAGTCAGTGCCGGACTGCCGAACTGCGGGCGGGGCGTGCCGGCCGGACCAGGCAGGGGACGGCCGGCCGCACCCCCCGCGCACCACGGCGATCCGATGTCAGCGCCGATCGCTCGGGGTGAGCGGTCGGCTACCGGAAGAAGTCGCCGAGGATCGCGGCGACGACAGGGTCGGCGGGGATGTGCTGCTGTTCCCCGACGATGCGCAGGCTGGCGCGCGGTAGCGCGCCAGCCAGCGTCTCGATCGTCGATGCCGCCCACGGCGGGCTGGCTCCCCCGGCCATCGCGAGCACTGGGACATCGATCCGCTCGAGCCGCCCGGTCGGTACCTGCCCACCATTGGCGAGTCTCAGGTCTTGGGAGAGCGTGTGCGCGAGTGCCTGCCTGTGCGCCCAGCCCGTGCCGCGCTTGATCGACTCGATGACTGGGGCTGGGGTGCCCGTCATGGCCAGCCAATCCTCGGCCGCCCGGTCACGGTGCCCCGAGGCCACGAGGCGGTCGAGATGCCGGCCGAACTCGGGGCCGGGGTGGTGGTTCCCCGTATACGGCGGCTCGTAGACCGCGAGCCGTCGCATGTCGACGCCGCGCCCCGCCGCCTCGAGCGCCAGGATGCCACCGGAGGAGTGGCCATAGACGAACGGAGGCTCACCGGCGGCCCCGATCACCGCCGCCAGGTCCTGGACTTCGCTCTCGATCGAAAACGGTAGGCCGTCGCCGCTGTCGCCGCGTCCGCGCCGGTCGTACTCGTACACGCAGTAACTCGCAGCAAGCAACGCCGCCAGCGACTTACTCGTCGATCGGTCGCAGAACGCGCCGACGACGATTACAAGCGGCGGGCCACTTCCGGATCGATCGAACGCGATCCTGGTCCGGTCGGCAGACTCGACTAGGTGCATGGTGTCTCCCGGGTTCGTGAGCGGCGTCGGCTTTCGGTGACAGGTCCAGCATGGACCTAAGCCCGCACTTTCACATCGGGCATACGGAGCGATGCCACGGGCTTCACCCCTTACGCTGACTTGCCCAGTCCCTTAGCTCGCTACTGATAACACGCGCATAACGGCGTTATCTCGGTGTTAGGGGCCAGTGCGTAAACCGTCGCCTCACGGTCCATCCATGCGGAGGCCGGCTGAGGCGGCATGTCACCAAGGGATAGGCGTGAGCGGGTCGACCCGATCGAGCTGGTCGTGCTGGCCGCGTTCGCGGCGACGTCGGTGTGGGTGCTCGCGCTGGGCTTATGGTGGACGGCGACGGAGGGACGTGTCTGGACCGGGGTGAACGGTGTTTACGTCCAGGACGTGACCCAGTACCTCGCGTGGATCAGAGATGCGTCGCGGCATGTGCTGGTGTCGGATCTGTTCGTGTTGCGCGCCTCGCCTCACGACTACCTGCAGCCCGCAATCGCGATCTCCGGAGGCCTGGTCGCGATCGGGATGGCACCGTGGCTCGCACTGGCACTGTGGCAGCCGGTCGCCGTCGGCGGCACGTTCGTCGCGGTCCGCGCGCTCGTGCACGGCCAGTTGGGCGGGCGGCTCGGACGACGGGCGGCACTGGTGCTCGCCCTGTTCGGCGCGTCAATCGGCACGTTCCAGGACCTTTGGCTTCCGTGGTGGACATGGGGATACGTATTCGGGGTGCTGTCGCTGGCGGCGATGGTCGCTTCGCTGCTGCTGTACGAGCATGCGGTCCGCGGCGCCGCGCCGGTATGGCCGGCGGCGGTACTCGCCGGGCTCGCGAGCTGGCTGCATCCGTGGCAGGGGGCGGTCCTGGCGCTGATCATCGCTGGCGCGGAGGGCGTGCTTAGGACCCAACCCCCGTGGTCGCCGGGGGCGCCGCGGCGGCGGAGTCTGTCCCGGCCGGGCCTGGTGCTGGTCGCGATCTCGTTGCCACTCGCCTATTACGAGTTGCTCGACCGGGCCGACCCGGCCTGGCGGCTGGCCGGGGAGTCGCTCGTCGGAGCGGTCCCTGCCTTGCAGGTGTTGCTGATGCTCGCGCCGTTGCTGACGCCCGCCCTCCTCGCCTACCGGCTGAGACCGTTGTCGTTCACGGCGGCAGCGCTCCGTGCCTGGCCACCGGCCGCGTTCGCCGTGTACGTGGCCGCCGACCATGGGCTCGGAAACGAACCGACGCACGCCTTCCTCGGCATCAGCATCCCGCTGGCGATTCTCGCCGCGCAGGGCGTCGGCTCCCTTCGCTGGCCGTCGAACACGCCGCGGCGCACGCTCACCGTGCTCGCGGTGTTGGCGCTCACCGTGCCCCAGTACGTCAGCGAACTCACCGATAAGTGGCGCTTCGTCCGCCCCAGCACCATCCCGATAACCGCCAGCGACTGGCAAGCGATCAGTTACCTCAGCCGCGATCCGCGGCCGGGTGGCGTGCTCGCGGGCTTTTCCCTCAGCCGCTACATCCCGGCTGAGACCGGGCGGCGCACCTACGTCGGAGACGTGTTCTGGTCAGAACCCCACCCGAAGCAGCGCGAGGCCGAGGTCGCCCGCCTACTCGCCGGCCGGCTACCGCCCGTGAAGGCGCGGAGGTTCGTCGTCGGCACCGGAGCCAGCTTCCTGCTCGCCGACTGCACCACGGCCGCCGACCTCGGACGGGATCTCGCACCGATCATCATCTCCACGCACCGCTTTGGATGCGCCACGGTCTACAGCCTCATGCCCTAGGCTCGAGCACGAACAATTCGGCTGCCAGACCGCGGGCTGGCTCGGTTCCGCTGATACAGGGCGAAACGCGCCGCCTCAAGATTCGCTCCACCTCCGAGCGCTTCCTGTCTTCGAACGCGAGCTGAAGGAACGGTCGATGCTCGCGGACTCTCCCGTGCTTGCCGAGCGCGACCAACTGGCGTTCGGCGACGGTCCTCATGTCCTGGAGCAGGACCACCAACGTATCCCGGCGCCCGTGCCGGGGCCTGCGCTGGTGCAACGAACCGCGCCGACGGCGGGGCTCCCGCGCCGCCCCGATCCGAGCGGCTCACATCGCCGTCACCGGCTCCCCGGCTCCCTCCAAATGCAGAAGCGATTTGCGCAGCACACGGGACACGTGCATCTGCGAGTAGCCGATCCGTCGGCTGATCTCTCGCTGGGTCAGGCCCTGGCCGAGACGCAGTCCGAGCACCTGGCGCTCCATGGCGCTGAGCGTGCCCCAGTTGGCCACGAGCGCCTGGCGCTCGTCGGCCACGTCGAAGCCATCCTCCTCGGTGCCGAGCGTGTCCGCCAGCGGGCAACTGTCGTCTTCGTCCTGGTCGACGGGCGTGTCGAGCGAGACCGGGTGGTAGTTGTGAGCAGCGTCGATCGCCTCAACGGTCTGCTCAGCGGTGCACTCGAGCGCTCGGGAGAGTTCGTCGACGGTCGGCGTGCGACCAAGCTCCGAAGAGAGACGCTCGCTGTGCCGGCTGACCGCCAATGCCCGCTCCTGCAGATCGCGGGGGACGTGCATGCTCCAGCCCTTGTCCCGGAAATGCCGCTTCAGCTCACCGACGATCGTCGGCGCCGCGTAGGCCGTGAATGGCCTGCCCAGCCCCGGTTCGAACCGATCGATCGCGTTCAGCAACCCGATGCATGCCACCTGAACCAGATCCGGCATCGGCTCGGTCGTATGCATGTAACGGTGCGCTAGTTTCCGGGCGAACGGCAGGAAGCGTCCAACCAGTTCCTCACGGGCCGCGACATCGCGCTCCTCGTAATGGATTTGAAGTAGCTGTTCGTCAGTGAGGCGCGAGAGATCGCGCGCGGGAGCAACCGTGATACTCATTGAACCTCCATTAGGCCGTTGCTAACGCGAGGTCCGCGCGGGGTCCGCGGTTAGGCGTCCCGAGCGTCGTCCGACGCTTATGAGTTTCCGAAGCGGTGCGGTGGAAGCCGCGCCGAAGCTGATTCGATCCTCTCCGGCGGTTTGGTGCCCGAAACCAGCGACGTACGAATCCGTACGTCCGGACCGTTACCGCGCCGGGTGTCACCGAACTCGGTGGGTAAGGGAGACTGATGCCGAGGCTGGCCCTCACCTTCGATGACGGCCCGGATCCAGAATGGACACCGCGCCTGCTCGACCTGCTCGCAGACTCCGGCGCCCACGCCACGTTCTTTCCGATCGCGTCGCGCGCGGCCGCCCACCCCGGGGTGATCGCGCAGATCGTCGACGGCGGTCACGTGATCGGTCTGCACTGCGACGAGCATGTGCGTCATTCGCAGCGTTCGATCGTCTGGGGACGACGAGACACGGCCCGTGCGATGGACCTACTGGAGGCGGTTGGCGTGCGCCCGACACTGTGGCGCACTCCGTGGGGTGACACCGCGACATGGTCGGATCAGGTCGCGCGCGAAAACCGGCTGCGGATCGTCCGCTGGACGGTCGACACCCATGACTGGCGGGGCGATGCCGCCGCCGACATGTTCCGGGTAACGCGGGACGGCCTGCGAGACGGCGCGATCGTTCTCGCGCACGACTGGACCGGCCCGGGCGCGAGGAGAACCGACGTGCGCGAGACGATCGCCTACACGCGGCTCGTTGCCGACCACGCGCGCGAGGCGGGTCTCGCGCTGGAGCCAGTCGAGTGAGCGCAACGGTGGACGCGGTGCCGCCGGGTCTGGATGACGTGCTCGCCGAGATCGAGTCCGGTGCCGCCGCGCGCGACGACGAGGCAAACCCGGGCTTTCCCGACGGACCGATCGGGCTACTCGAGCGCGCGGGGATGCTTGCGTGGAATGCGCGCGCGGGAACGTCGCGCCCGTCTGCGGCGGCGGAGCTCGACCTCGTCAGGCAGGTGGCGCGCGCCGACGGTTCGGTCGGGCGGATCTTCGACGGGCACCTGAACGCGGTCGAGCGCCTGGCGGTGCAGGCTCCCGCCGAAGTCCGAGACCGTGAGCTCGCCGCGGTCCGCGCCCGGCAGCTGCGCGCAGGTGTGTGGGGCGGCGACCCGGTTCCGGGGGAGGGGCCGCCCGCGGCGGTGCTGTCGCTCGACGGAGTCGACGTATTGCGCGGCGTGAAGACGTTCTGCTCGGGCGCCGGCGGCCTCGACCGTGCGCTGATCCTCGCCCGGCAGCCCGCCGAAGGTCCGCCGCTGGCGGTATGGGTCGACCTCACCGACAGCCGTGTCGAGGTCGACGCGAGCTGGTTCCGGTCACATGGGCTGAGGGCCTCGGTGTCTCACCGTGTCGTGTTCCGCAACGCCCCGGTGATCGCCCGGTTCGGCGCGCCAGGATCTCTCGCTGCACAACCGTGGTTCTCACGGGACGCACTACGTACCGCAGCGAGCTGGGCGGGGATGGCCGATACCGCCGTGCGCGCCGCACTCAACGAGCTCGCGGCGCGACCCGGCCACGGGCCCCTCGAGGCGCTCGCGGCCGGCCGCATTCTGACCGCGCAGCGGACGATCGACCTGTGGATCGAGCGAGCGGCGCGCGCCATGGACGCCGGCGAGGAAGCGCTGCCGGACATCGCGGTCCAGGCGCGTGTGGGCATCGCCGACGCGTGCCGAGTGCTGCTCGACGAAGCCGCGCACGCGTGCGGGTCGAGGCCGTTCGCGCGCGGCGGCGCACTCGACCGCGCCCGGCGCGACCTCGAGGTGTTCCTGCTTCAGCACCGACTCGACCCGCTGCTCGCGCGTCTGGGCGACGCGGCACTCGGGGGGAGCTGATCCGAATGCGGATGTCGCTTGCCGACTTCGAGGCCCGCTACCAGGTCGATCCCGATCCTTGGGGATACGCGTCGAGCGAGTACGAGCGCGACAAGTACGCCGCGACACTCGCGGCCTGCGGCGAGGGACCGTTCGCCGATGCGCTCGAGCTGGGAGCGTCGATCGGCGTGTTCACCGAGCTGCTCGCCCCCCGCTGCGAGCGGCTGACCACGATCGACGGCGCCCCGACGGCCGTCGCGGCCGCCCGCCGTCGCCTCGCCGGCGTCCCGCACGTCGACACGATCCGCGGCGAGATCCCCGACTCGATCCCGATCCGGCGCTTTGACCTCGTGGTCGCCTCGGAGATCCTCTACTACCTCACCGCCGCGGAGCTCTCCCGAACGCTCGAACGGCTCGAGTCGTCGATGATCCCAGGCGGCCGTCTGGTCGCGGCTCACTGGCGTCCCACCGGACCGGAGCGACCGCTCGACGCCGAGCAGGTTCACACCGCGCTTCGAGAGCAGGCGTGGCTGGCGACGGTCAGCACCGGCGGCACCGAGGACTACCGGCTCGACGTCTTCGAGCGAGTATGAGCGACGAGTTCGAACTGCTCGTGGTGGGCGGCGGTCCCGCGGGGCTGTCTGCGGCGCGGGCGTATCGGGACGCCCGCGGGCGCGGCACCGTCGGGATCGTCACCGACGAGCACCGGATGCCATACAACCGGCCGCCCCTGACGAAAGAGCTGCTTCGGGGAGAGTCCAGCGAGGACGAACTGCCAATCGAGGGCGAGGCGTGGTTGCACGAGCAGGACGTCCGCCTCCTCTGCGGACGCGCGGTGAGCCTGAACCCGGACGATCACGTGGTGGCGCTGTCCGGCGGGCGTGAGCTCTGCTACCGGAGCTGTGTACTCGCGACCGGCGCCGAGCCGACCCGGCTGCGCATCCCCGGCGCCGATCACCCCGCGGTCCGCGTGATCCGGACCCTCGATCACGTTCGCGAGTTGACCGCACGGCTGGCGGACGGAGACCCCGTCGTCGTGATCGGCTCAGGCTTCATCGGGTGCGAGATCGCGGCGTCGCTCAAGCGACGCGGCCACGACGTGACGCTGATCTCCGACGAGGAGCAGCCCAACGCCGCCCGCCTGGGTCGCGAGGCAGCGACGGAGATCACCGGCTGGCTGAAGACCGAAGGCGTCGACGTCAACCTCGGGGCGGAGGTCGAGGAGATCGCGGCCGTCGATGGCTCGCTCGAGGTTCGGGCCGGAAGTGCGAGCACGCGAGCTGCGGTGGTCGTCATGGCCACCGGCGTGGCGCCGCGCGGCGAGCTCGCGGCCGCCGCCGGGCTCGAGCTGTGCGGAGGTGCGGTGCCGGTGACCGCCGCGATGCGCACGATCCGCGACGGTCTCTACGCCGCTGGCGACGTGGCCTTCGCCGAGAACGCGGCCGCCGGTCGGCCCCTGCGCGTAGAGCATTGGGGCGACGCGCTCGGCCAGGGCGAGGTCGCGGGGCGCAGCGCCGCCGGGGTGCAAGCGCGCTGGGACGCCGTCCCCGGGTTCTGGTCGACGATCGGTGCCCAGGTCCTCAAGTACGCGGCCTGGGGAGACGGATTCGACCAGTCCCGATTCGAGCACCACGGCGGTGGCGCATTCACAGCGTGGTATGGCCGCGACGGGAGGATCGTCGGCGTACTCACGCACGAGACCGACGAGGACTACGAACGCGGCAGCTCGCTCATCGCCGAGGGAGCGCCATGGGGCTAGCGAGCATCGTGGTCATCCCGGCGCGCGACGAGGAAGACCAGATCGCGGGGTGCGTCGCCGCGCTGGGCACCCAGACGGTGCCGCGTGACCGGTTCGAGGTGATCGTCGTGCTCGATGCGTGCTCCGACCGAACCGCGACGGTCGCCGCCGACGCGGCGAGCAGGTTCTCGCTTCGGCTTTCGCTGCTCGATGGGCCCGGCACCGGCGCGGGCGGGGCGAGACGGGCGGGGATGGATGAAGCCGCCGAGCGGCTGCTCGCGCACGGACTCGACGACGGGCTCGTGGCATGCACGGACGCCGACTCCCGGCCCGCCCCGGACTGGCTCGAGCGCCAACTCGCGCACGTCCATGCGGGTGCGCGTGCCGTCGCCGGACTGATCGAGCTCGCGCCGGAGGAAGCAATTCGCCTGGCGCCCGAGGTATTGCGCCGCCGCGAGCGCGACGCCGCCCAGCGGCTCGAACGTATCCGTCAGAGCGATCCGCACGCCGCCCATCATCACTTCGCGGGCGCATCGATCGGAGTCACCGCCGGCGTGTATCGCGCGGTCGGCGGCCTCGAACCGCTGCCCGTGCTCGAGGACGCCGCGTTCGCCGAGCGACTGGCGCAGGCCGGGATCCCAATCCTTCGCACAGATGATGTCCGCGTACGTACCTCCGCCCGGCCCGTAGGCCGCGCCGAACGGGGACTGTCGGTCGACCTGGCCGTATCTTCATGGGCGGCTCAGCGGCGCTACGTGGCGAGCGCGTTCCCGCCCGAACGGCTGCGCGATTGGAAGCGGACGACGTCGGTCGGGGTGGTGATTCCGACCAAGGAGTGCGCCGACACAGTGGGCGGCGTGCTCACGGGCACCGTCGGTCCGCTGCGCGCCCAAGGCGTGGTCGACGACGTCGTCGTGGTCGATGCGGATTCGGTGGACGGAACCGCGGACGTCGCGCGCGCGGGCGGCGCCAGGGTGATTGACCAGGACGAGGTGCTCCCGGAGTACGGGCCGGCGCTCGGTAAGGGCGACGCGATGTGGCGGGCGCTCCACGTCTGCGATACCGACATCGTGTGCTTCCTCGACGGCGATACCGCGAACCCGGACCCGGAGCACCTCCAGGGACTGATCGGACCGTTGCTCGCCGACGCCTCGCTACAGCTCGTGAAGGGTGCGTTCGATCGTCCGCTGCTCGCCGGCGGCGTCGCGTTGCCGAACGAAGGCGGGCGGGTCACAGAGTTGATGGCGCGACCGCTGATCAACCTTCACGAGCCGAGGCTGGCCGGTTTCGCCCAGCCCCTGGCCGGAGAGTTCGCCGGTCGCCGGCGGCTGCTCGAATCGATCCCGTTCCCGGTCGGGTACGGAGTCGAAATCGCGGTGCTGATCGACGCGCTCCGCCGGCACGGCCTCGAGGCCCTGGCCGAGTGTCATCTCGGCGAGCGGCAGAACCGCCATCAGCCGCTGCGCACCCTGGGGGAGATGGCCTATGCCGTGCTCGCCGCGATGGAGAGACGCGTCGGCGGTGCTCGCAGCACGGCGGGCGGTCACTACCTCCGACCGTGGGACGACCATGCAGTTGCCCAGGTGCCCGTGACCGAGCGACCGCCGCTCGCCACGCTCAAGCCGGCGCGTGCGGCGCGGGCGCCGGCACGGACCAGTCTGCTTGCCCGGGCCGCCCCTGGGTAACGGCGTTGGCATGGCAGCCGACGCCGACACCGACCGCGCGCCCCGGCCAATGAGAGTTAGAGGCATGCGCTTCCTGGCTTGGTGGTTCGGGTGGTTGTTCGCCGGCGCGCTGTACCTACTCCTGATCGACACCACCGACCTGCCTGAGCTGATCGTCGGAGCCGGGGCGGCGGCGATCGCGGCGACCGGGTTCGAGCTGGCACGCGAACAACGCGTGGCCGGCGGGATGAGCGCACGACTGCGATGGCTCGGGCGCCTGTACCGGCCGCTTCTGAACGTCCCGTCGGACGTGCTCGCACTCACCGGGCTCGCCACCCGCCAACTCATCCGACCACGTGCGGTCAACGGGGAGTTTCGGTCTGTGCCGTTCGAGACGCACGCGGAGAAGCGCGAGACGGGGCGCCGGGCGCTGGCGGAGTCGTTCGGCTCGTTCGCGCCGAACACGATCATCATCGGCGTCGACGCAGAACGCGAGTTGCTGCTCGGCCACCAGCTTCGCCGGCGTGGCGGCGACGAGGCGATCGACGTCCTGCGCCTCGGACACGAATGAGCTCCAGACGACGATGAACGAGTGGGAGATCGCCGCCGCCGTCCTCGGGTTCGCGCTGATCCCGTGCCTCGCGGTCGCGCTGCTGGCCGCGCCCCCGCACGGGTTGGCCGCGCTGGAGGTGGCCGCGGTCCTGTTGAGCACGATCCTGATGCTCCTGGCCGAGGGCTTTCACCGGCAGCCGTTCGTCGATCTCGCGGTCGTGGTCGCGCCGATGTCGCTCGTGGGCTCGATGCTGTTCGCGCGGCTGATGGAGCGTGACCTGTGAGCTGGCGCGGGGTGGTGGCGGTCGTGCTCCTGATCACGGGCGGGCTGCTCGAGCTCATCGCCGTGCTTGGGCTATGCGTGATGCGCGATGTCTACGACCGCCTGCACTACGTCGGCATGGCCGGGTTCGGGGCGCTCCTGATCGGAGTCGCGATCGTCGTGCGCGAGTCGTTCTCGCTGATCGGCGACAAGGCCCTGCTGGTCGGCGTCGTGCTGGTGCTGAGCGGGCCGGTCATGGTCCAGACGACCGCCCGCAGCCTGCTGATCCGCGACCTTGGCGACTGGCGCGCGAAGACGCGTGGCAAGGAGGAACAGTGACCGTGCTCCAGATCGTGGCGCTCGCCGCGGTGGCGCTTGGAGGCGGCGCCGTCGTGGCGGCCAAGGATCCCCTCCGCCAGGCGCTCGTGCTCAGCATCTACGGGCTGGCGCTGACGATGCTGTTCTTCGTCTTCCAGGCGCCCGACGTGGCGCTGTCCGAGATCGTGGTCTCGACGGTCGGCTTGCCGGTGATGCTCCTGCTCGCGTTGCGCAAGATCCGTCAGCATGAGCGCGCCCGGCGGGAGGAGGAGCGATGAGCCGCAAGGCCCGGCTGCTCATGTTCAGCGTCGGCGCCGCCGGGCTCGGCGTGGTGCTCGTCTACGGCCTCGGCGGCATTCCCGCGTTCGGTCACTATCAGGGCGTCTACGGCCGCGTGCTCGACGGCATCGGCGTCGCCCAGCGACACGCCACCGACCTCGTGACCGGCCTCAACTTCGACTTCCGAGCGTTCGACACGCTCGGCGAGGAATTCATCCTGTTCGCCTCGGTGCTCGGGATCGTGCTGATCCTGCGTGAGATGCGGGACGAGCACGAACGCCCCCGCCAGGAGGAGGCGGACGAGCACCAGTTCGCCGGCGCCAGCTCGGCGCTCCGGGCGCTCGCGCTCGGGCTGATCCCCGGCATGATCGCGCTCGGGGTGTACATCGTCGTGCATGGGCAGATCACCCCGGGAGGAGGCTTCCAGGGCGGCGTGATCCTGGCCACCGGGCCACTCGTCGCGTTCCTTTCCGGTCGTTATCTGCGCATGAAGGCGCTCGCCCCACACACGGTCATCGAGCTAGGCGACGCGGCCGGGGCCGTGGGCTACGCGCTGATCGGACTCGGCGGTCTCGTGTTCGTCGGCGTGTTCTTCAAGAACTTCCTCCCATTGGGGATCCCCGGGCACCTGCTGTCGGCCGGGCAGATCGACGTCGCGAGTGTCGCCGTCGGACTCGAGGTGAGCGGCGCCTTCCTCGTCGGCTGGAGCGAGTTCTTCGACCAGGCGATCCTCGTCAGACGCGAAGGGGATCGATGAGATGAGCTTCCTTCCCTACGCCGTGGCGGCGTGGCTGTTTCTTGTCGGCCTGTACGGGATCGTCTCGACCCGTAACCTCGTGTGCGCGATCCTGTCGCTCGCCGTGGTCCAGTCGGCCACGTATGTGGTGTTGCTCGCGATCGGCTACACCAACGGCGGGCAGGCCCCGATCTTCGCCGACATCCCGCAGGTGACGAAGACGGTCGATCCGGTCGTGCAGGTGCTCGTGCTGACCGACATCGTGATCGAGGCCACCGTCAGCGCGATGCTGCTTGCGCTGGCCGTGCAGGCTCACAAACGCTTCGGAAGCCTCGACCCTCAAGAGCTCCGCGCGCTACGCGACTGACGCGCGCGCCGGCTCTGAAAACGAGCGCTCGATGCACATAACCGCACTCGCTGTTGTCGTGCCGTTGATCGGAGCGGCCGCGCTGGTCGCGGTAAGGCACTGGTCACCGCGGATGGTTAACGACCTGGCCGCGGGCGGCGTCGCGGTGGCAGTGGTGACACTGTGCGCGATCCTGCTCGTCCGCGCGGTCCATCATCCGTTCGCCTACTGGATGGGCGGCTGGCGTCCGAGTCACTCAGTCACAATCGGGATCTCGTTCTCCATCGACCCGATCGGGGCCGGAATGGCGACCCTCGCGGCGGTGCTCGTGACCGCGGCGCTGGTCTACTCGTGGCGTTATTTCGACGGTGCCGACGGCCTGTTCCACGCGCTCATGCTCCTGTTCATGGCCGCGATGGTCGGCTTCTGCCTGACCGGCGACCTGTTCAACATGCTCGTGTTCTTCGAGTTGATGGGCGCGGTCGCCTACGCGCTGACCGCGTACCGGATCGAGGAGCGCGGGCCGATCCAGGGCGCGATCAACTTCGCGATCACCAACAGCGTGGGGGCATACGCGATCTTCATCGGGCTGGCGCTGTTGTACGCCCGCACCGGGGCGCTCAACATGGCTCAGATCGGCGCCACCCTCGACGGTCACCGAGCCGATGCGCTTGTGATCGTGGCGATGGTGCTCCTGTTCGCCGGCTTCCTGACGAAGGCCGCCGCCGTGCCCGTGCACTTCTGGCTCGCCGATGCGCACGCCGTGGCCCCGACCCCGGTCTGCGTCCTGTTCTCCGGCGTGATGGCCGAGCTTGGCGTGTACGCAGTCGCGCGTCTGTACTGGACGATCTTCGCCGGCGCCCTCGGTCCCCACGCGGACGAACTCCGAGTGATTCTCGTCGCGCTCGGAACTGTGACCGCGCTGTGGGGTGGGGTCATGTGTTACACGCAGCGCCACCTCAAGCGACTGCTCGCGTTCTCGACGATCAGCCACATCGGCGTGTTCGTCTGCGGGATCGGATTCCTCACTGCCCACGGCGTCGCCGGCGTGGCCACATACGTGATCGGTCACGGGCTCACGAAGGGTGCACTATTCATGCTCGCCGGCGTTCTGCTGCACCGGTTCGGAACCGTCGACGAGTTCGACCTGCACGGCCGAGGACGCGAGCTTCGAGTCGCGGGTGTCCTGTTCGGCGTCGGCGGCCTCCTGCTGAGCGCGCTTCCAGGCGTGACCGCGTTCTTCGGCAAGTCTCTCATCGACAGCACGGCGCTCGAGCGGGGGTTCCCATGGCTTCCGGCCGTGTTCGTGATCTCGTCGATCCTGACCGGCGGCGCCGTGCTGCGGGTCACGGGACGTGTGTTCCTCGGCTGGGGGGCGTCCTCGCGCGAGGAGGACGTGCAATTGCGCCAGCCGCCCGAGGGAGACGAGGAGCGGGTGCAGCGCGACTTCACCCCGCCGCTGATGCTGGCCGTGCCCGCGGTGCTGCTGGTCGGCGCGATCGTGGTCGGCCTGATTCCGGGGCTCGTCCCCGCGGTCGAAGCCGCAGCGACACGTTTCACCGATCACGCGGCCTATGCCACCTGGGTGTTGCGGGACGCCGCACCGCACTTCGCCCGTACGGCGACAAGCCACGTCGAGACGTTCGACTACCTGTATGGCGCCGCGGGCACACTCGGCGCACTCGCCATCGCGGCGCTGACCCTGTTCGGCGCCCCGCTCCGCCGTCGATTGCCGAGCGGCCTAGAGGGACCGCCGCGAGCCGCTCTCACCGCACTGCGTGAACTCCACAGCGGCCACGTCGGCGACTACATCGCGTGGTGGACGGCGGCGACGGCGCTGCTCGGCGGGGCCTGCCTGATCCTGCTCACATGAGTCGGCGCTCGATCATCCGGCGGCGGCTCGGCTGCCTTGCGGTGGCGGCGGCGGTGGCGGTTGCTTTGGCGGGTGCGGGCTGCGGCGCCACCCCGCCCCAGGCCCCGTTGGCGCAGGCGAAGAAGCTCGACAGCGCCACCGGCGACATCTCGACCGACTGCGGACTCACCTATCAGGTCACTGCGTTCCCCGGTGACCACCGGGCTGCGGTGGCGAACCTCGACGCGTCGGCAACGGCAAGTGCACGCAAGCTGGCCTCGGTGTACGCGCGCAACCCGGCCTGGATCTATCAGGGAGACACGGTCCGCCAGATTGTCGATGACGGTTTCGTGATGTTGCGCACGTGTGGCCTGACCGGCGCCGCTCGCGTCCTGAGGATGCTCGCCCCTGTTCGTCCCCGGGTTAGCTCGGGTAGGGGATAAGTAGACCCGAGAACGAAATGAAAGGAGCCGTGGCATGGCTGACGAGCTCACAGGCAAGCGTGTGGCATTCCTGTTCACCGACGGGGCAGAGCAGGTCGAGGTGACCGAACCGCTCGAGGCGGTTCGCAAGGCGGGGGCCGAGACCGACATCGTCTCGCTCGAAAAGGGCGAGGTCGAGATGTGGAAGCACTTCGACAAGGGCGACAAGATGACCGCCGTGGTGGCAGTCGCCGACGCTGACCCCTCCGATTACGATGGGCTGGTGCTGCCGGGCGGCGTCGCCAACCCGGACCAGCTCCGCCTCAACAAGGACGCGGTCGAGTTCGTCCGTGGGTTCTTCGAGCAGGACAAGCCTGTCGCAGTGATCTGCCACGGACCGTGGATGCTGGTCGAGACCGGAGTGGCCAAGGGCCGCAAGGTGACTTCGTGGCCGAGCCTTCAGACCGACCTGCGCAACGCGGGCGCTGACTGGGTTGACGAGGAGGTCGTGGTCGACAACGGCCTCGTGACTTCCCGCAAGCCGGACGACCTGCCGCCGTTCTGCGCGAAGCTCGTCGAGGAGTTCGCGGAGGGCAAGCACAAGCAGCGCGTCGCCGCGTAGCGATTCGTCGCCGCGGAACCGGGGGGCTCGAGCCGTTTCGAGGACAGCTGTGCGCAGACCACGCCTACGTCGCTCGGATTGCTCGAGCCCCGGTATCGGCCGCGTGGGCCGCGGCCGCGGCTTCAGCTATGAGGACGAGCAGGGGAGGCGGATCGATGATCCTGAGGAGCTCGAGCGCATTCGCGAGCTCGCGATTCCGCCGGCGTGGAAGGACGTGTGGGTCTGCCCGGACCCGCTGGGCCATCTCCAGGCGACCGGTGTCGATGACGCCGGCCGGCGCCAGTACCTGTATCACCCACGCTGGCGCGAGCGACGGGACCAGGAGAAGTTCGACCGGATGATTGGTTTTGCCGAGTCGCTGCCGCGGTTGCGCCGGCGACTCGCAAGGACGCTGCGCGATGGAAAGGAGCCGAACCGCGAGCGCGTGCTCGCCTTAGCGGTACGGCTGCTCGACATCGGCGTGTTCCGAGTCGGCAGCGAGCAGTACGCCGAGGATGACAGCGGCATCGGCCTCGCCACGATCCGCAAGCAGCACGTCAGGATCGACGACGGGGCGGTCGCGTTCGACTACCCGGGCAAGGGAGGGGCCCGCCGCCGGCAGGTGATCGAGGACCCGATGTCGATCGAGCTGATCCGGACGCTCAAACGGCGCCGGGGCGGCCAAGAGGGCTTGCTCGCCTACCGTGACGCGCGCAGGTGGCACGACGTGCGCTCGGATGACATCAACGACTACCTGAAAGAGCATCTCGGGGAGGAGGCCAGCGCCAAGGACTTCCGGACCTGGAACGCCACCGTGATGGCAGCCGTGACACTCGCCACCGATGGACAGGAGGCGGGGTCGAAGACCGCCCGCAGGCGCGCGATCAAGGATGCCGTGGGGTCCGTGTCGGAGCTGCTCGGCAACACGCCCACGGTGGCGCGTAATTCGTACATCGATCCACGAGTTTTCGACCGTTACCTGTCCGGGTGGACGATCGCCGGAGCGCTGGAGCGCATTCCCTCGCTTGACGTCGCCGACGATCGCGTGCGGACGCGGATCGAGCGCGCCGTCCTCGAACTCGTCGACGGCAACACCAGGTCCTCAGCGCTCGAGCGCGTCGCCGCGTGACGCCGCGTGACGCCGCGCGACGCCGCGCGACGCCGTGCGATTTAGCGCAGAGGAGTTTCCTCGAGCTTCTCGCATAGCTCGACGACCGACTCGAATACAGCCGCGGCACCCGCTTCCTCGAGCTCCGCCGTCGCGAACCCGCCCGTGCGGACCGCGAGCGCCGGCACACCAGCCCTGCGTGCGGCCTCGACGTCCCATGGAGTGTCGCCGACCATCACCGCATCGTCCGGAGAGCTGCCGACGCGCTCGAGCGCCGAGCTCACGAGGTCGGGCTCTGGCTTGGTCGATTCGACGTTCGCGGACGTCGTCGCCCAGCTCCTGCTCGGTTCGCTCGTCGGTGAGCGCCTTCACTGCCTGGTCACCGCCCATCCCGATGTGGCGGTGAATCCGCCAGATCGGGAGGACGTAATTCGTGTCGACGAGCGTCCCGTCGATGTCCGGAACGGCTACGGACCGCGGCGAAATGCGGCGTGTGTGTCAAGTGATCAGTGACTACGCCGTCTTGCGCTCGAGGTCCGCGACCTCTTCGGCCTTCTCCTGGACGCGCTCCTTGTCCTTGCTCAGCTCCTCCTTGGCCTCGCCCTTGCGCTCTTCTTGACGACCTTCGCGCCTGAGCGACGGGTCGTCCGCGAGGTCGCCGGCAGCTTTCTTGATCCGGCCAGTGACTTTGTCGGTGATGCCCACTTTCGAGCTCCTCTCGTTTGCGGTCCCAACTAGCCCTACCCGACGGTCTGTCGCGGAAACAGGCCCGGATCGAGGCCCGGATCGAGGCGCCACCGCCGCGGTGTCGGGTATACGGCCGCGCCTAGAAAGCGCCGCCGGTTCGATCCGTCACCCCGGTCCGGGTCCGACCCCCCAGTCCGGGTCGGACATCCCAGTCCCGGGTCGGACATCCCAGTCGCGGGTCGGACACCCCAGTCCCGGATCCGACCCCCCAGTCCCGGATCCGACCCCCCAGTCCCGGATCCGAGGCTGTAAAACGCAGCAAACCTCGCCACCCGCGACCGGATCGACCACATAAGCATCGAGGAGATGCTTATGTGGCATTTGCGGCGCGAGGAACGGTGGTTTGCTGCGTTTTACAGGGCGCGTGCAGCCGGCGCAGCGGAAAGAGCCGACTCCGACCGGCACGGCGCCAATACCGCCCCCGCCCCGGTCGATACCGCTCGGGTCGATACCGCCTCCGCGAGGCCCGGCCGCGACTGCGGCGCGGGCCCGCGAGGATCAGCCGAAACGCGTGCGCGTACTCGGCGCCACCGCGTAAGCGCTAGTAGTAATGCGCTCTCCCACCGACGGCACGGCCCATCATGCCGAGCACCGCCAGTATCAGTCCGATCACTAGCAGGATGACGCCGATTGTCCACAGGATCGCAATCTTGGCGATGAAGCCGATGATCAGGAGTATTACTCCTAGTGTTATCACTGACCCTCCCTCGGGGTTGGTGAGTTGTAATTGATGACTACCCGCGAATGAAGCGTTGAAGCGTTCGCGTCTTCGCTCCGTGAAGGCGCACGACCGAGCGTCACGTCTGGTCGGTACCGGTCTTGCGGCGCAGCTCCTCGCGATCCGCGCGATCGGCCGGCACGCGGCGCGCAATCGGATTCAAGCCACCCCCTGCGGGTAGCCGTGAGAGAGGTAGCCCATAGGCGAACTACTTGGGACGGTATGCATGGGTGCGCGGGGAGGACTAGAACCGATGTCCGGAAACGAGGTCAGTCGCGAGAGCGAGGTGAGCGATCGCTCGATCGCCGAGTTGCTCAAGCGATTGTCGGATCAGACCACGACGCTGGCGCGGCAGGAGGTCGACCTGGCCAAGGCCGAGCTCGCGGCGAAAGGCAAGCAGGCGGGGCTGGGCGCGGGGTTGTTCGGCGGCGCGAGCATGTTCGGCCTGTATGCCCTTGGCGCCCTGACCGCTTGCGTGATCCTGGCGCTGGCCACGGCGATGACGGCCTGGTTGGCAGCTCTGATCGTCGCAGCCGTGTACGCCGTGATCGCGGGCGTCATGGCCGTGGCCGGCAAGTCCAAGGTCCAGAAGGGCGTGCCGCCCGTGCCCGAACAGACGG
>Ga0335072_10001956_pt1 | contig 32629 bp, 29 predicted proteins | sample Lox_Sample_21_FD_206725 | JGI IMG/M metagenome (GOLD analysis project Ga0335072, IMG submission 206725) | Soil microbial communities from Loxahatchee National Wildlife Refuge, Florida, United States - Lox_Sample_2.1 | ecosystem: Environmental > Terrestrial > Soil > Wetlands | place: USA...
CCATCTACTTCTTGTAGTCGCTGCGTAATTTGAGGATCTCCATCTTGCCCAGCGTGTAGTACCCGTAGATGGGGTCCTGTGTTCCACGTTTCGCCTCAGCACGTGCGTCGGCGGGATCTTGGAACCCCTCGACTTCGAATTCCCGTATGGCTTGCGCGACCGTCATGCCCTGCGTGTGCAGCTTGACGCCCACGACGTAGCGTACATTCCGCAGCAGGGCCTCCCGCAGCTGCATCAAGCGCACCCGCGGATCGCCGTTGCCCCACCCTTCGTCGACCATCATCTGCTCGCAGTAATGCGCCCAGCCCTCGACCGTGGAGCTGCTGCTGACGAGTTTTTCCGTCAGCGTGAGCGGCAAGTGCCGGTCGAGCATGAAGTTGGTGAAGTGTCCGGGATAAACTTCGTGCGCACCCACGATCGGACGCTCGAAATCGTTGAACGTTTCAAGATAGGCTTCTTGAATCGCGGGCGGATCGTGCGGGTCAGGCGGCGTCACGAAGTAGTAGCCGCTGATAGCTACCGTCTCGAACGGCCCTGGTGAATCTTCCGCGGCTACCACGGTCGAACGCTCGAACGGCGGCGTTTCGCGGACCGTGATGTTCGCCTCCGGCGGCAAGACGATAATGTCGTGCGCCGCAATAAAGCGCCGCAGGCGCGTGAGATCGCGTTGCGATGCCGCGACGAGCTGCGCGCCGCTCGGGTGCTGTTTTGCAACCTCGGCGATCACTTGCGGGACGGTCTTCTTCGGATCGATTTGATGCGCGACCGCAACGATGCTTGCGTGATTGACCGCAAGAGCGCGTTCGCCGACCGCAAGATACTCCGCGAGCGACAAATCGATCCCGTCCTCGTAGCGCAGCATCGACACGTAGTTGCCGGCGCCAATTGCGTAGGTGCCGGTTGGATGCGCAATCTTCGGCGTCAGCCACGCCGCAAATGCGGCGGCGGCAGCGGCCGAGCGCCGCGTCGATGCACGAAAGTCGTGTTGCAGCTGCGTTTCGCGGACGCCAAGGAACGCTTTTGGAACGTCCTTGCTCAAGAACGAGGCGAGGCCGAGCGCGTCGTCGCGCCCGATTTGTGTGCTGGTGGCATCCAGCGTCGTCAGATTCGCGCGGGCTTGCGCAAAAAGACGGGGAATCGCATTTTCACGCGCGATGACGTCACGCATCCGCATCGTAAGCGGCGCAAAGTCGCGATTAATGAGTGGGAAAATCGCGTAGCTGGCGTTGCCGACATAGTTGTCCGGGCGGTGCCGCCAGAGCGCCATCGTCTCGTTCTGTAACAGATTGTCGCGAATTTGCAACTCGAGCGACTTGGCATCGACGAGCGTCCGCGGAGAAAGATTCTGTTGCTCGATGGCGAGCAGCGTCTGCAAGCTCGCGTGATCCTCGGCGTTGTAGCGCGCGTACGCGGCCGCCGAGTAATCGTCCATGATCCGGTCGTAGATGTGTACGCCGGTCGGCGTCGCATTGATCGGGTCGCGCTCGAATCCGCGCTGAAAATAATGCTGCGCAAACGCAACGTAATCCGCGTCGGCGTTGTCTTGCGCCGGTGCGGGTAACGCGAATGCCGCGGCCATCGCGGCGAGCAGCATCAGCCTACGGACGCGTTAGACCTTTTCGATCTGGTAGAACTCGAGCTCGACCGGCGTTTCGCGCCCGAAGATCGAGATAAGCGCGCGGACCTTCTCTTTTTCCGGCTGGATCTCGTCGACGATGCCCGTGAAATCGAAGAACGGACCCGACGTGACCTTGACGCGGTCGCCCTTCGCAAAGTCGATCTTGAGCTTGGGCGTCTCGATGCCCATTTGCTTGAGAATCGTCTTGACTTCTTTGTCTTGAAGCGGGACCGGCTTTTCGCCCGAGCCCGGTGAACCGACGAAGCCGGTCACGCCGGACGTGTTGCGTACGACGTACCAGGACGAATCGTCCATGTCCATCTCGACCAGCACGTAGCCGGGGAAGACCTTCTTCGGCGTGATCTTGCGCTTGCCGTCTTTGAACTCGACTTCGTCTTCCATCGGGACGAGCACGCGGAAGATCTTTTCCGCCATGTTCATCGAGTGGATGCGGCGCTCCAGGTTGGCCTTGACCTTGTTCTCGTAGCCCGAGTACGTGTGGATGACATACCACTTCTTACGGTCGCTCTTTTGCGAAGGCGAAGCCGGGCGAGGCGCTTCTTCCGCCTCGGCCTCATCGGCTTCGTCCGCGGCTTCGACCACTTCGGCGTTCGACATCTCGTCGGTCGTCACCGTATCGACGATCGCGTCTGTAAGTTCGGTCTCTGGTTGGGTGTCGTGCATATTTCTTTAGGACGCCCCTCCGTGCAGTAGCGCGAAGAGCTGCGTGAAGAGCCAGTCGCAGCCGGCCGTAAACAATCCGACGACGATGACGAGCGAAACCGTCAACACCGTCGCACTGACCCATTCCTGCCGGGTCGGCCACGTGACGCGCCGCATCTCGGAAATGAGACCTTGCATGTATTCGCGACTGCGCGCCATGCGTTCGGCGCGCGGCGTGTTTGCGGTCGTGCGGCCCGGAGGCCTATTCATCGTGCGTTCAGCCATAATAAAAAACCCACACAGCGGGGGTTTTCAAGGGCCCCGCGTTCCTCATACTACCCCGAAAATCCCCCCAGGGATAGCGCATGAGCCGGCCCTCGAGGGTCCGGCCTTGCAAGGACGTCCGAGTGGACGTTTAGGCTGCCTTTCGGGTTGGGAAACCCCCTGTGGGGAGGATGTCGACAGATCGTTTCTCGCTCGCGCAAATTGCGCGTCATTTTTCCGTCCACTCCCCGGTACGCAACCAAAGCCCGACGGGCAGTCCTGACGTACCTAACCAGCGTCGGCGTCAGCGACGCCGACCTTGCCGACATCGAACAGGCGGTCGGCGAAGCGATTGCCAACGCGGTCGAGCACGGTTTTCGCGAGCGGTCTTACTTCGAGATCCGCGCCGTCGTCGAAGACGGCAACTTGCGCATCGAAGTCGAGGACGACGGCCCCGGTTTCGATCCCCAAGACTTAAAGTCGCCGCAAGCGCTACGCGGCTTCGGTATCACGATGATGCGGATGCTGGTCGGCCGCGTTACGTTCCTCAAGCGCGGGCGGCTCGTTCGCCTCGAGAAACGTCTCTCGGAACAGAAAAAGACTCCGAACGACGTTCGGAGTCTTTGAATCGTGGCAGGGCGGACAGGACTCGAACCTGCAACCGACGGTTTTGGAGACCGCTACGCTACCAATTGCGCCACCGCCCTTTAGTGGGGTAGCTATCGTTGTTCGCGGTGCGCGCGCTGACACCGGCACCAACGGCAATATTTGCTCAGCTCTAACCGTTCGGTGGTCTTCACCTTGTTCTTGAACGTGTTGTAGTTGCGCCGCTTGCATTCGGTGCACGCCAGCACCACCATCACGCGGTTCTCTTTTTTCGCCACCGGCTAAAACCTCAATCGCGGACATGAAAGAAACGGACACCACGTCCGTTCCGGCCCCACTATACCATGCGTCGCCAAGACCGTCCACCGCGCTTCCGGCCCAGAGCAAGCAAGCCGCCATTCTTCACCCGCGCGTCGCCCTCGGAGCGGGACGTCGTCGAACAACAGCGATAATTTGGCCTGCATGAGCTCGACGACGGAAAGCGTCCTTCGTTCCCCGGAGACCCTGCTCGGATTCGGCACCGCCCTCGCCGAGGCGCAGGGCATGAACGCGCCCGATGCCCGGACGCTCGTCGAGATCATGGTCCGCTGCGACGCCCGCGGGATCAGCTCGCACGGGCTCTACCGCTTGCCGAGTTATCTGCGCCGGATGGCGGCTGGAGGAATCGACCCGAAAGCACGGCCCCAGGTCATCCGTGAGTCCGCCGCGACCGCGCTCGTCGATGCCCATCATGCGTCGGGCTACGTCGCGAGCCGTTTTGCGATGGACAAGGCGATCGCGCTCGCCGAGCAATTCGGCATTGGTGCAGTCGGCGTGCGCAATTCCAATCACTTCGGCGCCGCCGGTGCATACGTGCTGCAGGCCGCGGAGCGCGGCACGATCGGCATCGCGACGACCAACGCGCCGGCAAGCATGGCAGCCTGGGGTGGAATCGCCCAAATACTCGGGAACAATCCGCTCGCATTCGGCGCGCCGCGCTCGAACGGCGACCCCTTCGTTCTCGATTTCGCGCTCTCGCAGGTCGCAAAGGGTTGGATCCGCCTCGCGTACGCCGCGAAGCGGGCGATTCCGAGCGGCTGGGCGATGGACGCGCAAGGACGGCCGACGACGGATTCATCCGAGGCGATGCGCGGATTGCTGGTTCCGATCGGAACGTACAAGGGCACCGGGCTTTCGATCGCAATGGATTTGCTGGCGGGTTTGCTCGTTGGCGCGACGCCGTCCGTCGATCTCGCGCGTCAAGAGAGCATGGAGGCGCACGGCCTCGTCGGTCACTTCTTCATCGCTCTGCAAATCGAGCGCTTCCTTGCGCTTGGCGACTTTCAAGCCAAGGTCGGATCGCTGCTCGACCGGATCGAAAGCTCGGCTCGCGCCGCCGGCGTGGACCGGATTCTCATTCCCGGCAAGATCGAGGCGGACAAGGAACGCGCGGCGGCCCGCGACGGCGTGAGCGTTGCCGCAGAAACGTGGAACGAGCTGCTCGTGGACGCACGGCGTCTCCATGTAACGCCGCCGGTATAAAAATTCAAGCGAGCGTTTCTTCAAATATCGGGTAAACGCTAGAGCGATTGTTTCTTCGCCAAGGGAGAGAGCGATGAGACCGCTTCCGGCACGCTTACTCGCCACCGTTACGTTCGCCGTACTTGCAATTGCATCGTTGAATGGTTGCCAAGGCAGCGGCTCGCTGCCCTATCGCGGCTCGCCTACCCCGTCGGATGTGACGACCGGAACGGTTCTTGCGGGCGGCAGCTCTCCTGCCTTCGCTCCACTCGGCGGCTACAGCGGGGTCATAACGTTCTCGCCCAGTAACGCGCCCGCCGGCACGGAGGCGACGCTCACGTCGATTCTCGGAACTCCGCAGAGCGGGCCGCAACCTTCGAGCCTGCGCAGGATCAAATCTGCGGGTGCGCCGACCGTCTTGTTTTCTCTCGAGGTGTCGCTCAGCAACACCGTCACGTTCAATGCCTTGCCGTCCTTTACGATAAATGTCCCGAGCTCTGTTTCGACGAGCGGTCAAACCTTCTACATCGCGGTCTTCGACGGACCGACATCCTCGGCAAACGAGCTCGCTACGATCGGACCGGCATCGGTTAGCGGCTCGACGTTGACGTTGACTGGTCCCTCACAACCGATAACGCTCACCGCCAATACGACGTACTTGTTCGAGCTGTACGAGACGAATGGCGGCGCGCCCGCGGCGGGGACAATTTACGTGGTCAATGCCGGCAGCCAGATCGAGATGTTTGCGCCCGGCTCGGGCAGTGGTGCGACTGCGGCTGCGACGTTTAGCTCCAGCGTCCTTTCGCATCCGACCGGCATCGCAGTCGATGCGACCGGCCGCGTGTACGTCGCGCAATCGCCGAACATTTACGCCTACACCTATGCATCGTACAACGGACAGAGCAGTGTTGCGCCGACGACGACGTTGACGAGCGTTGCGGGTCCCTGGGGGTTGATCATCGATCCGGCGGGTGACCTCGTTGCGACCGACGCATCGAACAACGCCGTCGACTTCTTCAGCCCCGGCGCGAACGGCGCGGCTTCTCCGATTAGGTCGGTCTCCGGCAGCAACACGCAGTTGAGTACGCCGTATCAAGCGGCTTTCGACGGGAGCGGGAACCTTTACGTCCTCAACGCGGGGAACTCGAGCATCAGCGTGTACGCTGCGAGCTCTCTCGCCGGGAGCGGAACGCTTAATGTCGCGCCGATCGGCGTCATCACGAGCACCGCGACGGCGATCGATCATCCGGTGGCGCTTGCCGTAGACTCGACCGCCCGCATCTACGTCGGGAACTCCGCGAACACGACGGTTAGCGTCTTCAGCTATGGAAACGGCTTCCAAACTCCACTTGCGACGCTGACGGGCGGTTCCGGCGGGACGCTGCAATTCGGCTGCATCTGCGAATCGACGCTTGCCGTCGATGCATCGAACGACTTCTACATAGCGGGCGAGACCGATCCGGACGTCCTGATCTTCGATCCGGTCACGTCGTCGTCGGCGACCCCGGCAACCACGATCACGTCATCGAGCTTCTCGAACGTGCAAGCCATCAGCATCGTGCCCTGAGCGTCATCGCGCGGCCGGGCGGAATCGAACCGCCAACCTAGGGCTTAGGAGTCCCTCGCTCTATCCAATTGAGCTACGGCCGCCCGCCGTGATAAGGTTCGCATTATGCAAATTGGCGTTCACATCCCGCCGATGAACACGGCGCCCAAGGACTGGTCGCTCGAAAGCAGCGCGCCCCATGGCTTTGCAGCTTTCTATCGCGAGCTGCACGACGAGTTTACGTTGCGACAACAAGCACTTGCAAAGAAGCGCCGCAGCGTCCTCGAGGCGTCGCACGCGGGGAACCATCCCGACTATCTTGCGGCATCGCAGGCAACGACCGATAATTGGTCGATCGACCTTCCGGCGTGGGTTGCCGACCAGCGGAATCAAATGACCGGACCCGCAGACGATGCCGAACTTTCCGTAAAGTTGCTCAACTCCGGATCTCCCGGCGTGATGCTCGATCTCGAAGATTCGATGGCCAACACCTGGAGTGCCACGATGCTCGGAATCGACAATTGCATCGCGGCGCTCTATGGCGAGCTCGCATACGACGATGCGAAGCGCGGCCGCCGCATCGGCATCGAGTCGAGCTCGACCGTCGTTTGGATTCGCCCGCGCGGACTGCATATTTCGCAAGCCGGCGTCATCTCCGGCGCCTTGACGTCGGCGTCCCTTTTCGACCTCGCGATGCTCGTCTATCGGCTGGATTTCGCGCGCTTGCGTCACCCGCTTGCAATCTATATTCCGAAATCGGAATCGGCGGAGGAAGCCTTCTGGTGGGCCGACGTGTTCGCCGCACTCGCCGCCGCAAAAGGCGCCAAGCGCGATTACATCAAGTGCATGGCCCTCGTCGAGGCCCATCCTTTGGCGTACCAGATGGAAGAGTTCGCCTACAATCTGCGCGACAATATCGTCGGACTCAATCTCGGCCGTTGGGACTACATGGCTAGCCTGATCGATTTTGTCTTCAACGATCCCGATTGGATCTTGCCCGACCGCAACACGATTCCGCACGACGTCCCCTTCTTTCAGAATTTGCGCCGCTTGATCCCGGAGATTTGCCATCGCCATAACCTGCTCGCCATCGGCGGGATGACGGCGCTATTCCCGGATCGTTCCAATCCCGAACTCAATACGCGCGCGCTGCGCGCCTTGGCCGAGGACAAGAAAAACGAAGCCTCGGCCGGCATGGATGGCGCGTGGACGGGTCACCCGGATCAAAACGAGATTGCGGTCGCGCAATTCCCGTTCCCGAATCAAATTGCGCGCTGGGATGAAACCGCGAACAAGCATCCCGATCTGCGTCCCGCGCCCAAAGGCGTCGGAACGCGAAGCGAAGCCGGAACGCGCGCCGGCGTGCGGACCGTGATTCGCTACCGGCACGGCTATCTCACCGGCCTCGGCGCGAGCCTGCTCGACGGCTACATGGAAGATTTGGCGACCGATCGCATCTACCGTCTTATGATCGCGCAGCGGGTGCGGCACGGCATGCACACTGCGGCCGACGTTACGCGCTTTTTCGATGAAGAGCTCGCGAAACTGCTCGCCGAGAAACCGGCAGAGGCGAGCATCTTTACAGAAGCGCGCCTCCAAGCCGAAGCGATGATTGCGAACGGGTTCGTCGACCCGATCTAACTAGAAGCGGATTCCGAGACCCGCGTACGGTCCGAACATCAGGCGGCCCGACGGTGCATTGATTGCGCCGTTCCAACCTTCGCCCTGATACCCGGCATCGAGGAATACCGGACCCTTGCCGCCGGTGAGATTCCAGTTGATGCCGACATTGTATTTCTGCACGCGGTAGCTGAGCGTTCCGGCCGGATACACGGTCGACCCGACGCTGTATTGGGGGTAGTGTCCGTGAATGGCCTCGCCATACCAGTAACGTCCGTAAAAGGTGAAGACGTTATTGAGATCCGGCAACTTCTCGAGACCGTATCCCAGACCACCGATGCGCGGATATCCGTAGTTGGTCCAATCGCTCATGTAGCCTTCGATGAAGTACACGCGCGGAAGGAAGCCGCCCATGACTCGGATTCCGAAATCGCCGGTCAGATCGTTGTCATTACCGCTGAATCCGGGCACGAACGCAGCGACGTTGCTGTTGCCGAGCTGCTTGACGGGACCGCTCAGGTGATCCCACCGCCAAATCGTGTACTGGGCTTCGAGCAAGAAGTGCATTCCGAGCAGCGGCATCTCGTCGACGGCCCGGAAGTCGTTCGAGTACTGCGTGTGCGAGCCGGGGACGAATTCGTTATAGACCGTCGGCCACGTGAAATCGCCGACCACATACTTCTCGAAGTACGGCGTGACGACGGGAGCCGGTGTCGCGAACGTCGCCGGGGCTATCGGCGCCTGGGTCGGTGTTGGTGCCGGTGTCGGCGGCGGAGCCGGTGGCGCCGTCGGAGGCGGAGCCGGGATGTATCGCACGACGACCGCACGTTTCTCCGGAACCCACTGGACGTACGCGCCCATGCCTTCCGAAATCACGCGGACCGGGACGAGCACCGTCCCATGCCACATGATCGGCGGGACGTCGAGTGGACGGCTCTCGCCATTGATGATGACTTCGGGTTTTCCGACCGTTACGCGAACTTCCGCGCCGGGCTTCGACACGATCGCGGTTCGCGTCGACGGATCGTATTCAACCGTGGCACCCATTTGCTCGAACATCGAGCGCAATGGAACCAGAATCGTTCTCCCGCGGACAAGCGCTGCCAGCACGCGATTTTGCTTGTCGACGTCCGGCTTTGCGTACACATGATGGTCGTTGAACAGAATCGGGTATTGTCCGGATGGCGGCGATCCGAAATCAGGCGCCGGCTGCGCATCCACCGCGCCGGCCGTTACAGCCAGACCTGCCGCCAGGAACAGTGCATACACGACACAAGCCGCTCGTCCCAAAACATCCTCCATCTGGAACCGCTAGGGCTGACACTCGGTCGCCCGCTCGGCTCATTCAAGATATAGAGGAGGGCCGCCTTGCGCCGAGGCGCGGACCTGCCGCTTCTGGACCGTTTATTGCGTCCGCAACCCGGGGTCGAACGCGTCGCGGAGCCCGTCGCCGAGTACGTTGACGCCCATGACCGTGATCATGATGGCCAGACCCGGGAACGTCCCCATCCACCACGACGTGTCCAAGTATTGACGGCCCTCCGCGAGCATGTTGCCCCAGGACGGGACGGACGGGGGTACCCCGAGGCCGAGAAACGACAGCGCCGCTTCGAAAATGATCGCGCGCGCCAGCTCGAAGGTCGCGATCACGGTCACGGACGACATCACATTCGGCAGGATGTGCCGGAAGATGATGCGCGTTACCGAGTCTCCGACCGCCCGAGCCGCCTGGACGAACTCGCGCTCGCGCAGGGAGATCACTTCCGCCCGCACGATCCGCACGTACTGAACCCACGACGTGATGCCGATGACCGCTATGATCGTGTAGACGCTGGCTCCGATCACGCCGATGACCGCAATGGCCAGCAGCACGTAAGGGAAAGCCAGCTGGATATCGGCGATGCGCATGATGATGTCGTCGACGAAACCGCCCACGTAGCCCGCGATGAGGCCGAGCGAGACGCCGATGATGCTGCCGATTACGACGACGCTGAAAGCCACGATCGACGAGAGCCGCGCGCCGTAGATGATGCGGGCGAGGATGTCGCGGCCGAGCTCGTCCGTGCCCAGCCAATACCCCGACTGCGATCCGTGCAGCCAAATCGGCGGCAAGGAGGCGGCGTTCAAGTTCTGTACGGTCGGGTCGTGCGGCGCAAGCCACGGCGCGAAGATCGCGCAGACCAGCAGCAGCGTCACGATCGCGCCGCCGAACATTGCCGCACGGCTGCGGACGAAGTAGCGAAGCGCCTGATAGCGGCGCGGAACGAAGGCCGCTTCTTCTTCGGCTTCGATACGCTTCGCGGTCAAATCGAGCGTCGTCATTTGTAGGTCACGCGCGGATCGAACACGGCATAGGTGAGATCGACGATGAGGTTGAGCCCGACGAAGATGGCGGCCGTGAGCACGACGACTGCTTCGACGACCGGATAATCACGGTCGTAAATTGCCTGAACCGCCAATCGTCCGATGCCCGGCCACGAAAAAATGGTTTCCGTGATCACGGCCCCGGAGAGCAGCGTGCCCAGCTCGAGACCGATGACGGTTACGATCGGCAGGATCGCGTTGCGCAACGTGTGTCGCACCGTGACGTTCAATGAGGAGAGCCCCTTGGCTAGCGCCGTACGCACGTAATCGGAGCGCATGACGTCGAGCATCCCCGAGCGCGTAATTCGCATGAGCTTGGCCGTCGTAAACGCGCCCAGCGTCACCATCGGCAAGATCAAATGCGAGATTCCCCCCATGCCGGCGATCGGCAGCCAACCCAAAGAAACGCCGAAAATCAGAATGAACATGATGCCGAGCCAATACACCGGCGCGGCTTGGCCGACGAGCGATATGGCACGGACGACATAGTCGACTGTAGTCTCGCGTTTCACCGAGGCGATGACGCCTGCCGGTATCGCGACCAGCACCGCGAGCAAGAGCGCGGAGAATGCCAGCTCCGCGGTCGCCGGAAGCCGCTCGAGCGCCAAACCCATCGCCGGATCGCCGTGACGAATCGAGTTTCCAAAATCGCCACGCACGGCATGCCAGGCGAAATCGCCGAATTGCACGAGCACCGGTCGATCGAAGCCGTACTCGTGGTCGAAGTTGACGATGTCTTGTTTGGAGGCTTCCGGCGGCAACATGATCAGCGCCGGATCGCCGCTGAGATGCAAAATAAGAAATACGGCGACGGTCACGCCGGCGAGAACGACCACGGCTCCAAAGAGCCTTCTCACCAAGTACGCGACCATCGCCGTTTACCTGATTTTGCCTACTTCGCCCAGGAAATGTCTTTGCAGACGATCAGCTCGTCGGAGCGCGGTTGCCACGCGACGCGCTTATTGATTCCGTAGAGATCCTCGTACTCGAAGAGAAAGAGCCACGGCGCCTGCTGGAAGATCGTTTCCTGAATCTTCGCGTAATCGGCTGCACGCTTTTTCGGGTCCAGCTCGTAGCGCGCATCCGCGATCTCCTTGTCGGTTTCCGGAGTCCCCCACGTCGAGATCGGATAATCGGTCGTGAACAGCGGCGTCAGCGTTCCGTCCGCGTCGAACGTGTCGTTGCCCCAGCCGAGCTCGTACATTGGCGTGAGCGCTTTGTGGCTGACCTGGCCGACGTAGTTGGTCCACTCTTGCGTCTGCACGGTCGCGTTGATGCCGACAACCTGCAGCTGGCCGGCCACGGCTTGCGCGACTTCCTTGTCCATGTTGTAACGGCCCGACGGCGAGTTCAGGACGACGTTGAGCGGTCCGTTGACCCCGGCTTGCTTCAAGAGATCCTTTGCCTTCTCCGGATCGTAGTGATACGACGGCAGCTTGGGATCGTAACCGACGAAGTTCGGGGGCAGCGGTCCGTTGCGTAACGGGAACCCGTGACCACCGAGCACCGTCTTGACGATCGCGGGCACGTTCACCGCATAGTTGATCGCTTGGCGAAACGCGACGTTGTCCTGAATGCCGGGCTTCTGCGTGTTGAATGCGATAAAGAGCACGCGGTCGCTCTTGGCCGTGCCGAGCTTGGTGAGCTTGCCGTTCGCAACCTGATCGGCGTTCTGCGGCGGAACGTTCGTGATGATGTCGGTCTCACCGGTTTGCAGCGCGGCGACGCGCGAGGCAGATTCCGGGATCGGACGCCAAACGATCGTCTTGATCGCGACGTTGCCGCCCCAATAATTCGGGTTGGCAACCATCGTGAGATGATCGTCTTTCTTCCATTCTTTGAGCATGTACGGGCCGGTACCCATGGGGTGATCGACTTCGTACGCATCGCCATGCGCCTGCCAGTACTTTGCATCGACGATCCGCAGATCGTAGGGACGGCCGGGCATCAGCGCCGACGGCTTCTTCGTCACGTAGATGACGGTATAGGGATTCGGCGTCAATACTTGGGCGATCATGCTGACACGATCGGCCTTCTGCGATTTGAACGCCGGATCTTGAACCTTCTCGACGGTGAACTTCACATCGGCGCTCGTAAAGGGATCGCCGTTGGAGAACTTCACACCGTGGCGCAGATTGAATTGCCATTTCGTGGCGGAAATCTGCTTCCAGGAGGTTGCCAATGCCGGGACGAGTTTTCCGTTCGGATCGTGCGCGCACAACCCGTCGAAGATTTGATTGAAGACGTTCGATGACGGCGTGACCGCTGTCGTCAGCGGACTGAGCGTATCCGTATCGGCGCCTTGCGAAATAGTCAGGACGTCATTTGATTGCGCGGTCGCAAGGCGCACTGCGCCCAGCGATACCCCGCCGATAAACATAATTGCGAGTAAGAACGTCAGAACCCGACGTCGCATAGACCCCTCCGATTTCTAAACCGGGAAATTTTTTAGGCCCGTACGGTGCCGACCCCGGTCTTCCTTTAACCAAATGGTGCTATCGTCGCGCGCAGCTCCCCAAATCCGATCCTCGGCAAGCCCGGTCGAGCCGCGACGGCGTGCATCACGACGGTGTCTCCGTCCTCCAAGAACGTCCGAGTCTCTCCATTGGTTAGCGCAAGCGGTCGTGCTCCGCGCAGCGTCGCCTCCAGTAAGCTGCCGTACGAGCCCTCGTCGGTCCCGGAGATCGTTCCGGAACCGAGCAGATCACCGGGGCGCACGATGCTGCCGTTGCTGGTCAGATGTGCGAGTTGCTGCGCCGCGTTCCAGTACATGTTCCGGAAGTTGACGCGCACGATCTCCTTCGGGTTCTCGCGCGCCTTCTGCATCGCGCGCGACTGCAGGCTCACGGTCAAGTCGATGTCGAGCGCCCATGGCGCATCGACGCGAAGATACTCGAGCGGCAGCGGATCCTGCGCGCGATTCGCGACGCGGTAAGGCAGAAGCGCGTCGAGCGTCACCACCCACGGCGAAATCGTCGTCGCGAAAGACTTTGAAAGGAACGGACCCAGCGGCTGACCTTCCCACGACTGGAGATCGCGCGCGCTCCAGTCGCTGAGCAGCACGACCCCGAACAGGTAGTCCGCGGCGTCGTCGGTCGGGATCGGCCGTCCTTCGCGGTTCGAAAGTCCGACGACCATGCCCAACTCGAGCTCGTAGTCGAGCTGAAGCGATGGACCGAACACCGGCGTCTGCGCATCCGCGGCCTTGATTTGCCCGTTTGGGCGGCGCACGCGCTCGGAGATCGAGACGGTACTGGTGCGGCCGTGATACCCGATCGGAATATGGCGATAGTTCGGTAAGACGGGGTCGCCCCCGGGGCGGAAAAGCCGCCCGACGTTGGTCGCGTGCTCGATCGACGAATAGAAGTCGACATAGTCTCCGATCTCGATCGGCATGTGCATGCGCGTCAGCGCTCGGGACACCAAAAATTCCTTCGCCGTCGCCTTGTTTTCGAGAACGTGCTGAAGGCGCACGCGAGTGTCGCGCCAAGCGCCGTGGCCGCCGGCCAAAAACGCGTTCAGCGTCGGCGCCTCAAAGACGGCAGTCGCATCCTCGACGACGTCACGCAATAAGCCCGCGCGCGCAACCTTGGCCATGTCGACGACGTCGTCGCCGTAGGCGACGCCCACGCTGCGGCGCTCGCCGTCGCGCGAGAAAATTCCGAAGGGAAGGTTTTCGAGCGGGAAATCGCCCTTCACGCCAAGACGCCGACCTCGCGCAGCTGTGCTGCGGGTTGCGTGGGATTGAACGCCGCAAATGCAACGAATAGCTCGCGGCGTACCGACGCGATCGTCGCCGCGCCGAAACGCCGGTCACGCCAAACGAGCGAATCCTCCTCGATTCCAAACGAGCTCGGATCCTCGTCTTCGAGTGCTTCCACGATGGCAGCCCGGGCGTCCGAATCACGAAACGCGATCGCCGCCGCCGTGATCAAATTCAGGATGCCGTGCGCGCCGACCGCGCGCGTCTCGTCGACGCCGAGCTTCAACGGAACGCGCAAGCGCGAGCACTCTGCGAGCGCGTGCGCAATCATCGACGCCGGCGCGTTGCGGATAGGAATCTTGGCGCCGAAGTTCTTCTGCGCGTGACGGATCGATGCCAGATGATGCACGGTCTCGTCGATTTGATCGGGGCGCGTCTGCGGCCCGAAGACTTCGCAATAGACGTCGCAGTTGTCGCCGTATCCGGTCGACCAGCCGAGCAGCGTTTCGAGTATGTCGCCGCGCTCGACGTTCACGCCCGTGGGCGAATCGACCGACGCGATCGTCACCAGCCCGAAATCGTCGACGGCTTCGAGCGCTCTGCCCAGATGTCGATCCAGGACGACGCTGATCGAAGGTGGCAGCTCCGCCTCACTGGTCGCGAGCTCGCCCAGACGCGATGAGGGAACGACGAAATGCCCGATCGTTCCGCCGTCGGGCCCGCTTCGGGCTTCGGCATCTTGCCGCAGCACGTCGTCGATCGAACGTTGCGCGGGTGAGAGCAGCGCGGCGTTATCGACGGCCCGATCGATCAGGGTATTTATCGTCCGAACTCCGGGGCTTCTTCGATGGTGACGATCTGATCGCCCGAATGAATCGTCTCCACCGTCTCATGCTCGCGCTTGTCGGGTGCGGGCGTCGTAACTTTGTAGTGCTGATTCGATTCTGTCAGACGGCCCGCGAAGATTCGGCCGTCGGCCAGGGTCACGCGAACGTAGCGTTGCAGCCAGGGGTGGATCTCAGCTTGCGTCATGTCGGCTTTCCTCTACACTGCTTTGTGAATGCCCACGACTACGGCAGAGCCCAAATGACGCCTTTCCCCAATCGCGCGGCCGCCGGGCGCGAGCTTGCCGCCCGCCTCGCCGAAGACGCGCGCAATCGCGACGCGATCGTGCTGGCGTTGCCGCGGGGAGGCGTGCCGGTAGGCTATGAAATTGCGCGCGAGCTTGCTATTCCGATGGATGCCGTCCTGGTGCGGAAGCTCGGCGTGCCGGGCCGCGAGGAGCTGGCGATGGGCGCCGTCGCAACGTCCGGCGTCTTTTACATCGATCGCTGGCTGGTCGAGCGGCTGGCGATCACGCGCGCGCAGATCGATGCCGTCATCGAACGGGAACGCTGCGAGCTGGTGCGACGCGAGCGCGAGTATCGGGGGGAACGCGGCCCTCCGGACGTGCGCGAGCGGACCGTCATCTGCGTCGATGACGGACTCGCAACCGGTGCCAGCATGCGCGTTGCCGTCGACGCCATCCGCATGGGTCGTCCATCTCGCGTCATCATTGCAGTGCCGGTCGCTGCACCGGCAGTCGCCGAATCGCTGCGCAATATCGCCGACGGCATCGTCGTCGCACAACTGCCCGCAAACCTGCGCGCCGTCAGCGCCTGGTATCTCGATTTTTCTCAAGTCACCGACGATGAGGTGCGCGAGCTGCTCGCGCGTGCGCGCTAACCGAGATTCGGGAAAAAGGTGAGGATCGCCATCCATCCGCCCAAGCACACGCAGACGACCGTCACACCGATGGCAAGCACGTTGCCGAGCAGCGAGTTGACCCTATCGCCGAGGATCTTCTTGTCGTTTGCCATGATCAGCAGGAAACCCAGAACGATCGGCAAGACGAATGCATTGAACGCTTCGACGTCGACCGTGATCGACACGAGCGGAAGGTTGGGAATCAAAACGATCGCGGCCGCAAGCAGCACGCAACAACTGTAGAGGCCGTAGAAGCGCTTCGCTTCCAAGCACTTCATGTTGAGCGAGCACGGCCAGCGGAATGCCTCGCCGAACGCCCATGCAGTCGCGAGCGAAATGACGAACGCGCCCAGCAAGGACGCCCCGAGCAGACCCGCCCCAAAGATGATCCCGGCGTATTTCCCGATCAGCGGTACGAGCGCGAGCGCAGCATGTGCTGCATCGCTGACTTGCGTGTGCGTGACGAACAGCGTCGCCGCGGTCGTCACGATGATCGCAATCATGATGGCTTGCGTGGACACGGCGCCGAGCGCGGTGTCAAAACGCGAGAAATTGAGATCCGGCAGACGAAGCTTCTTATCGACCGTGGCGCTCTGCTGATAGAAGATCATCCACGGCATGATCACGGCGCCGATATTGCCGGCGACGAGCAAGAGGTATTCCCGATTGCCCAGCGGCTGCGCCCCGAGGATGCCGTCGTGGAGGATCGAGCTGAGCTGCGGATGCGCGGCAAACGCGGCCGGGATGAACAGCAACTCGATGAAGCATAGCGCCAGCGCGACGTATTCCGCGCGCTTGTAGCTTCCCGTAAACACGACGCCGATCAGCAACAACGCGGCAGCCCCGACGAGCGGCGCAACGGGCAGCCCGAAGATCAGCGCGACGCCCGCGATGCCGATGAATTCGGTGACGAGGCCCGCGACGTTCGTAACGAGCATCGTGGTAAGCGAGAGATAAGCCCAGCCAAGACCGTACCGCTCGCGGATGAGGGCCGCATGACCGCGACCGCTGATGATTCCAAGCCGCACCGTCATCTCTTGGACGACGAAGAGCGGAACGATGAGCAGCAGCTGCAAGAGTACGAGCTTCATGCCGAACTGCGCGCCCGACGTCGCAGCGGTCGTGATACTGCCTGCTTCCGTATCGGCGAACGCGACGACCAAGCCGGGGCCGCACGCAGCCAAGTAGCGCAGCACTGTTCCGACGACTCCGCGAGCGGTCGAAGATCCGATGCCGGGGGTTGCGCTTGGGCTCGTCGTTGTGGCCACGGGACCTCGTAGGTGCAGCGACGCGGGTCTTTAGGTTACCCTAATTGACTGCCTCCCCGCAACGACCTTTCCACCCCGTCACCCGAGCGCCGGCCGCCCCGTGTCATCCCGAGCGCCGGCCGCCCCGTGCCATCCCGAGCGCCGGCCGCCCCGTGTCATCCCGAGCGCCGGCCGCCCCGTGTCATCCCGAGCGAAGTCGAGGGACAGCGACCCGGCTCCGGTAAGCGGCATTCCGTGCCTGTGGACGCGGACGCCCTTTTCAAGGAAGCCAAGCAGCTCGAGGCGCTCGGCCGGGACTCGGACGCACGCGATGCCTACTTCGCGGTACTCGAGATCGAGCCGCACCACTTCGGAGCCCTGAACAATCTCGGGAATCTGTTAGCTCGCGGCGGCCATGCGGCGGCCGCGCTCGCGACGTATCGCGAAGCGCTGCGCTGGCACGCCGATAAGCCTGCGGCGCACGTAAACCTCGGCGTGGCATTGGTCGATGCGAACGACCTAACAAGTGCGCGAGCTGAATTCGAAGCGGCGCTCGAGCTCGACGAGGCGTGCGCGGAAGCGCATCAAGGGCTAAACGCAATCTTCGCGCGACTCGGCGACGATACAAGCGCCGGTCGCCATCGCGAGCTCGGCTTTCTCAATCGCGGCATCGAGCGCGTTCCCTATCGCGGCGAAGGCGAGCCGGTTGCAAACGTACTTCTGCTCTTGTCTTCAGCCGGCGGCAACGTCGATCTGCGGCACATTCTCGACGACCACCGCTACGCGGTTACAAAGATCTTCGCGGACGTCTACGATCCAGCGGCCGAGCTGCCCGAAGGAGACCTTATCTTCAACGCGATCGGCGACGCGGATCGCAGCCGTGCAGCGCTCGAGGCGGCCGCGATGCTCGCGCGCAAGACGTCGACACCGGTCTTGAACCAACCCGCGCGGGTATTGCGCACGACGCGAACCGAGAACGCTCAGCGTCTCGCCGCCCTGCCGGGCGTCGTCACGCCGAAGGTGCAATCATTTTCGCGCTCGTCCCTCGGTATCGATCCGGCGGATAGGCTCGCGGGGGCGGGTTTTGCCTTTCCGTTCTTGCTGCGCGCACCCGGCCATCACTCGGGCGAACACGTTGTTCGCGTCGAGGATGCGTCCGAAATCCGCACCGCTATCGACCGTCTTCCGGGGGAAGAGTTGCTTGCCATCGCGTTTCTCGACGGGCGCAAAGTCGACGGCAAGTTTCGCAAGTACCGCGCGATGCTCGTCGGCGGGCACGTTTACCCGCTGCATCTTGCGATTTCATCGCACTGGATGGTGCATTACTTCGCCGCCGAAAACTCGCGCGCGGCGAACTATCGCTACGAAGAGGCCGCCTTCCTTGAATATATGCCGCAATCGATCGGACCCGTGGCGACTGACGCGCTGGACGCGATCGCCGGGACGCTCGGGCTCGACTATGCCGGGGTCGACTTCAGTCTCGACCGCAACGGTAATCTGTTGCTGTTCGAGGCGAACGCAACGATGACGATCCCGAGGGAGCCCGTGGAGAAAATTTGGGAGTATCGCTGCGGCGCGATCCATCGTGCAACCGATGCGGTTGAATCGATGATTACGCTCGCCGCCACAATGCGCTGAACGCTGGAGCCGCCGATGGGGATTGAACCCATGGCCTCGCCCTTACCAAGGGAGTGCTCTACCACTGAGCTACGGCGGCATCTGCGAGCGCCCTAGTCTACTGCCTTAGGCCGGTCTACCCTCCAATTCTATCCGTTAATTTACGGCGGCGCTACTGCGATCGCGGTCAGTCTCAGCGATTCGTATCAGACCACGAAGGGAACGGCACGATCGGTTTGCCCGCGCCCGGTGCATTGCCCGGATACACGATTACCTGCCGCCCCTTCTGCCATTGCACGATAAACGACGTGTACCCAAGCTGAATGCCCTGCTCGTTGACGCGATACGTACCGAGCAGCGTGTGCACGCGCATCGTCGCGAACGCATCGCGGATCTTTTCCTGATCGAGCGAGCCCGCCCGTTTGATCGCTTCCACGTAGAGCATGATCGCCGAGTAGTTCGACGCGGCGTGGTAATCGGGATCGCGATGAAACATCTCGCGATAATCGCGCACGAACCGTTCGTTCTCCGGTGTGTTTGCGGCAAAGTTCCACGCAACCGCCGAAAACGTGCCGTCGCAGTCGCGTCCGACGCTCTTTACGAAGAGCGGATCGGATGCTCCGACTGCCGAGTAGAACATCTTGGGCGCGTAATTGGACTGTTTGAGCTGGCGAACCAATCCGAGCGAATCGGTCGGGAACGCCATCGCCAACACGACCTCGGCGCCGGAGGAACGCACTTTCTCGACGACCGACGAAAAGTCGCTCGCATTACCCGGATAAAACTCCTGATAAACGATGCCCTGGCCGAATCCGCGCATCACCTCCGGCGTCGCGTTCGCGAGCGAATGCGGAAACGCCGTATCGCCTCCGATCACCGCAAGCTTCTTGAAGCCATGATCGTGCGCGATCGAGAGGACGCCGTACAGGTACGTCTGCACCGGACCGAGGCCCTGAAAAATATACCGGTTACCGCGACTGAACATGACGACGTCGGCCGTCTCCGGCATAAGCATCGGCATCTTATAGCGTGCCGCAACATTGGCAGCAGGCGCCGAAATAGCCGTACCGTACGGCCCCGTCACGATATCGACTTTGTCTTCGTTGATCAAGCGCTCGTAAAGACGAACCCCGGTCGCCGGCGCGCTCTGGTCGTCGTAATACTTGAGCGCGAGCTGGCGTCCGAGTACGCCTCCCTGCGCATTAACATGCGAGACCCCGAGCTGATAGCCTTCGAGCGAATAGTGCCCGCCGTCCGAGAAGATACCGCTGAGTGAAACCGCGGCACCGAGCGTGATCGGATTGCTCTGCGCCGAGGCCGGCCAAATCCCCAAACTTGCCGCCGCGGTTCCGGTGGCAATCCCCCCGAGAAAGCCCTCTCTCTTCATGCGCCACGATTGGCGCAGTTCTCAGACCTCTCCTAGGAAACGGCGCTTGACGTCTTCATTGGTGCGAATTGCTGCCGCGGCACCTTCCATGACCGTCCGCCCCTCGCTGATGACGTACGCTCGCGAGGCGAGCTCGAGCGCCTGGACGACGTTCTGCTCGACGAGCACCACCGCAATACCCTGCTCGTTGATCTGACGAATGAGACCGAAGACTTCGAGGGTCACTTTCGGCGCCAGACCGAGCGAAGGCTCATCCATCAACAACACGCTCGGCTCGGACATCAGCGCGCGCGCAATGGCAACGATTTGTTGTTGGCCCCCGGAGAGCGTGCCCGCTGCTTGACGGCGACGCGCCGACAGCATCGGAAACTGCTCGAACATTTTCTGCAAACGCTCGCGCATGCCATGATGCGCGCGCGGAACGTGCGCGCCCATCACGATATTCTCTTCAACCGACATCTCGCGAAAGAGATTGCGCCCTTCAGGGACGAGCGCGACACCGCGCTCGACGATATCGGCCGGGCGGCATCCGTCGATCCGTTCGCCCTCGAATGCGATCGTCCCGGCCGACGGCCGCACGATGCCGAGCAACGATTTCAGCGTCGTCGTTTTGCCGGCGCCGTTCGCGCCGACGATGCTCACGATCTCACCGCGCTCGACCGTGAACGACACGCCGTGCAGCGCTTTGAAATCGCCGTACGCCGACTCCAGATCCATGGCTTCGAGCAGCGCCACTAGGGCGCCTCACCGATCGGCGCACCGAGATACGCCTCGATGACGCGCGGATCGGAAACGATCGCTTTCGGATCGCCTTCGGCAATATGCTTGCCCGCGTCGAGCACGACGATGCGTTGCGAAATTCGCATCACGAGCCGCATCACGTGCTCGATGCCGCACACGGTGCCGATCCCCCGTTTGCCGAGCTCGCCGATGAATTCTGCCATTGCATCCATCTCGGTCGGTGTCAGCCCGGCCATCACTTCGTCGAGCAGCAGGAGCTTCGGCCGCAATGCCAGCGCGCGCGCAACTTCAAGCCGCTTGCGTTGCGTCAGCGTGAGCGTCGATGCTCGGCGACGTGCGAGCGGACCGAGACCGACAAAGTCGACGATCTCGCGTGCAGCAGTGCGAGCCAGACGTTTGGAGCCTATATGCGCAAGCGCGCCGACGGCAACATTGTCGACGACGCTCAGAGCGCCGAAGGGGCGCACGATCTGATACGTGCGCGCAATCCCGGAAGCCGCGATCCGGTGTGACGGCCAACCGAGTATCGACTCTCCGCAGAAACGCACGTCACCCGAGGTCGGCCGGACGATGCCGCTGATGACGTTGAAGAGCGTCGTCTTACCGGCGCCGTTGGGTCCGATCAAGCAAAAGACTTCGCCTGCGCGCACCTCGAGCGAAACGCCGCTGAGCGCCTCCACGCCGCCGAATGCAACCGAGACATTGTCGACAACGAGCAATTCGTCATTCATCCGCGGTGCCGAACCTTGCGCGCAGCGCCGGCACGATTCCGCGGGGCAGCAGCAGCAACAATGCGACCAAAAGGCCGCCGAAAATCATGAGATAGGCTTGCGGAAATTTTGCCCAGAGTTGCTCGGCAATTTGCGTCATAACGACACCGCCGACGAGCGGTCCCCAGACCGTTCCGAGGCCGCCGAGAATCGTCATGACGATCGATTGCAAATCCAGGCGCGACGAAAACGCAGCATCAGGCTCGATGTACGTCAGAAAATAAATGAAACCGCCGCCCAGGAGCCCGGGAATAACCGCGCTCATCGCAAACGCGTAGATTTTTTCACGCGTGACGTTGACGGCCAGGGTTCCCGCCACTTGCTCGTCCTCGCGCACCGCTTGCAGGCGCAATCCGAAAGCGCTGCCATCGATCCAAATCGTCAGTGCAATTGCACCGGCCGCGACGGCGAGCGTCCAGTAGTAGACGGACGTCATGTCGCTGCCCGGCGGCAAGAACAGGCCCGCGCCGGCGCCGGTCGCGGGCACGGCGGTTATCAACACCCGCGTCGTTTGCGCCATGCCGAACATGCCCATGGCGAAAAACGGCCCGCGCAAGCGCAGTATGACGTAACCGAGCGGGAACGCGAGCGCGAGCGCAACAATGCCGCCGGCGAGCGCGGCCAGCATCCAATACCAGTGCAAGAAATTGATGATAAAACCGGTCGCGTAAGCACCCAGCCCGAAAAACGTGATTTGTCCGAACGAAAAGTAGCCCGCGTACCCGGAGATGATGTTCCAGCCGTACGCGAGCCCGACGTACACGAGCGTTATGTAGATGAGGTTCACGAAATAGCCGTTGAGGCGCAGCGGCGCTACGATCAGCGCGAGCATCACGAGGCTCGCGAGCAGCCAGAGGAGCCGCTTCACGCCGTCCGGCGCCCCAAAAGCCCCGAAGGCCGCAGCAGCAGCACCAAAATGAATAGAACGTACGGCGCGGCCTCCGCCAAGCTCGCGCCGATGTAATAGCTCGTGAACTCGTTTGCGAGCCCGAGTATGATCGCACCCAAGATGCAGCCCGCATAGTTGCCGAGGCCGCCGATCACGACCACCGCGAACGCGTTGACCGTGAACTCGACGCCCATCTGCGGGTTCAAATTGTAGATCATGCTCATCAGGGTCCCGGCCGCGGCCGCGACTGCCGTACCGAGCGCGAAGCTCACCGTGCGGACGCGATCGATATCGACACCACACGCAAGTGCGCCCTCGGCGTGCTGGCTCGTCGCGCGTATCGCGCAACCAATGCGCGTCAGTCGCAAGAAGGCGCCGAGCAACACCGCGAGGACGAGCGCCGTCAGGAACGCCAGCAACTTGGCTTGCGGTATAGAAATCCCGGCGACCTGGAATGCGCCCGTCAGATAGGGAACCGAACGAAACGATCCGCCGAAAACGGCAAGGCCGCCGCCCGCGAGAAAAAACGATAGTCCAAACGTGAGCGTCAGCGAAGAAGCTTCAGCCGACGCAATCTCGCCGGGCAGCTTGCGCAAGAGAAACCGATGGATCGCGGCGCCAGCCAGAAATCCGATCACGACAACCGCAGGAAGCACGATTAGCGGATTGATTCCAAGTGCGCCGAAAACAAACGCGCACAACATCGCCGCCAGCACAACGACGTCGCCGTGCGCAAGATTGACGACGCGCATGACGCCGAAAATGATGTTGAAGCCGAGCGCTGAAAGTGCGAACACGCCGCCCAGCAGAATTCCGTTGACTAAAAGCTGGACGACGTGCATTCGCAAATCCTTGGAGCGGGTAGCGAGAATCGAACTCGCGTCATCAGCTTGGAAGGCTGAGGCATTACCACTATGCAACACCCGCGAAAACTGGTGGGCAGGGCTGGATTCGAACCAGCGTAGCGCTCTCGCGCGCCAGATTTACAGTCTGGTGCCTTTAACCACTCGACCACCTACCCATGACCTGATTCTATTGGCTTTTGCCTAGCTAGCTTGCTTGTCGGACCCTCCTACCGTCCACGGAACCGTCCATGCTGCGCCGCTCGCGGGGAGCGGCCCTGCTTGGGTCGATCGAACAAAGCGATGGCCTCCACCTTCGCCTTGTCTGGGATGCGGGTGTAGACGCGCTCGATCATCCGCGTGTCACGATGACCCGTAAACTCGCGCTGCATCGAGGCGTTCTGCCCGTTCGCACCGGCGAACGTGATGCCGGCATGTTTGAGACTGTAGCGCCACGGACCCGGAGGTAGGCCCAGTTCAGTCCGGTAGGACCGCCAGCAGTCGTACGACTGGTGTTGCGTTCGGAAACTGCCACGAGCATTCGGGAAAATGAACTCGCTCATCGGCGTTCCGCTCGCCATACGCTCCTTCTGAAAACGCCGTAGCAGCTCCGCAAGGTATGCGCTCATGGGATTGCGTCGGTCGCCTCTCCGGCCCGACTTCGTGTGCGCCGTGACCTCGTATCCATGCGACGTGCGGCGGACCGCTTTGTCGAATGTGACGATCCTTTGCGTGAAATCGATATCCGTCCATCGCAGCGCGTCGACTTCATTCGGTCTGCGACGTTGCTCAAAGATCAGCGCAGCATAGGCGCGCGCCTCTAAGGGCTTCGACTCGTCCATGTACCGTGACCGGACGTCGTCATAATCGAAGATTGTACGCTCCGTGCCCTCGATTTTGACGTTCGGCCAATCCTCGAAATAGTCTCGCGGACGTTCCGGCAGACTGCGCTTCGCTGCCTTGACAGCGAGGCTCAGGTCACCGCGTAGATCATCCCGAAGATGCGCACTAACAGCATCGCGCTCCAATGCCTTGCGATATCGCTCCATGTGCGATGGGCGCAAGTGCCTAAGCACGACCTTGCGGAGATCGCAAGCAACGACCGCCTTGAGGTCCGCCGTCGGCTCAAGCACGTAACGCGTTAGTCTGCTCTTACGATCACGAAACGCCGCCCAGCTTTTGTTATTCGCTTTGACGGCCGCTTCGAGGTCCGGAAGATACTCGTCCTTGAGGTATGCTCCGAAAGTGCGACGCTCGACGTCATGTGGAGCATTCTCCCATGCGCGTCGCCGCACCCAATCTTTCGCGTTGTTGAGCGCGTCGCGGGCAGTCTGAGCTCTAAACGCCTTTTCCTTTGGTCTGTAGCCGAGTTGCTCATCAAACGGGAAGACAACCCGAACTCTAAAGCACGAGTAGTCGCCGTCCGTGTATTTCTTTGGCCTAGTAATGGTGGGTTCGGCCAATTAAGTCACCTCCTTAGTAGTCTGGACCCCGCGATCAGCGGCCCGGTTCTTCTGACGCTCCGAGCGCTCTGAAAGTCGAATGACTCCGCCCTCGCGCTCAAACCGGTCGACCTCTTCTGGCCGCACCCGCCAACCTTTTGCCGATCCTCCGCGCCCGAACAGCGCGAACGCTGTCAGGTCCGCGCGCTCGATCAAGCCTCGAACAGTATTTTCTGCGCAATGCCAACGGTCCGCGAGATCCGCCACCGAGTAGCACCTACTTTGGGGCGAATACGAAACTCGCGACGGAACGTCAATACCGGTATTGGGCCTCGCTGTACCCCGCGCTCCCACGTTTCGTATCTATCCTCTAGGCGCGCCGTCGTCTGGGCGGCCAGAGCGAAATCTTTTGTCTGCATACGTTCGTACCGGCCGTGCGCGGATCGGCCGTTCGCCCTTTTTGTAGACGACGATCTCATTAGTAGCTTTCATTCGCGCGAGATCATCCGGAAACAGAAGAGGGCGGCCTACTTCGTGTACCGTGCGACTCGCTTTCCCGTCGCTGCCGCGGTTGTAGCTTTCTGTCCAGCGTGTCACGTTTCCACAGGTTCGAGATGCGAGATCTTGCGTAGGCGCGTCGACAGATGGAAAGAATACGCGGACATCGCAGAGTCCACTGATCTCTTCGTGCGGGCCGTAGTAGCTTAGAATTTGGCTGAGGCTCTGGGCGGCAAGGACCGGATGGATGAGATACTTTCGAAACTCAGCAAGCTTCCGCGCTATGATCGGGGTCCGTAGGGCTGGGAATTCATCGACGAGGAGCATGATATGCGCATTTGTGCGCGGCTTCGACTCGGTAAGATCATTTAGGAACCCAGTGAGAAGCAATCGCATGAGGGGGATGAGCCAAGCGCGGTCCTTACCTCGCATCACCAAATAGAACGTGGTTGGCGACTTTCTCAGGTCCGCGGGCGCGATCGTCGAAGCTCCTGTCGCGCGAGCCACTCCAGGGATTCGGAAAACGTCTAAGCTCTGTGTGAGTGTCGAGATGATCCCGGACAGCGCCTTCGCGTCCATGCGGCAGTACTTGCTTGCCGTTTCATTCACGTATTCGATGTTCGATTTGAGGAGCGACTCGCAGAAGTCGTGGTCGCTTGTCCAGGCCGCGCTGTAGTAGTGGCGGGCTGCTGCCTCTAACGTGGGCGTTCCCAGCTCGATTGCATGCGCAACAATCGCGGTCCCGAGTTCTAACGCAGATCCGTTAAAGTACCGCTCCTGTTCCGTCATTTCCGCGAGGTCGCGTTCAAGAAGATAAGCTGCCATTACGGCGCGGACCGCATCGACGTCGCCGACTGGTATGCCCGCCAGAGGATTGTATTGTGCAGTCTGCGGATTGCGCGGGTCGAAAACAACAATGCCCGTGCTATCCGCCCGCAACTTCGCGGTGCGAGGGGTGAGCTCGTATGCCGGGTCGACTACTATTGCGCTGATACCAGGGGTCATATGCAAGGTCGCAGTGATAAGCTCTGACTTGCCTTCTCCCGGCGGCCCGAGCACCAATGTATTCTCCGAGCTCCAATGAGTTAGTAGACTTTTAGATCGAGTCTGACCGAGTACGACGCCACCATCGAATTTCGTTAAAGACGAACTGCTAAGGTCAGCTCTCGTCGCCCAGCCTGAGCTACCGTGCAGATCAGAATTTGCACGCGGCCGAATAAATGCGATCGACAGAACCATCCCGCCGACGAGTATGACTCCGCCTCCCCACATAAGCTCTCGGCGCTCTTTCTCAAAGGCTTCATGCGCCCATAGCGGCTCGTGGCGTGTGTCTTCCATGAATGGATTTAAGGAGATGTCATACTTGAACATCCACTCTAGCGACGCCCAAGGCGAATAAAGATGCCCGATTAACGCGGGGCCGAGATCCCTCTCGCGGAACCGATCTAGTGCTGCAAAGCGCTCAGTCTCAAACATTAGCAGCGCGGCGAATGCCGCCACGCAAATCAATAAGGCAAGGAACCCGCGGCCGCCGCTTTGGGGTGCGTGCGCAGCATTCATCGAGACCAGCCGTCCCGGCGTTCATGAGCGCGGGCGCGTTCAGGTGTAACATCCCGTCCGCGAGCCCGCTCTACGTCGCGAAGAAGCTCGAGATCGCGACCCTCAGCGCGGACGACGAGCCCACGATCAAGCGCCGCGGCCATCGCCTCTCGTTTGAAACCTTCCGTTCCAGTGAAGACGAGTTCTTTCCAGTTCTTCAGCTCTGCAAGGTCCAGCATGCCTCGAATCTCGAGGTCGTTGCCGGCGCGCGCAACGATCCGAGCTCCGCGATCTTCGAAGCACCCGCGCGCATTTTCAAAGGCGAGGCCTTCGTTTGTCCGGGAGATCCTCCAATAGCGTGCAAGCCGCGAACCCCGAACGTCGGCTTCATATAGTGCGGACAGAACCTGTTCTCGCTGTAATTGCCACGGCGGCGCGCCGCCGAGCTGAATCCCCGGCTGATTTTGCTGAGCTCTTCCGATTTCGTGCTCTTGTGAAACTCGACGACGGTTTTCTTCGCGCAGGAGTGCGTCGATGCGACGATGATCTTCACGCAACTGTTCGCGTTCCGTATTGCGCGCCTTAACCGCGCGTCGGTCATCGCCGGCATGTGATTGGCGACCCGAGCGCTCCATCTTCGTTGCGACCGGCCCTTGCCGTGGCTCTGGCTCACGGTCGATCTCTCGGGCGGCAAGACTGCGACAAGAAACACGTTCGGGAATTCGTGCTCGTTCCAGTTCCCGGTTGACGCACTGTTCCCAATCTTGACGCCACTCCGCCAAAATTGACCGATCGTTCCAGGTCCGTTCCTTCTCCGCAAACCCTTTCGGACCGATCGTACGCATCGTCAGCAAAATGTGGGCGTGATGGTTTCGTTCGTCGCTTTGTCGATGGGCGCGATGAATTGCGATGTCGGCAACCATACCGCGCGAAATGAAAGCGTCACGCACGAACTCTCTCACGAGCTCTGTCCTACGAGCATCGTCGAGTTCATGAGGGAGCGACACAAGCACCTCACGGCACAGCTGTGCATCCTTACGCCTCTCAACCTCTTCGACTCTGTTCCATAGATCCGAACGATCGTAGGCCCACTTAGGCGCGTTCGCGGGCACGAGTATCTCCGAGTGCGCGACGCCACTGCGCCTTGCGTAGTCGTGTACAATCCCCGTCCTACGATCCACAATTCGTTGAGCTGCGCGATATGCTGCCGCACCGGTCGACGAGCGCCCTGAAGATCGTCCAATAGTCTTAGCGGATAGACGATAAGTCGCCATCTTAAACTCCCCGCTGCGGTACGTCGCTTGCGACGTATAACCGCGCACTTCAAGCGCCAGTGGGGCTTCACGCGTCGCTCCGCTCCGCGCCGCTTCGCGGTTGTTGCTCCACGCCAAACAGTCGGCGGTCGTGCTGTCGTGACAACTTCAAGACCTGCGCGTCCCACCACTTTGCGATTCCCGTTGGCTTTTCGCTATTTCGATCTCGGAAGACGGCGTCGAGAAGAATCGCGCCCGCAATAATCTTGCGGCGCGTATCGTCGCGACGGTCTTGCGCTTGTCTTTGCGCTGCCAGTTTCGCTATGCGAGCGTTGATCTGGTCTCGTTGTTGGCGGAGCCGCTCAATGGTGTCTCCGCCATTTGGGGGTGCAAGCTGCGGCGCAGTTTTCGTCGATTCCATGGAATGAAATATAGGCCATCGGAACGCCGTAGGTAATGGTCGGGTGACCTGCTTTTTTTGACATGACACGGGACCCCCCAGACCGTGTCAGCGGATGCTTTTTGTCGTCCGCGAACGATAGCATCATGCCGAAGCAGGGCAAACCGAAACGGACTAAACCGGACCCACCGGAGCCCAGACCCTTTATATTTATAGATTGGTTGGTTCTCGCGGGGCGGCTGAGCGGCAAACGAAAAAACGAGCTGGTTGAGGAACTCGTTAAGCTTCTTGATTGTGACTCCAGGACCGTATGGCGGTACCTGCGGGGAGAAAAAATGTCCGCCGAGTTGGTCTTCGAACTTGGCGAGTCTTTTCGTAAGCTAGGCGTCACGTGGGCCTCCGGCCTACTTGCACTCGAGCTTGTTCCGAAGTTCCGCATCGCGGCGCTGAAGATTGTGGGTGTTCTCTGCGAACCGGGACCGAGCAAGTCGCTCTTCTCAATGTGGCCTGGAATCCGTTGGGTTCTTTCGGAGCGTGCCGGTTTTCCGTATGGGATTTTTGGCGACGAGTTACGACCGAGGAAGCCTGCGAACGGAGATCCTTCGCAGACTCAAGAGTCAGACCTGAAAACCCTTACGCTCGACGCGATAATGATTCGGCAAGCCGCGGACCGAGTTTGGAGCGAAACTACCGAACTCACGCGGATTCGACAAATCAGGGAGCGAGCTCGCACGGAACCAGCCGAGCTCGCACGGCTGCCCGTAGCAATCGCGGACATGATCCAGGTCCTCGAATCCGACATGAGCTTTGGGATGAGAGATGCGGCACAAGCCGCACTCGACGCGTGGGCTAAACACGTATCTGATTTTCCGAGGCTATACGGACGCAGGATGCGGATGCTGGGCGCTAGGACGCAAGAGGTTCGCGGGGAGCTGGAGAGTGCAATTGGTGGCCGCCTCGATGCCACCCAGTTATTCCGATACAGGCCGTACTTCTATGACCTTAGGAATCTGGGTGTCGAGGAAAGCGCGGAGCTTCTGACAGCATTTTCTGCATGTGTTCGCCGGCGGCTTGATTGCGCGGACACGGCTTCATCCGAACGTGAACTTCTTGAACTAATCTACGAGCACGCGGAATGGGTTCTCGGCGAGTGCTCGCGCGGAATCGATGTCGGCGCGAGTAAAAGCGCATGATCCAAGACCCATTCTCTCAACAGGTGACAGAATATGAAGCTTCGCGATTTGCTTGGACGGAACGAATGTCACGGAGGTTCTCGAACCGGCCAGCCAGTTATCTGCAGTTTACCGGACGGCACACGGCTGGTCGGTTGCGTGATGGTGCACCCCGACCACGTTGACATTCTGCATGAGGTCGTGTTCTTTGGTCCCCATCGAACGTCGGACGTGCCAGACGAATGGTTACAAGGGATGCCAGATCAGCGCGGAGGAATCGAGCCTACCGCGGCGATCGTTCCCACAGATTGGCTGGAGCCTTTCATCGGGCAGTTCCCGACACCGCATGCTATTCAAAAATTGATCCGGATTTAACAAATCGGCAACACGAAGCGAATACTGTCGGGCGGGAGATCCAAACATGCTGACACGACCGACCGAGAGTGAACTTCGCGCAATCCTGAATTCGCTCGTTTCTCGTGGGCTGATACGAGTCACCGAAGCCGCGGGAAGCGCAAGCGGGTATTTTGTGCCTCGCCGGTGCTTCTCGGCGACAGACGACAAATGCGCGGCGGACGAAAGTGGAGGCTCCGGTCACCCGGAGCCCTGAGAAGCCTGCAGTTTGTAGCCGACGCCCGTGATTGTGCGAATGAGTTTCGCGGCCTTGCCGAGCTGACGTCGCACGCGACTCACGTGCACATCGACCGTCCGATCGCTGTCGACCCCGCAAGCGACGTCAGCGGGCCACACGAGATCCAAGAGCTGCTGGCGTGTGAACACGCGTCCGGCGTTCTGCGCGAGCACCGAAAGCAGCGCGAATTCGCGCGGCTTCAAATCGACTACCTCGCCATGGAGGCGCGCCTCGTAGCGGACCGTGTCGATGGTCAGCGGACCGGCGTCAAAGATTCCGGTCTTGGAAACGGGTTCCGCGATTGTATCGAGCGCCGAAGTGCGTAACTCGCGAAGCAATTCCCGAGCAATCGCCGTCGCGAGCTGCTCGAGCTGTTGAGCGTCCATCATCATCTGACCCATCATTCTCTCCTCCGGCCAAGCCGGCAGCGGTTGTGATGGGTGAGTGGCAGTGGACAAAAACGAGGTGGGGCAACTGCGGCGAGTAGCGTCGAGCGGAGACCGCAGCGCGCGAGGATCGGAGCGTCGGTTGCGGCGCCGAGGGATGTCCGCTATGTGACAGATTCATCGCACAACCGCTGGCCGTGTGGAGGTGGCTATGATCAGGCCATGGAGAGGACGCTCAGCCTAAGACGCGGGCGACTGTCCTACCAAATGTGCGGTCACCATCTGTAGGGCACCGGTCCTTAGTTTACAGCCCGGGACGTGGCATTTCACAGTTTGACTAGCTACAGCACTCCGAACGCGCGATGTAGGAGTGACTGGAATAAGGCTTCCAAGCGCTGCTCGCTGCGATTTTGTTCTGCTTGCACGGAACGGACCTCGAAAACGCGAGCCACGAACTCTTGTTGCCGCGCTAGCGGTGCTACTAGGAACGGAAGCTCTCTTTGCCGTGTAATGCCCACGTATGCTCTGGTCGCCTGTTGCGAGAGACGCTCAAGGGCTGATTGGAACGATGCGCTTTGAAAATATCCCCACGCATACCACGGGTTGATTCTCTTGGTGTCAAAGCGGTAGTAAGTTACCTGCGGACTAAGGACGGACGCTTTCACATCCGGAGGAACAACAGCTGTGAAACCGATGCTGCCTTTGTGAGACAGCAACACGTCATTCGGCTCCGCAAAGCCGACGCGGAGCTTCTGAGTACGCTCGGTAGTCAGATAAGGGCAGCTCGACAGGTCAAGATTATTCTTAGAAATGTGATTTGCGAAGATGAACGGCACGCCCTGACTGGTGTATTCCGTCGCCTTCGGATGAATCTCTCCGTGGTTCCCATCCTGCCTATCGCGAATGGTTCCGTTGTCGATCAAGTCGCCTATCGTGGTGACTGCACACTTATCGCGCGGCGCGATGCCATCCCCAAACATTTCGTGAAAGAGGGCTGGGATAATATCAGATAACCGTCCAGCGGCCTGCGCCCGCAACTTTCGAAGGGCATCGGCTTCGTCCAGCGTCCTCACGATCTGGTCCTGATCGGCCAGCGGCGGAACGGCGATTTGTTTCATTAGCGTCTCGCCTATTTTTACGAACGGTTGCGCCGTGCCGCCCTTTATCCAAAACGCTTCGTCGTTGAGAAGATACCAAAGAAAACGTGTATTCGCCATCCGTGAGTTAGGCAGAATGACATGGGTGTTAGCGATCGCGCGCCATTTGCCACTGGCGAGAAAGCATTTCCCACAACGCGCCCCCACTGCGCTGACGACGATCCCGTCACCCTCGAAATCAAAGCCGTCGGAAAACACATCCTGGCCTGTCGCGCTGTACGCGGGGAATAGCGTACCGTCGTTCTCAGTTGGGAGGGTGCCTTTGATGATCTTCGAGTTGCTTGGCTTGGAAAAGCACACCTCACCAAGACGCATCAACTTCCCGCGGTTCATTTGCCGTTGCTAAACTGCGTCAGTAAGGCGTTTCCTCGAGTTGCGATTTCGTCTTCTAGTTTAAGTACTTCGCTGAGGATTACCGCCGGATCGTCGTGGTTGACGGCGGCATCAGTCTGCGGCCTATAACGCGCAGCGGCGAGGTTCCAATCATTCTTCCGAATCTTTGCAATCGGAACGCGGTAGCTGTTTGAGCCCTCGTCACGGTTTGGCCATTTCGCGAGAATGTCGGGTATGTCGTTAGCCTCGATCGGAGTACGTTTGTCATCCAGGCTATAACCATCCGCCGTTAAATCATAAAACCAAACGGTTTTGGTCGGGCTACCCTTCTCGAATATTAGAGCGGCGGTGCCTACACCGGAATACGGCCTAAAGACGCCGGTCGGGAAGCTGATGACACCTTGTAAGTCGCACTCCGTCAAGAGTAATTCGCGCAGACCCGTAGCAGCCTTGTTTGAACCGAAAAGGACACCAGTGGGCACAATGACACCTGCACGTCCCTGCGGCGCGAGATGATCGATGAACCACTTAAGGAAGAGCAATTCCGTCGCACGCGTGTTTAGTTTGTAGTTCAGATCGGCGAGGATGCTTTCATCCTGGATTTTGCCGGCGAACGGCGGGTTTGCGAGAACGACGTCAAATCGCTTGCCCGGATACACTCCGCCAAACCCCGTGGTAAGGGGGTTCATCATTGA
>Ga0335072_10001957_pt1 | contig 32616 bp, 15 predicted proteins | sample Lox_Sample_21_FD_206725 | JGI IMG/M metagenome (GOLD analysis project Ga0335072, IMG submission 206725) | Soil microbial communities from Loxahatchee National Wildlife Refuge, Florida, United States - Lox_Sample_2.1 | ecosystem: Environmental > Terrestrial > Soil > Wetlands | place: USA...
CTGGCTTGTCACTGGATTCGTGCCCAAAAGCTGGAATAGCGCGCGAAATTTTGCATTTTATACGCACTCCATGTGTTACTAGAACAATAGAATTAAAGACCCCAATCTTATTCATGAGTTATTGCTATGAGATTGAAGTTAAATCAGGTTCAGGTAAGCCTTGCGGTGACTCCACAGCGCCGTCACTCGCTGTTGGCTCGCTAACTTAGGGTTAAATGCGGGGTACAATCTCCACTAGATTGCCGACCCCATCTGCCTTAACCTTAACTCAACCCTGTACGAAGCCACTCCTACTACACTGCAGAAAACAGTATCTAGGTGCCTTTTACATCAAGGGAAAGAGGTAAGACTCAAGCGACAGAAGTGTAGCGTTACAGTATTAGGGAGGAGGTAGGTTCAGGCTCAAGTGAGTCGAAGCGGTGTCACCATCCCAAGCATCATAGGAAGCATTTTTCATGGCTGGTTTAATTCGAGGCTCTTCGTGACTTTGCTCCAAGGTTGCCCCAGAACAAGCGTAGTTTTATGTTGCATAGCGTCGTTCGGCTAGCTATGACCAGCGACAATGTCTAGACAGAGAGCCCAGAGAGTCGGAGCCCAATCTCCAGCTGAACGAGGCAGTCTTAGAAGCCTCGGCTTAACTGCAAGCAATTAGGTAAATTCATTGTGCCATCTCTGCGTATATCATACTCCGCTTCGAAGTGTGCACGAAATTATTGCCATCCTGAAAACTCCCCGTTTAGAGATTCCCGACGCTAAAGACCCTTTTCAATTCATATACATCTCTCCTTCTCACGCTGTCCTCCTCCCTGACGAGCGCTGGCCAAGCTACCATCTGTAACCATCTAAAGACTGACAACCATGGTTATAAGCGCTACGTCAAAGGCCTCAACAAAACCCTGGTTGTCTCCAAAGTCAACCTCATATCCTTAAATTAAGACCGCATGAGAATGCATCCAAGCATGCCCGGACAGGCGAACGACATGTGCCGACTATTTTGGAATTCCTCGACTACGGCATCTATACCGTCAAGCCACCGCACCTACTCACTACATTTCAATTTTCAATCTCCCTTCAGACGACCAAATTAAGGTTGACCTGGCCACACCGGCCGGCATGAACAACAAGAACATCAACACGCAGACACTGGTACAGAACGGGAGTGACCCTCAGGCTGGCGGCTTGGCCCCATAAGCATTCAAAGATGCTGGCTTGAACACGGTGCCTGATGGAGATGCGGTATCTAGGTAGGTCAAGCGATAAAACTCTGCTTCGAGAGAGCTGCAATTTCATCAGACCCGTATATCAATTGCCGACCAGATAAGCAATCTGCTACTCAAATGGCTTCTCCATGATTGGCTGTAAGATCTGGAGGACGATTTGAATAGGTGGCAGTGCGTCAACAGGCGTGAATGTCGCGTGTGGAAGGTTCTATGCTGAGTCTGGAATTTCCTTCTGTATATATCAGAAATACCCCTTTTCAAATAGAAGTAAGCGGCGTGTTATTGACAATGGCGACATCCTGAATGCGAGTGCTGCACTTCTGAGGCTCACTGAGACATATAATCCTGAAGTCCACATGTCAAGTCTCTTCAACAGTCCATAGATTTAGGCCTGAGAGAGGCTTAAATTCGGTACTTCGTTCCGAATTGAGGGGGATAGCACATGATAAAAGACTGGATTCGATGCCTCTTTCGGCCATTCAGGGACGGGAGAAGTGTTTCTAGATGACATACTGATCTCGCAGTCAGCGTCAGACGGCGGGTTGCCCTTAGCGATTGAAATTTTCTCGAGTCTTTGAAGTAGTGTGTCCACAATCTGTGATGCACTGGTGTCTTGCCGGGAGTGGTTCTTCATGTCGGAGGCTGGTGTTAAATCAGAGGTAAGTTTAGTATCGGGGTTAGGGGTCGATGGCCTATAGAAAGCCGCCGGTTTCTCCACATCGCGGTTATTAGGTTGAGTTCCGCCGCGCTTTCTGGTAAGGCTGTTCGATCTGAATGTCAATGAAGCCGTAAATGAGCTGGCTGTTGAAGAAGTGGAGTCACTTTCGAGATAGAAGATTCTTTTCACCCCTTTCGACGCGCTCCTGGACCGGAGCCTTTCGTTAGAATTAGTTAATGCAATAGAAGAAGCTGGAATCTCTTGTCCCGATGAACTATATTGGAGATTGGGATCTTCGAAATTCATTTGCTTCTGTTGGTTTGCAAACCACCATTCGATGAAGTCATCGGATGCCTTTCTCTTGCGATGTGGTGAGAGAGTTTTCGAAGGCGAGGAGCTTATTGATGGCATTCTGAAAAGCTGCGTATTTAATCCGTTACCCCTGCGAGTTATAGGTCGGGATTCTTCTATAAAACGGTAAGTTGGTGCCTCTTACCGAGAATTGCCTGGTCTTGCGTTGTACACTATTGGTTCCACCGCGAATGAGTTTTGGAAGAATGTAGTCAGGTTAAGGAATGGAACTAGAAATGAAATATGCGCTTCCATGCCCGGATCAAAAGCGTCCGGGAACCTTCACAGAGTTGGACGTTCTTCGTTGGTAGAGGGTGAATGGAGGTTTCTACGGGTAGAGAATCACGCCACACTTACTTCCGGCGGGAGTTCAGATATTAGAATTTGCTGGTTGCCGTCAAGTAGTTTTCTATCAACGTAAGAGCGCGTATATATTAGCTATTTGGTGTGTATTAGTATGCATTATTGACTGAATCTAGTAACAAGCTTCCGCCTAAACCCCTATAGTAAGCCTCGTTGAGCCTGTCACCTCGGCTGGAACAAAGCTGAAGCTACTGAAATATGACTTGTAATATTTTGAAAAGCAGTAGAGCGGGACCGCCGGATTCCACTGGCTTTGTTTACTCTGGATTCGGCATTAAGCGCTGGTGAGGTGGTGTGATTGTCCTGTTCCTGACAGCAAGATTTCATTGAGGTTATGGAGAATAGCTTAACAGCATTCCGAGTCAACCTGAGTGATTCTTTGGTCCCTATTACATTGTACTTCGTGCCCACTTCGATTTGTATTAACGAAATATCCCGCTTCATAGTTAGATTGCAAGATCCCGGTTCCTTGGGCTTTACATGCCTCAAGTTCGAGCCATATGCATCCCTACCCTCAGACCAATTCCTTTCATCCAAAGGAAGAGAGTGCTCCTGGAGATCATTAGCCTTGCACTTTCCACCACTTGAAGCAACATTCCCTCATTCATAGCTTTTCTTTCATCCAAAAATGCAACTGAATACTCGCATGCTACAACACTAGACTATGAGGCAACCAAAATATCCATGTGTTAATAGTTTCAGTATAATTATCAAAAGTTCTTCCAAGGTGAATGAATTGCTAACCGTGACGATGGCGATACCAGGAAAATAACCGGAAGCATAAAGAGCATTACCTGGCATTCAGTTCCGTGAAAAGCAGACTATAACTCCAAAAAATTGTGGAAAGGTTGTAAATCGCCTTCAAAGACAAATGTGGTAAGAATTTGAGAGCCATATCTAAGGCACGGCCCATATGCTAATATTAATTAATATAGTGCTGAAGAAGTCATAAAGAATCCAATGGCGAATGCAATTGGACAAAGAAGCTCCATTATCAGTTCCTTCGATGGCTTGACTGACTACTTGTACGTTTACACCAGAGCTGATGGTAGAGTCGTGACGCGTTGTCATCCGAACGCACCACCAAGTACTCCTGGGTGGCCCAGCCTTCAAGAGTCACGTCCTGAGTGGAGTCACCATGAGTCTGACATTACCGGACTGGAAGAGCAAGAAGGTGAACAGAAACAGGAAGAACAAACGAAAGAAAGAAAGTTAGTTATTTTGCGTTTAAAGTGAATTCACAGATCTACTCTGACAAATTTTAACACAGCAAGTCCTGATTGCCTTGGTATACGGATTTTATTCATCTACAGTCTATTTCGAAGCAATCTTCAAATTCTCTGTTACTGGTTGTCTTATCTGGTGCCGGAAATTCTTGATGAGAAGATTGAAGAGCTAGATCAGAGGCCTGTTCAACTTATCTTCTCTCTCGCGGTGGCAATCTGATAATGCAAAGCCTTGCAATAGCTTGGAGACTCTCACTGCTATTCTACAACGTGAAGAAATTCTTCCCTATATGAACGGCGACCTCTTACTTCAGAACTCCGGGTCTTTACAGAGTGCATGCCATGCGTACAGCCTGACGGGAGTGTGATCCGGTCGAATTTCGATATGGCATCCGGTCTAAACCCCACTTCTCGTTATTTTTTGCTTGGAACTAGTGGAATGAAGTCCTACTCGTTGAATGAGAGCCTCGTCCGAATGGAACATGGAAATAATAGCCAGCCAATCAAGCGCTGCTCTATCGACACTACCTCTCAATCACGATGGTGTCGTATCCAAGGGAAGGTGAGGTGAGTCATGACGGTGGTTTATTGCAGGCATGCGGCAGTGGTTCCATATTAGATCCGTAAGATTATGCACAAATGCAGAGGTCCTATATTGCTCTTGGAAGATAGTCTATGGCGCTCTGAATTCGATTCTAAAAACGCCCATTGGACTCATTCAATAACCGAACCTGTGACGCCCTTCCTCCTGCCTATCCACTACCATTTTTCAGAGCTCTCGTCTCTAATCTCCATCAAAGGTTGGTTCATACTTAAATGCGTTCATACAGCCGGTCCTGCACATGATGCATAGCCATGTTGTTGAGCCTCCTCATTTGGTACTTTCAGCGTGCTGCCTATCGGATTGGAATCTACATTTCTTGGATGCCATTTACGTTACGCGCCTTATCTCCGTTATAGGTCCTTGGTGTGGGGGCACGGATCGTGAATTGAGAGAATATTGAACGAATCTAGATCTTCATCTGATGGAGATAGGCGCTTTAGCCAGCTAAAATATCTTGCTTCTGTTCTCTTTGCAAGGATGGCTCTTGCGCAGAATGGGTCTAAGAAACAGGGCGGGTTGTTACACAGTAGGTGACGCACGTTGATCATGCCCAGATTTGTAGAGAGATAGCGATGGCTTGCAGGAAAGGCATTCCTGCTGCAGCTTTCTCTGCGTGTCGAGGGATTGCGCTGTGACACTCCCTTTCTCTTGCTACGCAATAAATGAGCGGCAAGAGCGGTGTAGGCTCTTATTCGCTGTTTCGGACGCGCGGCGTTGTGCTATTCAGCCGTGGCGGTCTGTCATGTTTAATTTACAACATAAAGACATTCGCTTCTGTCAAGCAGATAAATTAAGTAGATAAAATAATTCAAATAGTTGTTGTCGCTATTCCTTTGATGGTAGTGATCACAACAGGAAGACAGATTGGGGTGCGACTTGGAGGTCGTATACTACTTTGATAGCCAAATAGACGTCTCAGAAGAATCATTTTGATTGCTCCAGGACACAGTATCTGACCCAAGCTCTATTATTTGACAAATTTCGAAATAATGGGTATCGCACTCTGCGGGTAAAGGATACACCAACACGCTATGTATCATGAAATCGAAATGTCCAGGCAGAATAACAGACACCCTGCAAATTGCTGAATAACACATAGCTCATTAATCCCAGTCCTCATAACCATTTCCATATGGATGCCATTCCTGTCCAGGATAACTCGTTGCACTCATACTTGGTATCTCCTCCTGTGCACTCCCAGGCCTGACCATCCCTTCTTCCACTAGAATCTTCTCTTCCTGTGATGTGCGCCTCCTAGCATTCTGTGAATCCCTTCCCTCTACGAGGATCTTCTCGGGCGATTGCTGAGGAGCTTCTGAGGCAGTTGTCGCACTGCCTATAACTACTACCGAATGTCTTGGCGATGCAGAATAGACATCCTCCTCTTGCGGACGCGGGGCCATGTGGCGAGAAACCTGTTCCGGGGAGCGCTCAGGCGTGACCTGAGGGCTTGGCGGTGTTACAGATGTTGGACGTTCCTGCTCTTTCGGCTTTGAAGGCCCAGGAACACTCAGCTGTCCCCCTGAGATCTGCGATACTTCACTGGCATGGGTATTTATGGTGTTCGAGCGGTCAAGGTTTTGAGATGCTGCTGCTTGCTGCGGCCACTTTGGAGGTGGAGGTGGTGGAATCTGATCTGCTTTAGGATTTATAGGAGAGAATGGCGCGTTTTCGGGGAGTGGATATGTTGCTGGGCTGAGAGGATGCCTGAGTGATGGACCCGCGACCTGCTGGTTTGTGTTTATATTCCCAGCTGGAGGAAACTTCCGTTCTACTGGTAGACTCCTTTCTGTGGGTGGGACTTTCTCCATATGAAGCTTTCCACCCAGGGAAGGCTGGCGTTCTGATGGCAAATTCTTATCAGCAGGAAGCGGCCGATCGCGTTCATCATTGCCAGCATTCTCGTCAGGGAGGCTTAGTTGATACGGCGCCTGCTGACCAAATTGTGGGCGAGCTGGTGAACGAGCAACAAGGTCCTCATTGCTTAATGGCCTAGTAGACTTATTGCTATTTTGAGAATTTTGCTGGTGATCTAGACCAGGCCGCATGTCTATATTCGTATTCTGAGGCGCAACTGGTGCAATTTGAGGTGCATTGGAGTGATTCATCGAGACGTACTGATCATTGGGGTATGGCTGAATTTGGATTTGCGGTGGTCGTGGTGGGTAAGCATGAGCCTGGTCTCTATATATACTCTGCTGATTGCCGTGGGGGCCTGGTTGGGCGTTTAGGCCGCGTGGATCATATGGAGTAGGTACAAGCCGGCCTCCTTCACCTCTGACGAGGTTATAGGCATTAGGAATTGGAAGCGGGTCATATTGCGGCTCCTGATTCATTGGACGTCCTTGTTGTTGGTTTTGCCCAGATATTCCCTGCAGCTGACTATTTGGGGACACTTGTTGTTGTTGTTGTTGCCATTGCTGCGGTGGCTGTTGCTGTAATTGTGGCTGGCGCTGCTGCTGCTGCTGCTGCTGCTGCTGCTGCTGAGTATTGGCCATTTGTGGAGCTTTTCCCGTTCTCACGTCCGCAGTATCCTTCCCTTGTTGGCCAGACGAGCGGCGACCGCCAATAAGTCCGCTCAAGAGCCTGGTAGTAGATCCTTGGCGTTGCTTATTCTCAGCCCTAGTTTGATTAACTTGAACTGGGGACTGTCTCGTCAACACGGGCTGTCTCTCTTGGTTGGTACGAGGTGCCACTTGAGGAGAAGCCGCAGGACGTAAATTGACCTGCTGAGAGTCCCCGGGTACGCGTTGTTGAAATTGAGTTTGCTGAGGAACTTGCAACGGGAGTAGATTTAGCTGCCCCCCACCAGCTGCTGGCGGACCCTGTTGATAACTGGCTCTATTCTCTGTAAACTGACCTGGAGATTGTGATGTAGGAGGCTGGGACAATGGAACAGGTTGAGTTCCGAGGGATGGCTGCTTTGGTCGGCTCTGGGAGCTCTGCAAGCTCTGCGAGTTTGTCACGGGCTGAGATAATGGACCAGGTTGAATTACAGCGGGAGTTAGTTGTAGACGATTGGGAGGACTCTGTAAATTTGGAACAGATTGAGGCAACGGGCTAGATGGGCTTGCAACAGATGTCTGAAGAGGGCGATTCAACGGGCTCTGTGAATTTGGGACGGGTTGAGATATCGGACCTGGTTGAGTAAGACCAGATGTCTGTTGTTGATGACTTTGCTGGCTCCGCAAGTCAGGAGAAGGTTGAATTACACCAGATGCCTGCCGTTGATGAGTCTGTGGGCTTAGTGAGTTAGTAGCAGGTTGGGGCAGTGGCCCAGTCTGAGCTACACCTGCTGTTTGTCGCTGATAACTCTGCGGACTTTGCAAGTTTGGACCATACTGCTGGGAAATATGTCGGTCTTGGATGGGACGAGTCTCGATAACACTGTGTTGAAGCGTGGGATTCACCAAACTAGGAGAGGGAAGTGGCAGGCCAACACGGCCGGCGGGCGATTCTTGTCTCTGAGGTCCCTGCAAGCTCTGTGCGATATGGATGGGCTGGGAAGTACTCTGCCCTACGTACCCAGATACACCAGGACTCCTTGCGTCGTGATCCTGTCGATTCTGAGGGGGTGCCTGAGGAGATGGGCTGCCTCGTCCCATGGGTCGCGTTACTTCCTGAAATCTTCGGGGTTCTTGTGTTGTCTGCTGTGCTGGATACTCAAGATATTGGGGCTCTTGCGCAAGAGGAGCCGGCTGTTGGTAGTTCCGAGAATCTTGCGGAGCCTGTCCTGCTGACACACTGGAACCTCTCCTCTGTTGCTCTGTGCTTGGTTTAGAGAACATACTGGCGATTCCAGAGAATCTTTTCTTCTTCCCTGGCTGCTCGGCCATCACGCTGCTGGTTGAGGCTCTCAAGAGTTTGCTTTGCTTTGACTTTTCTGAGTCAGTCGTGCTTCGATTACTATTGGAGAATGGCTTTCTCTTATCCGGCGGCACCAGTGGCGAGCTCGGTTGTTGCAGCTGTGGCTGTATTAACAAATCAGTGCGTGAACCTGGCAGATGAGTTATCATGCTGTCACGACTCTGTGGCGGACCGCCAGTCGATTCGCGACGCCGTGTGCCGAAGAAGGACAGGCCAGATTTCCGCTTCTTCTTCTCCACGGTGTCTTCAGAAGTAATACTTGCTGCTGAGTAGTTCCTGGTCTGGGAGTCGCGAGACTCGACAGGCCGCATTGGTGACCGAGCATCGTCATCTATTGTCGAATCTCTATCTTGTGATGTAGACCTAGAAAGTCGACCGCCCAGTTCTTTAAAAAGAGCAGAATTCCTTTTGGAATTACGCTTTCCTGATTGTGGTTGATCTGGTGGTGGTCCAACGCCAGGCAATTGATACTCATTCGTCTGTTGTCTAGGCAAAAAAGCATCTTCCTTCGAGATAGGAGCTTGATAGTAATGAGCTGGTAAGCCATCTACAGATGATTCTTTGCCCCCATGTTCGGCTCTAAAAAGTGCTGGATACCGTTGTGCGGAAGATGGAGGCTGATCGAAGGGCTTCTGTTGATTCGATCCGGCCCTCGGAGGTGACACAAAGACTCCTCTACTTAATATAGGCAGCGTGCCTATGTTTCCCTGACTCGAGGTTGAAGGAGAGCGAACACGCTGACCTTCAAAGGATGGCTCACGAGCATGAGAAGGCGGGTTCGCAGGGCGCTGTTCATCAAAAGGTGGATGTCGTGGATGGACAGCCAGAGGTGGAACTTGTGATGCGCTCTGGTGCACCTCGGTTGGTGGGGAACGTTGATAGGAGGTAGGTGGAGCAGTGCCCTGTTCTTGAGATATTCCGGCATTTGGTCGCCACTCAGCATCTGGCTGACGATCCTGACCCGCGTGAATCTGTTGTGTGTTGACTTGTCGGCCGGCAGTGGGACCTACAGATTCTCGCAGAGCACCACCCGTAAAAGCTGGCCGCGACCCTGGCGGTGATACTGGCGATGGCAGTGGTGGTGAAACTGGACTGAAGCTCGAAGGCCGACTATATTCCGAAGATACATTTGATAAAGCAGGTCGCTGCTGATTTTCATCGGGTGCTCGCATCGGTTTTACGTCTTGGGCAGAATATCGTGAGGGCTCACCAGATGGCTGATTCATACGATCGCCTACAGCGGCTGTAATGGCAGTGGCTCCAAAAGCTACCTCCACACCAGAAACTCGACTGTCAAATCGATCAGTGGCGCCTACCTGAGATACTGTGGGCGCTACGGAATCTATATCTTTACGCTGATTGATGGCGTCCCTTTCTGATGTAGAGGCTCCTGAAGGTTTTTGTCGGATGTCATCCTCCTCCTCATCAAGAGGAAACCTCTTGTTTGGGTCTTTCGTGCGAAAGCCGAGGCCAAAAGTTGAACTGCGGCGTATTGGTGGTAAGCCGACGAACTCTGTTGGCCGTTTTTCAACGATCTTGTTTTCTTCTACTAGTTGTAGTTGTTTAGTCTTCGTTACAGCTGGTGGAGTTGAGGGCTGGCTAGCAACGGGCATATTCCCATCCTTCGAGGATCTTTGCCTAATATGCTGGATAAAGCGGCCTCGGAAACCACCCTGAGATGATGTCTGAGGCTGAGATGCTGCTGGAGGTTGAGATGTTACTGTAGGCTGAGAAGTGGCAGGGGGGCCCGCTGAAGGTTGAAATCCTGTAGTGTGTTGATATCCGGCTGGAAGCTGGTACCCCGCAGGAGGCTGGTATCCTACTGGAGGCTGCTGCGCGGCAGGAGGCTGATATCCTGCGGGAAGTTGATATCCCACAGGAGGCTGGTGTCCTGCAACAGGCTGGAACCCTGGACGAGGCTGGTAAACCGCAGGGGCCTGGTATGTCCCAGAAGATTGGAGCCTTGCCGGAGGTTGATTTGCGCTATTAGATTGGGTCATTGCATTGCTTTGGAGCGCCACAGGAGTTGCAAATGAGAGTTCAGATGGTTTTGGTATATTCTCTTTCGATATAATGACCCAGTCGTCAGCATCAGCAGGTTGTTCAGGGCCATCGAAGAAGGGTGCATCTCCACTCGCAGGTCGATCACTTTTGGCATCAATTGGAATTCGTGGTGCATCTAAATGATGAACAGCGGGTGGAATAGCCGATGGTTGTTTCGAAGACCGCTCCTCATACTGAAAACCGTCCTCTTCAACGATAGGCGTGGCATTGTAAGGGTCCCAAGATGGTTGGTGTTTGCCTATCGGGGCAGGTACGCCAAGCATATCTTGCTCTTCCTCTTCCTTCGAAACCAAGTGATTGCTTCCAACATACCGGGAGCTATTGTTTTCATTATTTGTAGATGGTTGTGGAGTCGCATGCTGGATTGGTGGAGTGCTAGCTGCGCTAACCGGAGCATCCCATATAGACAGCTCTGTTTGACCAGTGGTGATAGCAGGAATAACTCCTGTGCCTAGTTGCGATGATCGCTGAGGAGTGACAACGGGAAGAGTTTCTGTGTCTTGCTGAGACTGTCGCTGAGGAGGTGGCGAAGCTTCTCTAGAATGTTGTGACGGAGTAGAGGTCCGAGCCGAGGAACGTGGTAAAGCAAGAGACGACAACGACATGTTCCATGATGACCGTTCATTGACTTTGGGCTTAGGTTGTGCTGGACTGGCTTCGAGTGGAGGACTATCCTGTATAGGGGACATATGTCAATAAATGCGCCTCAATTTGGGTTTTGGATTCAAGGGAACATAAACATGGCTGAAAAATCTACAATTCTCCATAGTCGTACACCACCCGCTAAGCAGGAACACTATTGTTCGTCAAAAACATAAAATCATTGTATGAAACAGTCGCCAGAATTAGTGTCATCAGGGGATGTATAACAGTGAACGCCTAACCACCCGAATACGGTCCTGTCTAAAAGGAGATGTCAATCTACCTTGTCTCCGCCACCGCTTCCCCGAAGTTTGTTCTTGCCCTTGGCAAAAAACCCTTTTCCTGCCTTGCTGGCCTTTCCACCAAAGACGCCAGCCGAGTGCAGTAAATCTTTGCCCTTGGACTGCTTACCACCGCTTGGAGAAAACCCCTGTTGAGAACCGGATGTTATGCCGGTGCTAGGCCTGGCCATTGAAGGAACAGATGAAGTCGGAGATGCGTTCAAGTATTGTTGATAGTAAGGTTGCTGTAAGGGTGTCCCCGACGGACTGGACTTGAGTACCTTTGGTCTCTCGACACCATTGCTGGCAGTCACAGGACCCGCCCATGACCCCGCCGGGAAGGAATCACGCTGATTACTACTTAGAACCATGAGCCATTCGGCAAGCCCTATATCCATTTTCGCGAATTGATCCCGCGTATCATTGTAAGCCCGGATCCTCTGTTCCGGATTCTGGAAAGCAAGGATATCCTTAAACTGCAATATTTTTGTGAAATCAGACGTTTGTTGCGATCGGAACATCGTGACAGGCTCATGGCCTTCAAATTGGCCACTTGGCAGAGGCTCGGAAACGGATGGAGGTATAACAGGCTGTGAGACTAGTGCCGGATGCTCGTTTTCTGGAGGCGTGGGAGAGACCGCATAGGTAGATGCATTTGCAGAATTCTTCTCCTCAGCAAGAGATAGACGTCTCTGAGATACATCATGCTGATTTATTTGATGAACGGCATATGCAGTCGTGCCTGTAACCCCTAAAGCTGCTATTGCGGCGTTACTTTCCGTGTGGCTATGAGAAGACATCTGACCATCTGATTTGCGCTGGTCATTGCTAGGGCTTGCTGAATTCAACCTGGTGTCCTCTTGAAGGTGAATCACAGGTGTAGTTTCAGGAGCCGGAGTTTTTCCAGAAGTACTTATTGATCCCTGCTCAAAATATGTTTCTCGAGTCTGCTCCAGTCGCCGTAGTTGACTGTCAGCTGTTGCGGCATATCTCGGGTCTATCCCAGGGCTAGGGACTTGTAATTGAGTGTTGACAGGCACAACTGTTGAGGACACTTCCTCAGGCCCAGGCACCCAAGAAAACCGGTTTGAAGGTAGAGTCGGTTTTTGCAGTGGCATCTCCATAGAGACTCTCTCGGCCCTTTCGCGGCTCAAAGGTGGGATATGAGGCGTACTTTCACCGGTTTCTTGGATATCTGCTGCACTCTTTGGTGTGAGCTGGTGTTTTTCCAGTTCTTGCTTCAAGCCAGACTCCTCAGCCTTCGCGTCTCTCTCAAGTGGTTGGACTTCTGCTTCATTCGTGCTTTCCCAGTAGTTATCATACTCGCTGGGTAAGTAGGTACTCTCCCTTGCTCCAATAGCGGTAGAATCCTCAGTGTCATTATTATCAGGTACTTCTGGAGGGGCTAGTCTTTGCCCAGCCTCGGCATCCGATACATTAGGGCTCAGACTTTTGATAATCTCCTTTCGCAGTTTATCACTTTCTTCATCTTGAGGACTCGTTTGGGTACTGAGGGTAGGCAGCATCTGAGGGCGCAGTGGTATAACCAGACCCTCAGTTGCAGCTACTTCATCAAGGGTCTTGTGCTTTAAAGGCGCTGTAGGTGGGAAGGACTCCGGATTATCACGTACAGCTTCGTCGGCAGGGATATCCTTCGGCGGAGGAGTCGGTGGTTTAGTGGAAGTAGTAGAGGTTGTTCCATGAGTAGGAAGCTCTAGCTTGGGCAGCACGGACTTGCTAGCTGATGATACATCTTGCAATTGAGGATATAGTGTAGATGCCGAATAGGGATTTCCTATTGGCGCAAGTGCAGGGTCAGGAGTGGGCAATGTGCTGTTGCCAGGGATCACATGAGGACCTTGTATTGATGTATCATTACCGGAAGAACTGTTGACCATTTCTCTGTCACGTCCTCCAAACGTTGCAGCAACAACGCCACCGAAGGCAGCTCCAGCTCCAGCATCTAAAGCAGACTGGGGTAGAGGCCTTTTGGCTGTCGCCGGAGTGAGTTCAATGTCAATGTCATCTTCTCCCGACTCACTAATTGGGGAAACAGGCACATCCATAGGGTCGATATGTTGATTGTAAGTTTCAGCTCGCTGATTCTCTCTGGGCTCCTTTTCAGCAGTGGAATCAGTAGTTGAGGTGGTATAGGATACCCATCCTCCTGGAAGGTTTGGCCGGAAACTGAGCTCGCGCTCGGCGAAAGGTCTTGTCGGTGCGGACAGCTCTTCTTCCACCGGTGAGACGGCTGGATCAGGTGTTGTCGAAATATGACCTTCCAATGCCGAAGGGAACTTTTCTGTATTTTTCACATTTGGCGTTCTTGCTGGACTGATTCTAGGACTAGGAGTACTGATATTGCTGTGACGTATTGGACGAGCGGAACGTTGATCGGACTCTTCGATATCTTTATTAGATAGTGGAGTCACCTGGCGCTCTGGCACATTCGCCACGACATCGGGAGAGCCTTGGCTTTGACCAGGCTCATAAACTTCAGCAGTAGAAGGTGTTGCAGTTTCGCGTGCTTCCAGTTCTCTATTCAGTGTATTGGCAGGAGTAGCGCTGGGTAATCTGCTCATGATGGGACTAATTCCAGCAGTACTAGTACTTTCGCTACCAGTCCTTTGAACACCACTGCTAGCCACTGATGCTGGCGTGTCTGGATTTGAGGAACTTTCCGCGTTAAATGCTTGTTTTATGGCAGATGTGAAGCCGAGGGATGGCTGCGTATGAAGACTTGAATCATTTTGGTTTGTAGACGGACTGCTCTCTGGTATTGATTTGAGCACAGAGTCTTGGAAACTTGTCTCATTAGCGCTGGATTGCGAGAAGAGGTCGAGGCCAAATCCGGATATACGATTAAGATCTGGTAACTTGGGACTGGTTGAGAAACGTCGCATTTCTTCATGACTCAACAGTCCAGCCTGAGATTCTTTAGGAGCTGCAAAATCCGTCTTCTCTTCGGGAGATGCCATGGCCTGAGCAGGGTTATACTTATAACCTTCAAATCCATATTCACTCTTCCTTTCCTGTACCGGCTCGAGCATGGGTGCCATACGTCGACTAGAGTCGACTTTATCCTCACTTTCCTGGATTGCTCCTTTATTGAAGCTCCCACCAAGACTCTCGGAGCTGGACTGGCCTCGCATAGGAGGTTTCGCGGGTGCAGAAGGCTGTTCCCCAGCATTTCCACCAACTATAGACTCCATACTAGGTCGGCTTGAGTCCATCGACTGGCGCTCTTTCTCTCTTTCCTCTTCCATCCGCCGATATATGTCAGCTGGACGTATGAAGGGAAGCCCTTTGCCAGCGGTGGCAGGCGATCGGGCTGCAGCACCCGGTGACGATGATCGAGCCCCAGTCCATGGCTTAGGTGTATTGACTTCTTCTGCAGGTTGTGGTTGTTGAAAGACCTCGGGAGGAACTGGCTGACTGATACTGCTCTTTCGTGGAGGAAACCTTGAGGAAGGAGAATCTGTAGCAGCGCTTTGTGGTGTAGGGGAATATCTAGCTTGCAATGGTGGCGGAACCGCTGAAGGAGAGAAATCTCGGCGGGCTTGAAAATCGCTGGAAGGAGTTTTCATCTCAGAGTATTTGGAAGTCGCCTCTGAATATTTTGAGGAGGTACCGGACTGAGGTTCATCCACTTGCGTTCCTCGAACCGCGCCTTGAGGAGGTTGTGCTGCAGCGGGAGAATTCGGCTGAGCAGCCTTCCTTAGACCAGTGACTGCAGGAACCTGCGTCGAGACCTGCAAAGTAGGCGGGTGATTGCTCTGAGCAGAGGTAGATGGACCAAGGACTGGTTCTCCTTGTGACAATATTTTTGTCGGCGCCTGGTTGGGCACTGGTGGTTGAGCATATCCGCCAGAAAAAGCACGGCGATCATCATCTCTTGTAAAAGAGTTGGCACGGTCCCTGACTGGATTGGTCACACTTCGAACCTGGGCCTCATTGGGTAATGATGGCAGATCGCCATATGCCTTTTTGTTGCCTTCGGCATTCGGGAATCCTCCAGAGCTTGGTGACTGCGAGACTTGACCGGGTTGGCGAAGTCCTGTTGTTTTGGGTAACGGAGGAGGGGGAGCAGAGTAGTCAACATAATCGTCTCCCCAATCGTCGCCGCCGTAGTCCGCAGGCTTTGCTTCTACCCATTTCTTCGTCTTTTGTCGATTGACATTTGCGGAGTAAGATATAGGTGTTTGAGAGCCTCCGGACTGAGGACTTCTGCTACACTGTCAGCCTTGTCTTGCGCATCATGAATTTTATTACACACAAGGGCGAGATTTCTCTCTCGAACTTATCTGGATACGGCCTCGCCATCTTGGGAGCTGCGCCCAATATTTCATTGGTGTTTCATAAACACGTAGACAATGACATGCGTACAATAGAGGCTTATGGACCCTTACGGTCACAAGAAGTCGCAACTTCAGCGCGGCGAAAATGTCAGATTATTGGGGTCCTCAGCTGGCGACCCTGCACAAACCAAAAGATCGGCAAAGCGACCACGCTCGTCCAAGGCTAGACTTTGCGCGTTCGGAGCTGACGCATATGATGAGGAGCCAGAAGGAGCTGATGGCCTGCTGATATACATATACTTCGTCTTCAAAAAGATGCGGAGACGATGTTAAAGTCTGGAAGAAGTGGCCACAAGGATGTTAGGAGTTCCTTGAATTGTCGAGCAGTATTTAGTATGCTGTCAGACCCATGCACTGCGCCGCGTTTCAATCAATCAAATGTGATTATTGCAATTACGAGCCACATTATCATGGACTGGGGGTGCTCAGCCACGATTACGACGCGGAGTTTCGGTAACTTCCACTCCTTCCTTGTCCTTCAGGCCAAATTTACCTTTCCACTTTATAATAAGGAATTGTTTCGGACTTGTTTGCAGCGACATTCACTTTGCGACAACTAGGCATTGTTTTATAAGAAATTACACTTTATTCAGTCTGTCGGCCTTGCGCAAATAGTGCGATAGGATTATTTAGGGGCAAGTGAAGAGGAAACTAAGGAACGACCATTACGGCTGTCCGGACGGCTGCCCCAACAGCATCCCGTTTCGCCTTCCGCCCATCAGCCGTCAAAGAACACTTCCTCTACAGCGCATACCATTGACAGGGAACTCCTTCTCGGCCATGGCAGTCTCGTCGATACAGGACCGAACAAATGAGTTCCGATCAGTCCTGACTCAAGTACAGAAGCGGCAGGCATCATCCAAGATTGGAGCGCAAAGACAGTCACTTCTCACAGATTCACAAAAAGCGGCAAACGGCTCAGCAAATGGAGAGACAAAACCCAGGAGGTCAGAATTTGCGAGGAAGGCGGCTGAGATAGGAAGAGGTATTTCGGGGACAATGGCAAAACTTGAGAAACTCACACAACGTAAAAGCCCCTTTCATTGGAGAACGTTACTTAAAGAGATCCGGCATCTCTTTTGAATATTCATACTGACTCCTAACAGTGGCCAAGAGGAAGACTCTCTTTGACGATAGACCCGTCGAAATCAACGAACTAACCTTTATCATCAAACAAGACCTCTCGTCCCTAAATCAACAGATATCCGCTTTACAGAACCTTTCTCGCGCCCAACACCCCAAAGCCGATCAAGAAGGAGAGCATAATAAAAATGTTGTGTTCCTCCTCCAAGGGAAGTTGACCGACGTGTCGGCAAACTTTAAAGACGTCCTTGAAGTCCGCACGAAAAACATCCAAGCCTCGCGCTCCCGGACTGAGAACTTCGTATCCTCAGTATCCTCTCATGCTGCGCCCTCAATATCACAGTCTGCCTCACCCCTTTATAATACACCGACACGCGGATCACCAGGCCCTGGATCAGATCTCTTGACGTTGAATCCTGCGGGTGATCAGCAGCTGTTAATGATGGAAGAAGCACAGCCTGAAAACACTTATATCCACCAACGAGGCGAGGCCATTGAAGCCATTGAGCGAACGATCAATGAATTAGGAAGCATATTCGGGCAACTTGCGTCGATGGTATCAGAACAGAGCGAGATGATTCAGAGGATTGATGCGAACACAGAGGACGTGGTGGATAATGTGCAAGGCGCACAGCGTGAACTGCTAAAGTATTGGTCGAGAGTCTCCGGAAATCGATGGCTAGTGGCGAAAATGTTTGGAGTACTGATGATTTTCTTTTTGTAAGTCAATCTCTGTTATTAAGGTGTGGATAAGAGCTAACGTTTACAGACTTTGGGTTTTAATCGCAGGATAGAGCGATCGGTTATATTACGCGGCTTGCAGGCAGGTTACGACGAGACTGTACTATTACTGTAGAGATGATGTTCCTACTACATACATAATATGATTTTCTGAACTGCTTCTTGCAGTCATTGTATACTTGAAGACGATCCAGTACATGAACTCTCGTGGCTAACTATAACTTGTCAGTGATAGCCTTTCAGGTTGAATCTCTAACGCTCGTTATCTGGAGCAGTCCGGATCATCAGTACATCAGTAGCTAGATCTTCTAAGATCTCACCCACAAAGACACCTGGCACATATTCGATCCCTTCTCCTTGAGTCAGCCTTGCTAAACCCGGAGCACCAAACACCCAACGAACTTGTACGGCAACAAGGATCTCAATTCTAGTATCTTGAGCGAGTGCTGTCTGCGGGAAGAATATCCCGTATGTCGTCCACAAAAACCGGTCGCTGCCTGAATAATCCGCCTTCCTAAGGTCCACCAGAATCTGTTCCGCAATTTCATGATTGCTACGGCTCAGAGCGTCCGAATACATGGCATTGAGCCATTGCTCTGCGAACAAACTGCCCCTCTCTCCGAGTTCGTTAGAGGGTCTCAGAGATATCATCTTTTCAAGCCAGAAGCCTTCCTCACTATGACGACCCCTCTGGCCTTCCCCCCAACTATGCCAAGCAACGACAACCTGAAGAAGCCCCGCAGCAGGGCGCCAGTACCTACCCTTCTGATCTGCCACGCTCCGAGGATTCGCAGAATATATGAACGAGTAATCATTCCTCTCCTCACATACATCCATGAACTCCTCCGCCACCTCCTCGATCCCCATCTCGATATTCCACGGCCAGGGTCCCTTGATCATTGTCCCGACGACAGCGTAGAAATAATTCCTGGGGTCGTGGTTGTAGCGGTATTGGAACTGGGACATAGCTCGAAGGGCTGATCTTTCAGTGTAGCCGCTAAGCATCCAGTCAGCTAGAAGCTCTTCTAGTGCATTCAGCTTGGGTAGCTGCTTGGACAAGTCGAAAGCGGAGAGGTGACGGGCCTCTCTATAGAGCTTGAGGGAGTGTCCGAGACAGTTCAGAAAGTGGCAGCCGTCTATTTTTGCAGTACCACCGACGAAATAGACGGCTTTGGCGTTGACGACTTCTTGGTAGGTCCAGACGCTCCTAACCCACTCGTCTTCCTCGAGACTCAATAGCACCTGTTCCGACAATCGGTCGGAGCCCTTCATCTCATCCAGGACGGGGAGCAAGCTAAGTGGAAGTGTGATAATTACTTCTTCTGCAGCGGAGTAAATATACCCCATGCTTCCTAATGTATGATGTTTGACAGGTATTATCGGAGGAACACATAATGCATCAATCCAAAAAGCTGGGCCTGTGGAATGGGTGATAGCGGATGAGAGGGCAGGAATCGTGTTAGAGGACATGAGTTCTCCGGGATGGAATGGGTTCGGTTCTCGGGCATGGCCCCATACATATGATATACATGTAAATTTGGGAAGCTCAGGATGTTCCAAATCCACACTCAGAGGCTGTGTAAGATACCATTGCCTGCCATTAACCTGAATGGTTCTCCCTGGTTCAGCATTGTCCGGACTGTCAACGACGAGCCGGAACTCCATACTGTCCAGTAAATTGTTCAATGGCTGATTTCAATCGATTGTTCCATATGAATACTAAATAGCATAGGCTGTGTCTGTAATGGCGAGATGACAGATCATAAATGAAGCACAGACTGACTGTTAGTGTACCTCCGTCCAATTGACGAGGCATCAATGGACCATGTCGTGTTCGAAACAGTGGCTGGAGCTCATTTAATCGAGATTGCTGTGATATGAAATTCCGAGTACAATATCTCTGATATTTATTCACTTTGAAGAAAGTCAAAATTGATTGGACACAATTCCGAAGATCCCAGAGTGATCGCTAATTTCCCTTCACACTGAAATTGAGGAAATGTGACATTCACAAGGAGTGTCACTTGATCACGTGCTATGTTTTGAAAATATTTTCTTTGCATTCTGCATTGGAGAGAGCGTCCACTTGAAAATGGAAAAATCTTCAGTTTGTGTGACTATCAAAACCAGGAACCTAAACTTGTCGGAGATCACCGCAAACAGTCATCACGTGCTATGGTCCTAAAAATAGAAAAGACTTCCACTAGGCCTCATTTGTCAGGCAAGGTTTTCCATAAACCGCGCAAGGAGTATTTAGCCACACAGCCCCGCCATCTTCGATTCTGCCGCCTCCAACATAATACAACCAAACAGTCACAGAACTCACCCTTCTGTTCACACTCTTCAGAAAGGCAAACTACTGATACAAATCGCGACAAGCACTCGCCTCATACATATCACTTCATCACAGATACACTTAGTTCAGAAAGACCCCAGAACACTCGAGTTTATGTCAATCGAAAATCTCAAGACCTTCGGTGAGTCCGTCCCTCCACTTCTGAGACTCGAGTTCGCAATGACTCCTCGATATTGCTTCTATCGCGTTGCTCCAAACCAGCAAAGAGTGTTGTGCCTTCCTTTGTCTCATAGTGAAGTTTCACAGTGGCTTATCGCTCGAGATTTCCTTTGTGACAGACTGCTGATCTTAATACGACACAGACCCCTTCGCCGAAGCCGATGAAGATACAGGAGAGACAAAGCAGTCCCAGAACTACATCCACATCCGTATTCAGCGTATGTTTCAGATTCCTTCCCCTTCATCCGAAGTCCTTGCCTAGCACCCCTTATCCCTGTTGCAGACCATGCTACCGATTGCGATAAGGCTACTGACACAATTCAACCTTTAGAGCGCAATGGTCGTAAGACACTGACTACGGTCCAAGGTCTACCAAAGAAGTTTGACCAGAAGAAGATCCTCAAGGTCATCAAGAAGAAATTCGGTAAGTTTATGTCACAAAGGGTCATTCAGGATAAAGACTAACTGACATGTGACAGCTTGCAATGGCACCATCGTGAACGACACCGAGATGGGTGAGGTGATTCAACTTCAGGGGGATCAGCGCAAGGATGTGCAGGAATTCCTTACGGACAAGAAGGAGGGGTTGGAATTAGATGCCAAGACTATTAAAGTAAGAATGCTCGTGCCCTTATCTCGCAAAATGCCTGCTCACATTCCATAAGGTCCATGGCTTCTAATTCCGCTATCATGTCCCGTCCCAGCCCGGCATCATAGGAGGATCCTCGATAGAAGCTCCTCAAGCGAAGCCTCACCTCGAGCTTCTGAACTCGCGTCCTTGATAGCTGGATCGATCAATCACGATTCGATATGAGACAATGGATGATACCCGCATTCTTCACAGAAGGCATGGATAGCAAGGATTTGCTATGATAATTCAGCTCGGTCATGGTTATGGACGGGCTTTGCGTTTGCTTTTTTAAATTGCATGATCAAAGGACATTCGCTTGCCGTGTTCCGAAGACTCGGAGACAGGGCGTTGTTCTGGCAATATGATATGTGTGCACACCGATTTCCAATTGAATATTGTGACAAAGATATGCCGTGAACTTATGCTACAATTCTCGACCAACAGGTCCAACCCCGTTCATAACAAGCCTCCAGAATAACTCCCACGCTCGTTGTGCAAAGATGAATAATGGTACAGGTGGATCATTAGCCCTAGTAAGATGTAGTTGCAAGAGCAACGACACCATACTAATGAAGCTGGCAATAGAAAAAACGCTTATGGAAGCAGAAGTCTCCTTCCGGATATTGATCTTGCGCTGGGTGAGGTGATAACAGAACGTCAATGTCTTCATTCACCAAGAAGTCAGCGTAGGAAAGACTTAAAGCTTCACTTGGAGGACAGAGAGGGCAGAAAGGGGAAGGCAGAAGGGGGGGGCATCTACAGTAGCAATACTTATCCAAGCCGGGAGAAGGAGTCGTGGGTCTTCGGAGCCACCGGAGAGATAGAGGACCCATGATGTTATGTATGCGTTGATGGAGTTGATTGTGAGAAGGCGGACGATGGAGGCTATGGGGATGGGTTTAGCTTGCTGTTTATGTTTGGGGTTTGGAAGGGAGAAGGACCTTGAGGGGTATAGTAGAGAAGCCTGTGAGCGTTGTTAGTTTGCTATCTGGCCCTATAAAAGGAAGAAGAGCCTGGGATAGGACTGGGGGTGGACTCACCACCGCGACATAAGACAGTCCGTGAAGAAGAACGATAAATATGCAGAGGCGCAACACTGCCAAACACCGTCCACAATCAGCATCTTCTCCAAGTACCCTCACAGCATGCCCACATATATATATGCTGTATCCCAATTCCCTACCAACTCTAAATCACAAAACAGGCGAGAGCATACGCACCCAGAGAACCGCCAAAAACACCTCTGTAACTCTAAACCTCCTCTCCACACTCCACGGCGTCCCCGCCGCAGAATCCTCACCGGTGGCCCGCAGCAGCTCGCCCAGAAAGGTCAATGCGCAGCGCAGGCCCCACCATGCTGCAGGAGCGGTACTCAGAGCGCGGCAGAAGAGGAGCGGGAAGTGCCAGCGCTTGTCGACGCCGAGTAGAACAGCTACACGAGGATGGAGGAGGGAATTGTTCTCGAGGGTTGAGGGAGGGGATTGGAGGGCGGCTTGGAGGCTGGTGGTGGAGGGGGAGACGTTGCGGGTTGGGGATTTAGGGGACGCAAGAGGAGGAGATTGCGAGCCGGCATGGGGTTGGGAAGCCAGAGGGAGGAAGAGCTACGGCATGTGCTGCCGCATTGCAATTCGTAAGATATTGGAGGAGAAGACTCGGAGTGCGAAAAATTCAAATATACAAGGGAAAGGAAGGGAGAGGGGCCCGTTGGGGGAGGGAAAGCCCGCTCCTGTAATGTTACAGTACCTTTCAGCTTCAGCCGTGGTCATATGCTCGTCTGGTGGACATTGACAGCGCAATAAATTGCCGGCCTAGCGAACCCCGACCTGCTGCCAAGCTTGCCTTTCCCCAGATTTTTCAGGGATTACGACATCCTTTTTTTGCGGTGTACCTACATATGCCCATCACTGCTTACTTCAGTTGTCCGTTAGGGTACATATATTTCGTCACAGGTGGATTTAAGCATATCAGTAATGGAGATCATGTCTCCTCTTGTCCAATTTCTTGGTTTCTTAGACCTGTCCCTGCAGAGCTTTGCATGGGAAGCCGAGAAGTTTCGACTGTGAGGAAGATTTAAGTGGAGGATGTGACGTATGCCAGTTCTTCAAACGCTGTGGGCCATTTTATGAATCCGATCATTATCGGGCCAAAGATATGCGGGATTTCCCCTTTCCCTTCCTGAAATGCCCTCAAGGCTGTCCCATCAACAACTATAAAGCTGTACAGTATGAGTCTATTTTCGGGGGTTCTCAGCTCTTAGATAGACTCAAACCAAGTGATGGTACGAGGCAAGGGACGCCCAAGGGAATAGAAGAAGGCAATCGTTAGGAAGGAACATGCAAGAAAGCTGGCACGAATGCTATGTTGGATAAGGCAGCATAGGATTTGGGCCGTGTTTGGAACCTGGTGCAGTCTTAAGGAAGCTGAAAGTTATAAATTCACAACAAGTATTCATCAACGGCAGCGGCTTCTCAACTAACGACAGTAGCTTATTACCCACTACAGCAGCTTTTCGCCTTTCACTGGCGCAAGACTTGTCACAAAAGCCACTAGTAAGTAAATATTAGAGTCCTCACCTTTCGCTATTATTATCATTATCTATATCTATTATCTTACCATATTGTATCAGCCACAAAGCATGTTTCGTCTCCCTTGATTCTTCTTTTTTAAACTATGGTAGCTAGGTACAGCGCACTCACAGTGCTAATCCTTACAACAATCAATCCCGTTCTAATAACTGCCTTGTTGGTAAACTGCCGACCGGTATCCTACACAGATGCCGTTGATAAGCTACTCTCTCCAGGGCAATCTATCTCTTCGGCATAGCATACTTGATTGCCCCTTGTGACCGGATGGCACCTCGAGACTCGGTTATCCCTTTGCAGGGAAATTTTGGGAATTGCACCTAGCGGGGTAATCTAAACCTATTTAAGTAAGGTCGCTAATAGAAATTACGCTGGAAAATCGCTACAGAATCTCAAGTTTCAGCGTCTCCTCGCTAACAAGAATGCCTGAATATGTCTAAATTACGCCACTGGGTCGCAAAAAGCTGAGCAAAGTTGCTGAAAGATTGAGGCCTCTACATTACAAATATATGTCACATGACAGTACGCCATAGAAAGCATCAGGAATCACTCCAGACTCGAGGGGCCTCGATGCAGGACACACACAGCCCAAGCCCGTCGGGTATAGAGGAACTGCTGTGTATCAGCTGTAAACGTCAAGTAATCCCAAAATAAAGGATTGTATTGACTGTCTAAACGTATGCCGTCGTCGTGCTTAATGCTTGAAGAGCCTCAGTCTGACCCCAATATGCCATGCCCTCGGTCTGGGACAACTATTTTCTTGGCCACATAACTTTTCGACCCCAGGCCCTCTTCCACCCATTACAGTATGTTCAATTTCATACTGATACGGTGAAGTAAAGTGTTAGAAAAGCATTTGGACCAAAAAATCGAATATTAAGCCTTACTGATGCTATAGCTCTAAGGCGTAAGTGTAATTCCCCTTTGTTTTGGGCTGCAGTTTCTTTTTAATTTTGTCGCTATTAACTTACTCTTATTGCGGGCCTGCTGGAAAAAGTCCTTAAGTGATTTTCTCTTCGGCATTAAGAACAATAGAGTAATAAAAGCTCAGGCTAATAGATAGATAGCTACGAGTAGGTAAACAACGAGAGATGATAAGAGCGTCTAGAAGTTGATCGCACAAGGGGATTACAGGTAGTCAAGTAGAAAGGCAATATTTATAGGAGACCCAGTAGCATAAAACACTCCCATTACATGAAGGATTCCACCCCACATCAACTTACGCTGTGAACATGGAATCAAGGCAACTCTTAACCTATTTTGGTGAGTCCACTTTGGGATCCCTGAGCGTCGTCGTTTAAACTTGACGGAAACGACATGATGAAGCTGCTGGCATGATTGGTTCCAGGGGAAGCAGGTAACGTGATGGGCATTGCTTAGGGGCTGCTCAGGCTGCTCAGGTGATCCGAGTTGAGGGTGAGCAGAAGCGGCGATGCTACTAACTGAAAGGGAGTCGCCCTACTCCAGTAGATGATTGAACAGCAACAGAACTTTAGCATTGACAATGAATTAGGACACAAACTCAAGCAATGCACCTTGAAAGCGGTAAACAGGAATTAGAACTATCTGAAGTAGCTACGTCCTTCTACAGCTAGTTCGAAGTAGTAAAAATAACTCCAAAGCTACTTTTCTCCTAGGCACCTAAGTAATCCATGTAAGAAGTAAACCTTATTCCGCAATCACCACCATAAGTCCCTAATAAGCACCATGAATGTTAGCTAATTCCATCGCCGTTTTCGCACTCCTCCGGATCGACTCTTCAAACGACGCATCCAAAAGCGAGGTAGTGCGTCCCCCCTAAACCTGGGGAGGTACCTCGATCAGCCTTCCCTTCTCTTTATTAGCATTGACTGACGACGGGGAGCCTTCTAGCGCCTGTCAGCCGCCAAACTGTTGTGCGGATGAAGCTAGACCGGCCATGGCAGTGTCGATGCTGCGATGGGGATAATTTGAGAGCTGATTTTGGTGCAACCATGCACGGTGGGGTGGGCTGGAGAAAGGGTTTGGCGGTTTTGTGATCCCTTATAGACTCCCTCCGGCCATGGTAGCGTCTTCATTAATGCCCTGGGTCGGGTTCAATGAAGACTGTGCGGGATGCTTCTTGCTTAGAACTAACTCGGTGAAGGTGATAAACCTCGACCCAGTCGGGTTGATACGCTGGGCTGCGGTTACAGGGCTGACTGAACTGGCTGAAAACGCTTGATTCACCGGCTTAAATTCAGAGACCATCTCGGTATTGAACGGCGAGCGATTACTATGCTCTGTGCACTGACTCTGCTTTATAGAGTGACTCAATACTGCCATGGGACGTTCGCAGTGAACTGTACCTGGTTGCAATATTTCAACATCAGGCACCTTTTTTGTGGTAGTCAACTGAGGCTCTAGAAGCTCGAAAACACGCCACCATGCAGGTTTGTTCTGAGGGCGGGGAAAATTTGAGGCTTCTCCAGGGTCTCTCGGCGGATTTCCTTCTACGAAGGCGAAGGAGTCGTATCTGACTCCGGTCACCACCTGTGAGTCGGGTGGCCAGTTGTTCTGCAGTTCCCCAGATGGAGTCTCAGCTGCAGGATTTCCGCACGGTGGCACAATCGCCTTTATTGCCTCGTTTTGTGGTGGAGGTGGGTAGAATTGACGCCCAGCAGCTTGGGCTGCTTCTGCAAACATCTCGCCCAAACTAGGGTCGCTGGTGGCCGTCCGAGATTGTACTTTGGGAAGCGGGAGGGAAGATGTGCCAATAGCCCTACCATCTCCTAGCGATCCCCCCGTAAAGGGTACATAATAAGCTCCCATGTTGGCTGGAGTCTGTAGGGGAGGCGGCCCCTTTGGTCCCTTGGAGGGGTCGAGGGGAGGAGCACATTGCCCTTTCGATTGTTCATGTGACCTCTCTGTTTGCAGTCGAGACAGTCCTTCTTCAAACTCACTAATATGAGGCAAGGAGAAGGCTGTCTGCTGCGGGGGGGTTCTAGGTGGTGTGGGCGGTATTGAGATTTGGGCCATTGGATTGAAATCCGACCGAGACCTTTGAGGCTCTACAAAGGAGCTTAGGCTATCCACCGCCGGCCCAATACCATCGACCATTTGGGAATTGAGCGTCATCACGTCCTGCCAGTGGGTAGAAGTGACTTGAAGCCGCTTCGTTGGACGTCCTTCATCTTCTAGAGGCCCAAATTCGTACTTTCGGATTTTGAGGTCCGCCAGGTTTAGATTGCGACGGGCCCATTCACGGCGGTAACATTCAGCGCCTATATATTGTGTCAGCTTGACAATTCCTTAGTCTCAGTACGGATTTAATTACATTTCAGTCGCAGTCCATCATATTCAGACTTCGCCTGCCTGCATACCAGGCATGACCCGTTATAATTTTGAAACTTTGGCAATACTTGATTTTCTGCATTTCGAATTCCTACGTATGGCCTTCTATTCCTTGAAGCAATATATGACTTGAATCCTAGAATTTCCGCCAATACCGTCTGTGGTTGTTGTGTATGTTCTAGCTCCCTGACATGAGGTGTCGGACACGGAAGCCCAGGTCCTGTGATGTACTCAACACGATATGCCCAGTGATTTCCTATCGACATTATAAGCTCCCAAATCCTCTTTGGGATCTGCTTTGGGCATATCTTGACGCCCTTGAGTGCAGCTAGTGCAGCCGTGGCAGACGCAAAATTCCGCGAAGAAAGCAAGTGCTTTTGATAAGGTTAGTTATTGAAGCATGCGTATGGGCTTCAGCGTACCATTATGACTTCGGCGATAGGCTCAACCAAGTCAGCATCGGCTGTTGCACATGCTCTGACGTCGTCACCCAACTGCAATAGCCTTTCATCTATCGGGTCAAGGCGGCCACTTGATATCATCCGAAAGTCACTACCGCAAAGTTGATCAAAGCAGGCGCTATCCTTTTCCGTAATAGATGCAGCAAACTTGGCAAGATCTTTCTGGCCTAGTCCTCTTCGAAAAGAGAAGTCCGTCGAGAGGGGTCTGATCCAATTAGCCTCTTCTATTATATCATGTTGAAAGCGTGAGTCTAAAACAGCAAGGTCTTGCAGCATTTCTGTAAGGTCTTCGTGCCTTCTTGCGAACAAAACCCGTATAGGATTGATCAGGAAAACAAGAGCCTTGAGCAATTCAGCCGAGTTATTACGAAGAATTATCGAGTCGTCAAGAAGCACTGGCGTCACATCAGGGGGATATAGGCTAGTTGCCACCAGCCAGTGAGCCCATGGGTGTAATGGACGTAGCTCCTGCTGAAGTCAGTGTCTCATTACTTCAAAATGATACTGCTGGAACATGCCTTTTCCAACCGTTCGTAGTGCAGCCTCAGATGAGGCGTTTCCTTCAGGCATTGGCGACAAATGTTGCGGGTGGCAGACATCCATAATATCAATCTTGAGAAAGACTCTGTCCCATAGCCAAGAGCGATCCTGATCCAGTCTGAGAAGATGACTGTGCAGAACACCGAGGACACTCGAGAACTGATAACCTTGGCCATTGTTCTATCATCCGGTGCTTCCCACTTCCAATTCCAGGCCGATTCTGGAGAAGATGATGTGTGTCTGGCATTCAGGAACTTCTCTACTTTTTCAGCAAGGCGCAAAGACCGGATCTGTTTGTCCGGCTGATAGTTCTCGCCTTCTTTCCTCTTATTCTTGACCCTGCTCATGCCACCTAGAGATACCAGAATGTTTTCAAGGGTACAATTCTCCCGTGTTGCCAAAAGTTGATGTCGGATATTAGGATCCTGGAAGGGTACAAAGCTGCAAATGAGCCCTATTTCTTTGATGTCAATAGAATAACTCAGTCCATTTCGGGCCTTTGCCTCCCACCATCGTGAATTGATGGTTTCCACCAAACTCTGCTGATGGAAATGTGTCACTGACAGTACTCCGAAAGCTAGAGAACGCATGGAAAACCTACCTTGTCCATCGTGATGTCGGTAAAGAATGGTTGCTAAGTTAGCTGTAAAAGGAAAAGACCCGCAGCTAAGACTGCAGGTGAAAAGGTTGGACAGAGACTACAATTTGAAAGTTACGCAAAGATCAGGCCACTGTAATGCTCGGTGAATCCTACAGTGCCTCTTATGTATTGGATTGGAACTCTTACCCACTCCAAAGACCCAATCCTTTGGTAACATGCACCGCACGTCTCCCACTCAAGTGAACGATTCCCCATATGTCATGGAGGGTCGGAAGAGAGCACAAGTATTAACTTCGGAATAGGAGAACTGTAGTAGCCGAAGCAAGGGCCTAAAGGTGGCGGATACCGAATAAGTACAGGCCGCACAGGAGAGAAAAATGATGGATCATTTTCTGCCTATCTCGGGGTTTCAGCCAGAGATCTAGGCAGAGCTAGAGATAGCGTCCCTGAGAAACCTCTCAACTTCTGGAAACTCTGTACAGCGTTTTTGACCTCGCCAACATAAAAGTAGGGAGCGTAGATATATGAACCAAAGAGCATGAAGAAAGATTAAGGTTAACGACACGAATGTGTAACTGTGGGTAGTGCCGTACCTGCCCAGAATTCGAAGACGTTGAGTATGAGGTGGGGTTTGTGATAGTATTAGCAAGGGTGTTGAAGGCATGGAGAGGCGTGACAGGGTTGTGCAGCGACGTTGCACAAAGGGTTCCCATGAAGGGTTAGGAATGTGTATTGACCAGCCATTCATATGGATAGGTGTCGCGCCCAGTGAAGAGGCCTGTAAAACAAACAGAATCCAATACTTCCGAAGACGAAATATGTTCATTCGGTTGCAACGAGCGTCTTGCAGGAGGATCTGCATCCAGCTAGAAAAGCCACACACACACCAACTGTCTGAGAGTACATTATCATTCTGGTCATCCAGATCCAGCAGATCCAGACTCGATGTGCAGCGGGCAAAAGAACCCCCGCCGATCTCATTCTTGGCTATAATCTCAAACTTTCCCGTGTAAATATCTCCCCACCATCTCACAGAGTGAGAACCTGGAAGGCTAAAGAACGGGCGATATTTCCAGGGGTTCGTTATCTCTCGCTAACAAACTTAAAGGGTCTTGCGCTAGTCCCCATTCAAGCTGAAGCTTTATTTCTCGTGTGAAGGACCCGAGGAACAACAACCCACCCTAACACATCAGTCATCGCGCCAACTGCTCATCCGCATTTCACAGCGATGAGAACTTGGAAATCTATATGAAAGTCGAAAGTATTCAACAATGATCACAATATCATAAAACGCCACTTTGCACAGTCCGATTAATGACTTTCTTCCAGCGAGGAACTATGTCGGGACCGCAACAGATCCCTCCATTACAGCCAACGTCTGCTTCCGAAACGTCAGCCTCTATCTTTTCAAAACGCTCACTACGTCAATTGGGTCTATTCTTTGGCGGTGCAGCTTTCTATGGCCTTGCCTCTATCATAACTCGAAGATCACTCGTGAGGCGCTACAAAGCAACGGTTCCAAAGTTCTTCCAGCAGAGTAATCGACCCAATGCCGAGGTGAACGGTGCTATGGAGGCTTTCGAAGCCTTGACGATTGCCACCGTCAATGTGTTCAGTCTCAGTATCATGTTCACAGGTGGAATGTTGTGGGCGTTTGACATATCCTCATTGGAAGACATGAGACGAAAGCTCCGGGGTGGTCTTGGTATAGACGGTGAAAGGCGTGAAAATGCCGCGGAGGAGGAGATGGAGGAGTGGCTAGCCACTGTCCTGGCTAGAAAAGACGAAAAGGAAAGGCAGAAAAAGGCGACCAAGGATGAATCGAGTAGGTAAAAGCATATACAACGCAGCTGCATTTGAGGGTGTCTAAGGGAGGTTTTGGGAAGGAATAACAAGTACTACATTATTACGTGTTCTATTAGTGCCGGCGGACGCCTCCAAAAACCCGTTTCATATGAGAGAATACATGTAAAGAGACTAATGAATTATGGCCCGTGGTGTGATGGCTCTATTCACGGCACAATTGGAAACGAGACGCGTGCAGTGCTTGGCCTGAAATCTCATCGATGTATTATCTCAAAGTCATGTTTCAGTGTACTCTGCGCACTTTAAGTTGGGTCCGATATGGTAAGCGTCGTGCAACCCTCCATCACAATCCTTGTCCATTGGGCGCTTCCAGCCCCAAACTTGTGAGGATTTTTTGTGGGTATTCTCGTCACCAATTGGTGTTTTTGTTAGTTGACAGATGCGCCACATGTTAGATCAGTGTGCTGAGCCAATTTATCAAACCAAGAAGAGTACAAAATGCCGCAGCATCCTCCATAAGTTTTCCGAACGCCTCTAAACGCCTCCAGGTGGAAAGTACACCTAAAGGCTGCACATCTCGAAAGCATGGACTGCCTCATCACCTGGGGCAGTTGCTTTCTAATAGGCACCCTTCAAAGATCTGTAGAGAAGGGGGTTTTAGCTACCTTCGTAAAGGATTGGGCTTGTAGAAGGGTCATGGGAAGGTGCATATCCTTCATAGCTGTCTTAATCACCTCAGTAAATAACTGCATTAACTGACTGAGGATCAATCTTTGTGTCTAGTTGGGAGTCGCACAAGCAGATTACAGTCATCGAATATCTTCTTATCCTCACACAATCACGTCCTATAGCTTGAGCATCTCGGTTTCAAGATTTCAAGACTATTTTTGGATCTAAGCTCCTTCAGGAAAATGGCACGGAAATTCTTGTGAGGCCTCCTGCAGTTACTCAGCATTATGCTTCACTTGTTCAGCCCCTAGAAAGAGACAGCCCCGCTCCTTCGAACCATGTCCTAAAAGGGAAGTAACTAGCTCGAAAACATCATAACGTACTTTATCCTAAAAGGGTACTTTTAATAGACCAATAGGATTAGGCTTTGAAACTCGACTGTTGCTGACTGAGGTTTCCATACATGGCTAGTCAGCAAATTGTCAGCCCTTATGCATCTGCTTCAGCATCATCACGAAAGCATCAACAATCAATCCAGCCAGGCCCAAGTTCTGATTTTCTCTGTCTCCTTTCTTCCACTCATATCCATTGAGTTTGTTCTCGCATATTCGATGCGCAGATTTTGCAATTTCATATAGTATATATGAAGCTTGTTCTTCTCCTACTCTCAATTGTCATCGCAACAATTTCAATCATCTACTCTACCCCTCTTCTGGAACTACTTACAGTATTTACAGCTTCAGTATTGGATCAACCGCTTAACATAACGTCTCAATCAATTGAAACGCCCATGAGCATCGCGTCGACAGCCAAAAAGACAATGTCAAAGCTAGCAAACGCCAAAATAGTTCCCCGTCGCTCCGCTGATCGCGGACATGCCTCACACGGCTGGTTGAATACATACCATACATTTTCGTTCGCGGACTATTACGATCCAAAGTTCCAGAACTTTGGCAATTTGCGAGTCCTCAATGAAGACCGAGTAGCAGCCGGAAGCGGCTTTCCAACGCATCCCCATAGAGATGCCGAGATCTTCAGCTACATTTTGAGTGGAGAGCTCACGCACAGGGACAGCATGATCAAGAAAGGCGCTGAAGGGGCACAAGGCGATAAATTCTATAGAATGAAGAGAGGCGACGTACAATTTACCACGGGCGGAACTGGTAAGCCTTAACCCTTAATACCAAGTTCAAAGACAACAGACTAACATTTTCCCCAGGAATCGCGCACTCGGAAGGCAACGAAGGCACAGAAGAAGTCCACTTCCTTCAAATATGGGCACTCCCTTGGGCCCGCGGCCTCAAACCTGTCTACCATACCCGCACATTCTCCGAAGAAGCCAAACGTCAAGCCTTCCTCCCCATCCTTTCCCCACTGGCAGCCGGGCCTGGCGCTTCTGCAGCAGATGAGAATGCTGCCCTTCCCACAATCCCGGAAACCATCCCCATCCATGCGGACATGGTCATGGCCGCGGGCCTCATAAAGCCCGATGCACGATTCAAGTATACTGTGGGCTGCCAAATCGAGGAGGGCAAGCCAGCCGTGCGGAATGTGGCTGATCGAAAAGTGTACGTGCACGTCCCGATGACGAAGAATGGGAGTGCGAAGGTCAGACTTGACGGTAGGGAAGATGCCGTCTTGGGAGAGGGAGACGGAGCTTTCGTTACGGGTGTCAAGGCTGGAGATGTACTTAGTGTAGAGAGCGTTGGAGAAGCGGAAGCAGAGATTGTGATTTTAGATAGTAATTAAGTGCTCTAGGCTCTGGCATAGATTGGATGGGATCTTATATGTATTAGGGATAACAAAATATCACATATGAGTGATATATGATTGATGAACTCTTTTAGACTACGAAAGAGTATTGTGAAATACAAGCCTCCTGTCTCGTTTGGAGTTTTGTCGGGAAGAGGATTTCCCGTTGTCGTAAATTAAGGTGATATTAGCACCTTTTCTAAATATTTTTAATTTTATTTCTAAATTAGTGATGTTTTCATAAGACCACATATCACAAGCTGCCCAAAACAACCATGCACGTGACTCG